>Ga0315279_10009641_pt1 | contig 11479 bp, 5 predicted proteins | sample YL17G06_20_MG_FD_203694 | JGI IMG/M metagenome (GOLD analysis project Ga0315279, IMG submission 203694) | Sediment microbial communities from Yellowstone Lake, YNP, Wyoming, USA - YL17G06_20 | ecosystem: Environmental > Aquatic > Freshwater > Lake > Sediment | place: USA: Wyoming | collected...
GCACAAGTTCAGCGCTGACTCCGCCTTTGCGATTGATGACCGCAGAAACAGCGGCGATAGAAACGTCTGCCAGCCGTGCGACATCCCAGATGGTGACCACAATTCAACCTCCTTTGGTCAAGAGGCGTTTGGAGCAACCTCCGACTCCGACCCAAGATAGGGATACTATACGCGGGCGTCAAGGCTCCTGGGAGAAGTGTCCGAAACGATATAGAGATCACCCCCTATTGGCAGCATCCAAGCACGGGTCAATGGATGGCATAAATCCTACCCGATGACGCTGCGCCCACAAGGGCGCTAGAGGGCGATCACCCCGGGCAGGAATCTTATCACAACTTGAGTGCATTCTTCTCTTTTCGAAACGTTTAAATTTCGCTTGACAAGGGCCGATTCAAGTAGCACACTGCGGCTGCGTTGGGTTCGGGTTTGCGTGCTCCTTTCTGAGGTGAGCGGTGCGGGGCTTGGTGGCTTCGCCGCACGCGTCAGGCAGGAAGCTAATCCGTAAATGCAAAGGAGGAGAGGGAGATGCGAAGCTTTATCGGCAAACTGCTTCTCGGCGCCGTGGTGTTGCTTTGCTTCTCGGCGCTAGAAGTTCGGGCCCAAATGACTTGGGGCGCGATTAGCGGGTTCGTGAGCGACCCCACGGGGGCCGCAGTTCCGGGAGCAAACGTAACCGTGACTGCGGTGAAGACCGGCGTCGCGACCAAGGCCGTCACGGATTCCGTCGGCTTGTACCATGTCACACATCTGCTTCCTGGTGAATACACGGTGGGGGTGGAGGCGCCAGGCTTCAAACGTTTTGTCCAAGAGCACGTCGTTCTGCAAGTTGACTCCGCGATGCGGGTCGATGCCAAACTCGAGCTGGGCGGGGTGACTCAGGAGGTTACGGTGACCGCCGCACCCCCGATCCTGCAAAGCGAGAAAACGGACATTTCCAGAAATCTCAACGAACAAACCATTAAGACCCTCCCTGTGAGTAGTCACAATCTTACGAAGCTCTTCAACCTTGTGCCGGGAGCCATCGAGAACCTCCTTCAAATCGGGGAGGGCGAAACCCCGAGCGGGGCTACTTCTGTTACAGTGAACGGCATGTGGTTCGGCGCCAACGAGTACATGATCGACGGGATTACAGATATGGCTTGCTGTTTCAGTAACCAGATCGTGCTTGCGCCGAATCAAGAATCGGTAGCAGAGATGAAGCTTACCGTGAACACTTACGATCCGGAGTTCGGTAACACGGCAGGAATGGTCGCGCAATACGTAACGAAGTCGGGGACTAACGAAATACATGGTTCGGCGTTTTGGAGCAATCGCAACAAGGCGACCTTTGCGGCCGATCCGTTCACCGAGAAAATTCCTGGTACCGGGCCCTACGGTAAAGGCACCGGGCCCGCGCCGTACAATCAGAACATAGGCGCGTTCAGCCTCGGAGGTCCCATCAAGAAGAATAAGATGTTCGTATTTGGGGACTACCAATTGATGCGCCGGAGGGAGGGGGTTTCACTCACGGCCACAGTGCCCAATGATGCCTGGCGCACCGGAGACTTCAGTGCCTTGGCAGCGACGAATCCGATTTACGATCCCAACACAGGTAATCCCGATGGGTCGGGGCGCGTGCAGTTCGCCGACCCTACCCGGGCCACGCCCTCGAATCCTCTCGGGTTGAATATCATCCCTCTGGACCGGTTTAGCCCGTCTGCCAGCAAACTTCTCGATCTACTGCCCCCTCCCAACGTCAATCAGGGTACTGACCTAAACTATGCGGGCAGCGGGAAGGTGCTGTTCAGGACGGATCAGTGGGACGTACGCTGGGATTGGAACATCTCTGACAAAGACAAACTGTTCGTGCGTAACACTTACTTGTATTCCGACTTGTATGCCCCGCCGCTGTTTGGGGTAGTGGCTGGAGGGCCACCGGTCGGTGGGCTCGTCTCTGCCTCAACCAAGACACATAACGATCAGGTCGCGCTCAACTACACCCACACTTTTGGCCCCAACTTACTGGCGGAGTTCCGTGCTGGCCTCCTCCGTTGGCATCTGCAGGGTTATCAGACGGATTCAAAGCTCAATACGAACGACGAGATTGGAATCCCCGGCCTTAACCTCGGCGGCCCAATAACGGGTGGCCTGGCCGGATTTGTGATTGGTGGTCCGGTGGGCAACTTCATAGAAGGCCCTGGGCCAAACAACGTGGCATTTCCTCGCCTGGACCTTATAAACATCTGGGAAGGCGTTAACAACTGGGCATGGATGAAGGGACGCCATCAGTTCCGGTGGGGATTTGACCTCCGCCGGAATATGGAAGATCTGTTTTGCATCAACGCCCATACGGTCGGGTATTTCGGATACGATCAACTGACAACCGCGACCCCGGACGTACCCGGGTCTGGAATCTCAGCGGCTAGTTTCTTGCTCGGCCTTCCCTCCCAATTTCTCCGCGGAGTGTTTAACTTCTTCCCCCACGAAAGGCAATGGAGGGACGCAATTTACGTGCAGGATGTCTTCCGCGTGAGTCCCAAGCTGACCATCAATTATGGCCTGCGCTGGGACTATTTCGGTCCAGACACAACCGACGTAAAAGGAGGCCTTTCTAATTTTGATCCCAACACCGGCGACCTCCTTCTGGCCAATCTTGGGGACGTCTCGAACTCTACCAACGTCAACGGTTATCACAAAGCCTATTCGCCACGCCTAGGGTTTGCTTACAAGGTGACGAACAATACGGTGATCCGGGCTGGCCTGGGGCGGACCTATTTCGCAACCAACTACTCAAGTACGTTCCAGCAACTGTCGATCGTGTATCCTATCGCGCCAACCCAAAGTGTCAACCGCGTGAATATCTATCAGCCGGCATTGGCTCAGGACCTAACGGGACCCCCCGTCCCGGCGGGTATCTCTCGAGGGGTACCCCCGGTTCCGCCATTTGCCGCTCCGGAGTCGGGCCATTTGAAGGCACCCCCGGGCGTCGGCATTTACTATAATCCTCCCTATACGCCGACCGAACACGTCGACCAATGGAATTTCTTCGTGGAACGCCTGTTTGGCAACGATCTGAAGCTCACCGTCGGTTACGTTGGAACTAAGGGAACCAATATAGCATGGGATCCCAATATAAACGCGGCTAACATCGGTCCCGGGGACATTCTGAGTCGGCGTCCCTATTACCAAAAATACGGCTTGAATCAGGGGATCGGTAGTAGGAATAACGGCGCGAATTCCAATTACAACGCTATGCAAATTATTGTGGATAAGCGCTTCTCCAATGGCTATTCCCTAACATCTGCGTTTACGTGGTCCAAGGCTCTCGACACGGAGATCGCCGGCTTCTCGTGGGGGGACCAGGGTACCAACCCCTACGATAGGAAGGGATCCTATGGAGTCGGCAACAATCAAGATCGGGCGGCTGTTTGGACCTTAACCCACCAATGGCAATTGCCCTACGGCCCGGGATTGCGGTGGGGTTCCAACGCTACGGGTATAAAGAAGGCTTTGCTGGCGGGCTGGCAATTCAATGGCGTAACACTCGTGGAGAGTGGCTTTGCCCTTTCGCCTGGTCTCGGGAGCGGTGCCACGCTTAACGCCGACTGGGGTCAGAGGCCCGACCGCGTACCCGGGGTTCCCCTTTACCCCGCCAACCAGACTACGGCCCAATGGTACAACCCCGCGGCCTTTGAGGCCCCTCAATTTCCGGGGCAGGCTGAACAGTGCTGCCGCTGGGGTAACGCAGCACGGGGCAGCATCCGTGGGCCAGGTATGGTTAACGCCGACTGGGCATTCTGGAAGGAGTTCAGGTTCAAGACACCTCTCAGCCGGGAAGATACTCTTCTCCAATTCCGCTGGGAGAATTTCAACTTCTTTAACAATACCCACCTTGGCGAGCCAAACATGACAACGGACTCCGCCTTGGCGGGCCAGATCACAGGCTTGATGGGTACTTTCCTCAAAGCCAACGCAGTGACGATGCGGCGCATGGAATTTACCTTGCGGCTACAATTCTGAGCTAACATAACCCGTTATTCGTACCAACCATGATGTGAGTTCCGAGGCCTAGCCTCGGAACTCACCTTTATTTATTCTGTCCTGCTGTTCCTGGGTTCGCAGCGTCAAGTGGGCGTTAGGCAGCTTGGCGCTTCCGACGAGGGATCACAACGAAGACCGCCAATCCCAGCGCTGGCCAGAAGTTAACCCATAGAAATTTGGTTGGTGAATTCAACCTTTCCCATGGCCTGAGACGGGGAAAGAGCGGGGGAAGAACGCGTCTGCATCACCGGCAAACACGTAAGCACCGAGACGAACTTCGCCAGTGACTACCGTAAAAGTGCCCGCACGACTACTGCTTGTCAAATGGCGAAGGTTTTTTCTCTCCGAGCGCGCGCACAAATCGATAACGGGCCTCCAATGACCAACCCACGGATTCATTTGGCGATCGATAACTGTTTTGCCTACAAGCGCTGGGTCGAGCCCCGGGAGTGGGCCCGTATCGTCAAGCAATCGGGCGTTAGCTGCGTGGAGGCGAGTGCCGACAACGAATGTGACCCGCTGTATACAGACCCGGGATACCTTGAAGACTGGATCCGTCGCGTCCAAGCCGCGCGTGAAGAAACTGATGTCACAGTTGCAAATCTCTATTCGGGCCATGGCACTTACACCGTGCTGGGACTGGCCAGCCCCGACCGCCGTAATCGGGAGCGGATACTAAACCAGTGGCTGAAGGTTATGATCGGCAACGCCGCTCGCTTGGAAGCAGGTGTGGGATTCTTCTGCCATGCTTTCAGTGAACAGATTCTGCAGATTCCTCAGGCGTACGCGCAGGCCGAAGAGGCTTTGTACATCCAGTTAGCAGAACTGGCAGACTATGCGTGCAGTTGCGCCGTGAAGGCGATCGGCATCGAGCAAATGTATTCACCCCATCAGATCCCCTGGACCTTGCAGGGGGCCCGCAAACTTCTGCGCGAAGTCTTTGCGAGAGGCGCGAGGCCCTTTTACCTCACGATTGATACCGGGCATCAGACCGGCCAGCGCAGGTTTCTCCGGCCCCCAGCCTCAAAACTAAGGCAATCGTTGCAGCAGTTGAGAGTTAACGGCAAGCTCGAACGCGGATTATGGCTCGGCCCGGATTCTGCATACGCTATTTTCAGAGAGGCCGGTGCTGCTCCCGCGCGAGAGGAAGGCAGATACCTCCAACGCGTAGAAGAGGAGATGGACCGCTATCCTTACCTCTTCGCATCCCCTGAAGATGGCGACCCGTACGTCTGGCTGCAACGGCTTGCCTGTTACTCTCCCATAATCCACTTGCAGCAGACAGATGGACTCTCGTCAGCACACAAATCTTTTGCGGAGGAAAACAATCGACGGGGAATCATCCAGGCCGACAAGGTCCTGAAAGCCATTGCCGTGGCTTATTCCCAGAGTCCCGAACCGGGGATGCCACCGCCGTGCGAAGACATCTACCTGACCCTAGAACTCTTTTCAGAAACCGCGGATTTGCCCGTTGATATTCTGGACCGTCTGGCTGAGTCAGTTTCGTACTGGCGAAGATATGTACCCAAGGACGGCCTAAACATCAGCGAGTTGCTACCTGGAGAGGAATCGCCTCTCTCGGCAACATCATGATTTCTTACCTCATGCGTGAGCCCTACGCTCCAAAACGTCACTCTTTGGGAGGAGATGAGAATGAGACAAGGGATTAGAAGCACCATTCTTATTTCGTATTTTCTTTTGGCATTTACGACCACCAGTCACGGGGCGTCGACGATCATATCCTTTTACGAGACTGCGCCCACCCCGGTCCTTCACGCCGTCCACCGGTTGTCACAGTACACGGGGATTCCGGTGGACCAAGCCTCCGGAAAGGAACATTCCATCCGGATCGAACTGAATTCCAGCCAGAATCCTAAAATCGGCAACCAGGGATATACGATCCGTTCCTCGAATGAGGGTGAGATCACGATTCGCGGGAACGACGCTGAGGGAACGGCCAACGGCGTGTACACCTTCCTGCGCACCCTCATGATCGAACACCGCAAGGACCCTTTCTCCCGGAAGTGGGATATCGAGGAGAAGCCGCACTTTTCCATTCGGGAGATGCAAGTGGCCCCCTATCGTTTCGGGGCCTCCTTTGGATTTGCGGCGCTGAGTCCGGACCGGTGGTCGCTGGAGGAGTGGAAGGAGTATGTCGATTTCATGCGGCTGTGCAACATGACGACGCTGGTGATGGCGTCGCACCGCGCGTACCACCCGGACTATCCCCAAAGCGAGCGGGAGAAATGGCGATACGAGGTCTGGAAGCAAGTGATGGACTACTGTCATCAGGTGGGGATCAAATTCAACTGGTACATCAACCCGAATCTGGTGACGCAACAATGCTTCTGGGACAATCCCGACAAGCGAGCCGTCCAGGAAGCTGGCGCCTGGTACGGCAACGGGCTGATCTGGAGCAAGGGAAAAGACCTGATCCTGAAAAACCAGAAATACGCGCTGGAGTACTTCCGGGGCCTGGATGGGCTGGAGATCATCTACACCGACGGCGGCGGGCTGTCATTCGACGACACGACCGGGGCTGATCCCGCCGGCTACTTCGCCGATGCGACTCGCAGCTATATGAAATTGATGCGCGAGGTAGGGAATGACGGCGATTTTGTTTACTGGAACTGGATAATGGAAGTCTGGTCCAAGGCCTTCATTCCGGAGCCCCTTCTGCAGAAATATCCAAAGTACAAGACGATGCAGGATGATGTGATACCCCTGCTTCCCAAGAATGTCGCCTGGCTGGACGCCTCGCTGCTGACAATCATTCAGGAATTCTGGAAACAAATCCAAGCACGGGGGAATCCGCCCTTACGGGAGGGCATCCTGATCGGGAAAGAGAATGGGTTCAAGCCGGTGATCGACTTCTTCTGGTACATGAATCCCGAGTTTTCCCTGAACATGTTTCCCCACCCGTTTATTCGTCGCGCCATTCAGGAGGCACAGTACGCCCGGGATGAGCTGGGGGCGGACGGCGTGGAGGGTTATCGGCTGGCTCCGCCGTGCAAATTCCTTGACGACTACGTCTATTTCCGCGTGGCGTCGGACCCATCCCTGACGCAGGAACAGCTCGTGAACGAGCTCGCCGGGTTGCTCGCCGAAAAGCCGGAAAACCAGAAGCAAGTGAAGGAGGCCATCAATAGCCTAGAGCACTTCTGGACGAGCCATAAGCTGGAGGATGTTGAAAAGGCGGAGGAATTGCTCCGAGGGGTTTTGGCGGAGGAACACTCCAAGAACCTGGAGTATGTCAGCAATGGGTTGACCTTCCTGACCTACATTGTTCGCATGGCCCAACCGGGAGTGACCGCTGAGCAGAAAACTAAACTGAAACAGGAGCTCTACCAGACGGTGAAACCCATGTACATCTTTCAGGGACTGACGGCGGACATCGTCTGGACGCCGGAAGCAATTCGGTTCTTCAACGCCAGGGTGGAGATGATGATCGAAGACTATAACTCTCCGGCATTTGCCGGATCCCTCTATCCCGAGGTCGTAGATCGGAGCATCTACCCCAAGGCTACCGCGCAGCCATTTACATTGCAGTGGCCGAAAGAGACAACCAGAAAGGAAAAATGACCGTAAGAAGGTCTAACCTATACCGCTCATAGTCGACGAAGGAGGCAGCAATGCGAAAGTTTGGCAGAGGAGATTTCCTGAAATCCGTTCTTGCAGCATCAGGTTTGTCAGCATTGGGTTCGTCGAAGGTGTTCTCGCAATCAAAGCCGACCCCCGCTTTCGGGTTGAATGCCGGTCTCGGGACTCTTCCGATCTTGACGGCGGCAGAGACTCGGTCCGTCTGTCCGGAGAACCCGACCGGTGAAAAGGGGAAGGGGGGGATGGCGATACCCAATCCCGCCGACCCGGATCTTCCTTTCTCCCAGGCCGCAGCGGATCTGGGCCAAGGGTGGAAAGTGCGGCCATTCATTAAGCCCAAACCGGGAGAGACCGTGATCATTATGGACGTGGATGGGCCCGGAGTTATCCAACATATCTGGATGGGCACCGATGAGAATTGGCTTGGCAACGGGCGCGCCTGCATTTTGCGTTTCTACTGGGACAACGAGGCGACTCCCTCGGTCGAAGTTCCGATGACAGACTTCTTCGCCGTGGGCCACGACTTGTTCGCGCGCGTCAACTCGCTGGCGGTGGTGGTCAACCCCACATCCGCGCTTAACTGTTATTGGCCGATGCCCTTCCACAAACACGCCAAAATAACCTTCACCAATGAAGGGGAGAAAGGCCTGAGGTTGATGACCTATCAGATTACTTATGCGAAAACCGAGACGCCGGAAAACACGGGCTACCTTCACGCCCAGTGGCGGCGTGCCGTCACGAGTAGGTCCAACCCCATGTACACGATTCTCGAGGGAGTCAAGGGCCAGGGTCGCTATGTCGGGACGTTTCTGGCATGGACGCAGATGGCCGACGGCTGGTTCGGAGAAGGGGAAATTAAGTTTTATATCGATGGCGACACGAAGTTTCCCACGATCAACGGAACCGGGACCGAGGACTACTTCTGCGGCACCTATGGATTCCCCGAGGTTTACACCACCGCTTACAACGGGTGCACGCTCAAGCACGAGGGCAAGAATGGGCCGCCGAAATGGAGTCTATACCGCTGGCACATCATGGATCCAATCGGTTTCAACACAGATTTGCGGGTTACCATCCAGGCGTTGGGTTGGTGGCCCACCGACAAGTACCAACCACTCGCCGACGACATAGCTTCGATTGCGTACTGGTACCAAACGGAACCGCACGGAGAGTTCCCGAAGCTACCGCCTCTTTCCGAAAGATGGCCTAGGTAGAAAACCGCCGACTGACGCTTGAAGGAAGTCCACTATGGGCGCTGGAAATAGCTATGCTTCGTTGGGCACAAGTTGTACAAACCTGTCAAGTCGGGATTTCCGGACTCGAATGAGGCAGGTACAAGCAAGATACGGCGCCGGAGCCAGATTATTACCACCGCACTGATGCCGCAGAACTGAAATTATCGATCGAGTTCGCTCGGCAATACTCAGCCGGAGGAGGGCATTCATATGACCTTGAGCAACTGTACAAGACGTGAACTACTGAGCTATGCGGCTTGCGCGGCATTCGCCGGGCTTTGTCCGGCGCAAAAGCCGGTCGCCACCATTAGCCTCGAATCCCTGCTGCGCGAAATGGTGGATCGCAATGCGCTGGCGCGCTATCCCGACCCATCCTACACATGCCAACAGGCTAGCAGTTACGATCGCCGCTCGATCGATCCCAAGCAATCCGGATGGTTCGCCAATAATGACTATTCGCAGTTCATCCGCTCGGAACAACGCGGAGGCCGCACGGAGTGGGTCATGATGGACGCCGAGGGGCCGGGCGCCGTCGTCCGATTCTGGATGGGGGCGCCGGTTCCGCAGCACGGTCCCACTGGCACGCTGCGGTTCTACTTCGATGGTTCTGAGGAGCCTGCTATTGAAACGGTGGCCGACAAATTGCTGAGCGGAGAATCCTTCGTCCGAGAACCGTTGGCCGCGGTGCGTTCGATCGGAAGGAACTTATACTTGCCCATCCCGTACGCCCGGCGTTGCAAGATCACATATGATCGCCCCAATCATTGGAAATCAAAGAATGATGAGGATTGCGCCTGGTATAACATCAACTATCGAACCTACCCACGCCGTACTGACCTCCAGACCTTTACGATGGGGGAGTTCGAAGCGGCGCGCACGCTCGTGGACCAGATCGGTAAGAACCTCCTGACCGTAGACCAATACTCCGGTCTGGGAACCAGGACAACACCCCAGGAGACGCGCACATTGCGACCCGGATCCTCAATCACGCAGACCCTATCGGGACCGGCAGCGGTGCGCAAACTCTCTCTGAGAATTGCGGCCGACAATTTACCCCAGGCGCTCCGCGACACGGTACTCTCTTTGGAATTCGATGGTGAGGAGACTGTGTGGTCGCCTGTGGGTGACTTCTTCGGGTCCGGAATTGGGCTCAACCCGTTTCATGACTGGTGGCGCGCGGTCGACAACGACGGAACCATGTCATGCTGGTGGGTCATGCCGTTTAATGACTCGTGTAAGGTCCGGCTTGACAACATTGGCGGGCAAACGCTCGATGCGGGGTTTGGGCCGTTAGTCAGCGGACCATGGCAGTGGGATGACCGCTCGATGCACTTTCATGCGAACTGGCGGCAGCAGTACGGGATCGACACGAAGAAGGAGGATGGACTGGATTGGAACTATATCGAGATCGCAGGCCAAGGAGTTTACGCCGGAGATACGCTCACGATTCACAACGGCTCCAGTGAGTGGTGGGGTGAAGGCGACGAGAAGATCTTCGTGGACGGTGAGTCTTTCCCGTCCAACTTCGGCACGGGCACCGAAGACTATTACGGCTACTCTTTCGGCGACCGAGGAGTGTTTTTTGAGGCGCCATTCCACGCCCAGCCGCGTGCCGACGGGAACCACCAGCCCGGCTACACCGTGAACACTCGGACGCGCAGTCTGGATGCGATCCCTTTCATGAAAGCGCTCAAGTTTGACATGGAGATCTGGCATTGGGCCAAGACAACAATGACCTATGCTGTGACCACCTATTGGTATGCCCGGCCGGGCGCCACAAGCAACAGAGTTCCGGAGCGGGCCGAGGCAACCCGAGCGATTCAAATGTAGCCTTGCGCTAAACACCGCTGCAACCACATGGCTGACGGATTTCGCGCGGGCTGAGTCGCGGTGGACATCTGATCCACACTAGTCCTGTACAAAGCCTCTTGAAACGGAGATGTTCTTGGGGCAAATTGCTCCATCCCGACGAGGTCGGACAATAGACAAGTATTCAGGCATTTGAATGCCGTCGGGAGTCTGCCTACCTTTCGAAAACCGGCCCTTCCGACTTGTTACAGATCGCGGGCGCGCACAACTCTACGGCCAAGCAATATTTGCCACTTCGAGACGGGCGCGTAGAAGGCGCTGCGGACGGTTCTGGATTCGCTCAACCTGCAAAATGCGTCGGCGGCAGACTGCTGGCTGATCCCGCACTATCGACTGTGGTCACCGCTTGACGAGGTTGTACGCAAGACTCAGTCTAGGCTCCATCCTTTTCTCACGGAAAAGTACGAGGAGGAAATCGACCCCAGTCTGGGAGACTGAGGGGCAGGTCACGGCCCTACAGGGATTTCCCCTTGATTTCCTGCGATCGAACACTACTTGTCGCGCTTGCTCCAGCCACCCTCACTGCGGGCTCCCAAGAGCAGTGCTCGCACTCTGGAATGGTACTCGAAGTCTAGCGAAGGGGCTATTTTGCCGAGGCTTTATTGTCGAAAGGGAGAATGGCACGGCCGGGTCCCGTCCCGATTTCTGTAGAAAAAGGAATGGCGTATTCTCCTGAAAGCCATTGAAAGAAAAACCTGACGAGCCCTGGTAGGCCAGCAGGAACAGGAGGAATACGCCATGCAGGAGCCTAACAC
>Ga0315279_10009642_pt1 | contig 11479 bp, 12 predicted proteins | sample YL17G06_20_MG_FD_203694 | JGI IMG/M metagenome (GOLD analysis project Ga0315279, IMG submission 203694) | Sediment microbial communities from Yellowstone Lake, YNP, Wyoming, USA - YL17G06_20 | ecosystem: Environmental > Aquatic > Freshwater > Lake > Sediment | place: USA: Wyoming | collected...
TCCCCTTTAGCCATGACAATCGCCTTTTTTCCTTTCAGATACCTGTTTCGCCATTCTTTTGGTAACAGAATCCTTCCTTGGTTGTCAACGGTCTTTAATTCCACTTCCAAGCAAGTTCACCACAATACATATCGCAATAGTAGGGTATAAACGATTTGGTGGACCGGTGGGGATTTGAACCCCAGACCTCCTGAGTGCAAGAGACCTTTTTCTGAAGAGATATGGGCAAATTTTACCTGTTGGTTGCTTAAAACACACAGAGAGAAGCATGCAAAAGAGATTCTAAGATATGCTAAGAGATTTGCAGTTATTTTAGAAAAACCAAGCCTAGCATCACAGCTTCTAATGCTAAGCAAAGATGTTAGAAGAGTAGCAATGAGCTCTCTAAGCAATTTGTCCAAGTACATGGGAATCTATGAACAGTGGAAACAGACAATAAGAAACTATGGTTTGAAATGGGAGAATACTAGTAATCTTGAGACTTTTCTGAGCATCCTAAACAGCAACTTAGATGAAACAGAAGCATGGCTAAAACAGATAATTCACAAGCTACCAAAGGAATACGCTACAGTTTTAGTATTTGATACCTTGACTGGATTAAGACCCAATGAAGCAGTATCATCATGCAATCTTGTTACAGAACTCTCAGATAAGAACAAACTAGACTCTTATCTCGACAAAGACTTGATGATGCTACAGCATTTCAGATTTCCAGAGCTATTCTTAAGGAGATCAAAGAATGCATACATTTCTTTTGTTACTCCGGAACTGTTGAAACTTGTGTTAGATATTAAGCCACAAATCAAATACACAGCATTAGACACAAAGATCGGAAGATTAGGTTTCAACAACCAAACAAAACAGTTAAGAAAACTATACGCTACAAGATTAAGAAATAACCTTCCTCAAGAACTGATTGACCTGCTACAGGGTAGAATAAGCCAGACAGTATTCATGAAATTCTATTACAAACCACTTCTACGAGACATTCAACAGAAAACAATCAAATCATTACAACCACTACAATCAGAACTACTCAGTAAGATTCAGTGATTCCATACATTCATAAGACATTACTAAAATTCCAACTTCAAAGAATTAGGAGACAGAACCTTAGAAGCGCTTAGACAGCTTGACAGGTCAATTCTTGCATAGTTCTTATTCCATAACATAAAAGCTATATGCTAACCAAGAAAGACAATAGATTATGAAATACAAGGATCTTATCGATAATGCTGACAAGTTTGAGGAAGAGTATGAACTGACTGAATGCATGTATTTTGGAGCTCTAGAAAAACTCAAAGAAGTGCAAGAAGACCTGGGGAAACTTGATGATGTTAAGCATGTTCGAAGAGTAATCAAACTTTTTCTCATTCAGTGGGGAAACATGAACAGAGTAGTAGGCAGAAAAAGTATAGAATGGAATAGGCTTGGTGAAACCTTGCGCAATCTAGAAAAAGGGAATTTAGCGAACTCGGAGACAAGAAATTCCGCACTATCAATTTTGATAATACGGCTATCATTAACACAATCAATACCATTTACGCAAAACTAGTAACTCTTCCATATCTAAGAGGTCCAACCACTATCTCAAAGATTCTGCACTTGCTTAGCCCAGAAATCTTTGTTATGTGGGATAATGCTATTGTGCAGAAGTATCACAAGAGAAATCATCATATCGACTATTCTCCTGAAGGATATCTTGAATTTCTGAAGGAAATGCAGAAAGAAATCATAGAAGCTCTCTATGAACACAAGACAGAAACTGACAAAGAACTAGATGAGATTGAACGTGAATTGCGTCAAAGATTCATGAACAAAACCCTAGCTAAAATTATAGATGAATATAACTGGATAACGAAAAGCAGGTAGCAAAGAAAAGCCATTGATCTAAGAATAGGACATCTCTGCCATCAATCAATCCCACAAGTTAGAATATTCACAACCATTTCATAGAATCCATAGAAAGAAATCTTTACAAGAAATCTACTCAGATGTTCTTCTGAGATAGAAGAGAAAAAGATAGAAAAGACTAAGGCGGATTCAAGTAATGTGATAATACTTCCTCTGGGCTTAATGCTCTATTGTATACCAATGCGTTGTCAATCAATCCACCGTAATGACAACCCCAATAGTAGTATTCTGCGCCAATCATAAGGGCAGAGTCATCATGCAATATTGTATAATATCCTGGATCTGCAGTGCTTTTCAGTTCTCCATCAATATAGATGTTAGCCGTGTAGCCATCATATGTTCCTACTACGTGATGCCAATCATTCAATGTTAAGTCATTGGTGCTATTGTATCTCACAAGAAATCTCTGTGCAGGACCATCACCAATCGAAACTACCAAATCATCATCTGTTGAAGATGGTGATTCAAATTGAAGTTTGTAACCTGCACAACCGCCCCACCAATGCAGTTTGTTTATTATTGCAGAATTAGGGTTTCCTTGTTCATAGGGTCTTTTTGTCATGTATATCCATGCTTCCAAAGTAAAAGTCTGCACTCTTAAGCTAGGAGAATCTGGAATACTAACGCAGTCATCTATTCCATCAAAGCTCAGTGCTTTACCACATTTCCCGTCTACCCACAAAGGTCCATTTATGAGTATACCATTATTGCCTCTTCCACTGCTATCATAAGCTAATGTTCCAGTTCCTTCATCAAGCTTCCAATGACTCACTAATCCTTCTACTAACGCTAGTCTTATGAGTAGTTGATTGACTGTATTGTTCAATTCTATTACTGAAGCATTCAAACTGTCTATTCTGTTCATTAGTTCAAGAAGGAGAGCCGTTTTGTTTATTGGTTCTCCAAATGTGCCATACTTCAAGTCCATATGATACTTATCCCAAAGATTTATTTTCCCATCGTCATTCATGTCATACCAAGGATCATATTCTCTAAGTCCTTGACTCCAAACAGACACTATGGAGAACAATGCTGTAGTAAGACAGAAGGTTATCAGAATAGCTAATACAACATCCTTCTTTGTCATTATATCACCTCCTTTCTCAAATATTGATATAATATTTGGTTATACTGGAGTGTCTTATTAGACTTGTGAAGAAAGGTGCTATAAGAAAGCAAGTTTGATCATTTAACTGACCTAGATGGTGTTAAGCTCTTTAGGAAAAGAAAATGAGTTACTTGCTATTTAGTAGAAATGACTACAGTAACCGTGAACAATAATTCTGCATATCTATCAACTGCATATTTAAGCAATTCAGAATAAGGATAACTGATTCATAAGTGCTGAAATCAAACTTCACCTTTGGAAAAAGCCTATCAAAATCCTCTTTCTTAATATCAATAGCTCTCCGGAGATCAAAGCATATTGACTCATACCTTTCCATAATCAGGTTTAGGTATTTCCTTATATCATCTGTTAATTCCCAATTAAGTTGTTGCTTGTGGTGCTCTTTTTTCAAGTTTAATAGTCTGCTAACAAGCACGTTGTTTATTTCTAGATATGATGCAATCCGTTTGCAAATTGATCTAATAGCTGCTTGTTTTCTGAGCTTTTCAATGTCTTCAATCTGCTTGTGAGCTTCTTTCATCTTAACTACTGATAAACTCCTTGTAATTTCAGCATCTAGTTTTTCCTTTTCTTCAAGATGCTTATCTTTACTCATTTCTCTTCACTTGTTATTATTCTGATTAGTTCCTTGGATTCAGCTATAAGTGTTACGCACCACAGAAATCTTAAATCTGTATAACAACCTATTGAAAACTAGGGATTTGAGTGCACGGTGCAGACATAGACCATCAAGAACAGATGAGCAAGTTAGATGAATTAATAAAGACAACAAAGGAAAGAAAATTAACTAGGTTCATAGAACTTATAATTGCCTCTGTCGTGGGTGTAGTTGCCTCTAAATTGTATGATGGGATTTATTCCACACCAATTGTGGATTGGGTAGACAACTGGACACGGGGAACAATTTTTGTAATTTTGTTAGTAGTTATTACAGCCTTTCTATTCTTCTGTGCATATTCAACAGAAATCTTAAACAACATTCGTAACAGAAGAAAGAAACCAAGCTAACTGTACCGCTAGTAATTCTATATTCTATATTGCTAGTTACGTTAAACTCAAAATGCTATTGCGAAAACAAGCATTGATTATTGATAATTCTTTCTAAAGGACTAGCCTCTACTTCTTTCCTTCTTCCTCTGTATCTCTAAGTTTTATCAGAGCTACTTCTACTGCATGACTATGATTCCAGAATACACCTTTCTTTACTTGTTCTTTTATCCACCCGTAAAGATCATTTCTAATCATGATGCTTCTTTTCTTTCTGGGCTTACTTAATCTTGGCATTCTTTCACTCTCGTTCTATTTGTCGTTCTATGTGTAGTGAGCGTTATATTTTAATATAGCGGTTCCGTTCCATCTGTCTATGCCAATCAAATTCTACAGAAGTGTTTTCAAGAGTGGAGATAGCTACCGAATAACAATACCTATGGAAATCATCAGGGCTTTAGAGATAAAAGAAAAGGAATCACTGGAAATCTGGCTCAATGACTCACAAATAATCATACAAAAGAAAAAGAAATGATAAGACCGTACTTACTCATCAACCGACAACTGCACAGAACACACTTACTAACATCAAATTAGAATCAAAGGATATAGTAAAGTCGGTGAGTGAACCAAAAAAGACATCATATTTGTAATTGAAGATACATCAACGAGCATCCTAGATACGTTATGTTGTTTTTATGAAAATACAAGCAGCGCTTTTTGAAATCACGAATCTGTTTCACTAGGCAACAATAAGAAAAGAAGAAAGGATTCTGGGACTTCTAAGTCAGTTTTGACCCGTTGATTCTATCGTTTTTCTGTTCTACGTAGTTGTAACTGAAAAGCGGTGTTTCTATAAATCCGAATCTTCTGTCTTTCTTGATCCATTCCTTAACCTTCTCCTGCCAACCTGTGTTCAGAGTGAATTCTGTTCTTCCAATGGGGTCAGGCGTAACAACACGATATTCAATTAATCGAATGTAGGCAGGTGTGTGAATTACGTTCAGTAGGAAAGCACCAGCCAAGGCATCCCTTGCATTTTGGAGATTTGCTTTCTCAAAGCTTTCACTAAAATGATGTTTGACCTTATTATAAACTCCCCACCAATTTGGAGTCTTTGCTTCATCTCCACCTTTGGTGTATTGCTGAAAGGGCATTACTTGCTCTCGTTCTGGCAAGCGTTTGAACATCACTTTTCTTTCAGGGAGTTTGTATTCTACTGCAAGGTCGTAGTAATCTTTGATTGTAGGATTTTTCGCTTCTCCTGTCTCCTTTTTGAGTATCAGGGGATACTTTGTAGAGAACTCTGAATATCGAGCTATTTCTTTAAAAGCAGAATCAATGTGTGCCCCAATCGCAAGAATTAGGCTAGCCAACCTGAAAGAATAGGTATTTTCATTTCCAGAAAGGTAAGGAATGAACTCCAAGCAGTTTTCAAATTGCCTCTCCAAGTCTCGGTAATACTCCCAGTAACCACCGTTCTCAAAAGTAGGTGCGAAATAAGGCAGTCTATCCTTACCACTCATGGTTTTTCCATCTTTTCACTATTCATTTTTGAAGATTTAAGCAATTACCCGATTTCCCTAAACTAGGTAATGCCATTTTCTAAGCCATTCCATTGATTCTGAATTTCAAGTATAAAAATAGTAATTATACCCCCCTATTTGATTGTTTGGAGCAATCGTTATGTGGATTTTTCTTTTGTTTTGCTGTATTATATTTGATGTAAAATCAGCTCCGAAGTAGTGTATTTAGTGTAGTTAGTGAATATGAACCAAGAAACAAAGATATCAGATAGTAAATGACAATTCATCAACAATGTACCTAGATGATCCAGCTAAGATTGCCTAAGACTCAATCATTGAAGTAGCTTGTTATAGAAGACTTTTCCACAAATGCTATCTATTGATTAAACGTATTAAGAATAGGAGAAATGTAAGTGCCAAATAAAGTAGTTTCTTTGAGTCTTTCTGTGCTCTTGTTGGCTGGTATGGTATTGCTGGTATTTCATCCTAAGTCAGTAGAGAGTACCAGTTTGGATTGGTGGAATCCTGATTGGGTGCATAGAAAGCAAATAGTCATTACTGAAAAAAGTGGTTATGATCTCACTGATTTTCCAGTAGAAGTCACTTTTGAGCATAATGGACATGTGGAATCTGACGGAAAGGACATTAGGGCTATAGATAACGGTACAGAAATACCATACTGCATAACCAGCTTGAATTCAAGCTTTGCATCTGTAATGTTTGAAATCAATCTTACCTCATTCTCCGCCAAGAACATTTACGTCTACTATGGAAATCCCTCTGTTTCCAAACCTAGCTATCCATTAGTTCCGTTGGAAATCGTAGAAGGAAATACTGGACATGCGATAATTGACGACAGGATCTACATTGGATGGGATTATACCAGTTGGGGATGGAGCAATCCTGTTGAATTGTGGAATGATTTCAGAATAGACTTCAATGGAAATAATGATCCTACAGATGATAGTGATCTGATCAGGGACTATGGCAGTAGACAAGGAGGAATAGCGAGACATAGAGCAGACACTTCAGCTATTGGTCTAGGTGACTATCAAAGCTATGTTCAAACAGCGATTTATGTTGATGTGATATTTGCTGATGCAAGACTCAGAGTATACCGAAATAATCCTTGGGTTGAAACAACTCAAGCAGATTTTCTACACATGTTTAGTCCATCATATACTCATGCCAATTATCATGGGGGAACAGAGCAGAACTTGATAGATGGGGAGGGTACTAATCTCTGGGGTGTGGATTCTGGGACATGGGTTTATAATTCCAAAGAAAATCCAAGTTGGATGGCATTCAGAGACAGCTCTTCTGGTTATGTTCTTGCTTCCACAGGCTTTGGTATTGGAAGCAACTACTCCTATTTTCAAGGTGGAAAAGAGGCATCTGATTGGGACAGAGTCATCAACTACTGCAATAAGACTAGATGGGAACCAGTTGAACCTTATGATCAGCCATTAGACTGTAGAATCTACTGGTATGGAGACAATTCAAACAGCTATACGGAAATACAGAAGATTGCAGCTACACTTAACAATCAGCCAATGGTTACGATTGTTCCCGATACAATAATAGTTCCTAATGATTTCTTGAGTATCCAAGAAGCCATAAACCATGCAAATGAAGGAGACACTGTCTTTGTCAGAAATGGAACATACTTTGGAAGTGTGGTTGTGGATAGGTCTATTTCACTTGTTGGAGAGAACAATCAAAGCACTATAATTGATGGCGAAGGCTATAGGACTGTATTGAAAGTGATTGCCAACAATGTAGAAGTCACTAGGTTTACTATAAGAAACGGCTGGGAATATGATAATTGTGGCATTTATGTCAATAGCTCTGGCAATCTTGTGAGCGAAAACATTGTGGCGGGAAACTTTTATGGTTGCAGGTTCTGGGTTTCAGCAAATAATTCTCTTTTGGGAAATAGAATATCAAACAACGTGTATGGCATCCGACTTGATTCATCCCCGAATAATGATATATCCGGAAACAGCATAACAGAAAACTATGACTATGGAATTTCTCTTCAAACCTCTCCGACTAGTACTGTTTCTGGAAACAACATAGCAGACAATCGCCGCAGCATCTTTCTGTATGAGTGTTCTGGCACGATTATTTCAGGGAACAATGTAGTGGCAAACTCTGAGTACGGGGTTTGTCTAAGTTATTCAAGAAATGTCAGTATTCTTGGAAACAATATAACAGGTTATGGAGGCGGAAGTGAAGCTTATGGAATTTGTCTCTTTTCAGGAGCAAAAATGAATCGAATAATTGAAAACAACATAGCAAACAACCTTTATGGAATTGGTCTTAGAGACTGGTCAGACCTCAACAACATCTCAGGGAACATGATAAGTGCAAATTACTTTGGCATCTTGGTGGATTGGTCTGGAGGTAACTTCATTCACCATAACAATATTGTGAACAATGTGAATCAAGCCAGCATAAATGGCGATGTAGGAAACAGTTGGGATAATGGTTGCGAAGGCAATTACTGGAGCGACTACAGCGGTTCTGATGGAAACGGAGATGGAATAGGTGACTCACAGTATGTTATTGATGCCACCAACATAGATCATTATCCTCTGATGAATCCTTACTGGAATCCTGCTGACATTAATCATGATTTGAAGATAGATGTTAAAGATATCTACATAGTTGCTAAATCCTATGGCACTACTTCAACTGGACCTAATCCTGAAGGCTGTGAATGGAACCCACATTGTGACATTAATGAAGATGGCAAGATAAACATGAAAGACTATTACCCTGTATGCAAAAACTATGGTAAAACGTATCCATAACCTATTTGATTCTAAGTGTTACTTACATACTATCTTATTCATCAAAGATCATCTGAGATGATCTGAAATACCATCCATATGTTTTCTTGTGCCTTATGCTAAGAAAAACTAGTGCAATACCTAGCTCAGTTTTGATAATACGGATCATCTAAGATGATCCAGGACTGTAGGGACAATCAATACATTCTTGGTTGTACCCTGTTTTACATAATATTTATTAACAAGAAATGCTTCATAGATATCAAGCATATAACAGTGTTATTGGGATATCCGTAGATAACGCAGTAGAAGCAAAGAAGCCAGAATTTCTCGTAATGGACCTTCATCTTAGTCACAAAGAGGTGATAACTGTGAAAGGCTGCCTAGGTCCAAAAGAAATCTATCCTGAGTTGAGGAGAAACTATTCAAACAAAATAGGAATGTGGGGAGAGATAGTTATCAGCTCATTGCTTGACGAATATCAAGTGATTCCTCACTTAGTTAATGAAAGCGGAGCTGATGTAAAAATTGAACCCTTTAGCATTGGGATTGAAATCTGGAATCACAGCAGACCACATGCATACGTACAGAGAGCAAGAAGTGTTGTCAGAAACTTGGCTGAATTCAAAAGCAAATATATGGTTGCTTCGTTCATATCGCCTGAAATCAAGAGGTATTTTGAGAATAACGGAATTGTAGTAATAGAATTGGGATTTCAAGTAATACATCCAGAATACTTTGGCTTCTATCTGAACAACTACAGAATGGAAGGAAAGAAGACATTCAACAAGAGAACAGAGAAGATTATGCGGAACAAGCTGAAGCCAGTATATCAAGCCATCAACATTCAACAGCAACAGAAAGACTTGCAGAACCTCAAGGAAAGCCTAGGTGATTGCCCTTACATTAGCAAAGATAGCCATGTATGTGATAATACTAAAAACAATACAAAACATCAAGCCTATGCTTCTCTCTTGATAAATCAAGACAAGGGCAACTGTGAAGGCACTATACCTAGTGCTAAAGAAGATGGTGAAAACACTATTTCCAGACAAAATGCATGTGGAAACCCTGAATCTGAGCCTATTGAAAGCCTCTATCTAATGTCAAGGTATTATGGTTACCTGATTGACATAGTTATGCAATACTCGTACCCTCCATACTCTTAGAAACCCAATAGAAAGAGGGAATCATATTCCTGTACAAACTAGTAATAGATAGACTACTTGCTCTTTCCATAAAGCATATTTCAGGAGAACATTCTAGGTTGGAAAAGCATTTTACAGCATACTGAAAAGAATAAGGCATATTTGAGCCCTAATGAGCTTTTTTGCATGGTCTTTATATTCTCAGATTGACCAGTGAACGGGTCAATTCAAAAGGAGACATCTAAGATGAAAATAAGATGTGAAACATGTGGAAACATTGGATATCTTCAGCATATTGGAAAGAACTACTATAGAGTAAGACATTATGTTAGCTCAATTGATGGTAAGTGCAAGTTTCTATATCATCAACAAAGCTTAGAATACATTAGACAAATACAGAACATTGACCCAAGTGGTCAAGATAACATTGACCTAAAAGCCAAGGGATTGAGCTTAAAATCAGAATCTAAGTGGACCGGTGGGGATTTGAACCCCAGACCTCCTGAGTGCAAGTCAGGCGTTCATACCAACTGAACTACCGGCCCACAAACACTGTTCTGGATTGCTTTCACGTTCCAACAATATTTAGGTTTTGTTTCAGTTTGCACAGCTAGCTTGATTTTCCCGAAAATTAAATACAGTAGTCTCACATCATACAACTTTATTCCACAAGGTATTTACGATGAAAAAGTTGAATGCCGAGACTTCAATGAGACAGGTTGCTGAAGCCATCGTCACCAAAGCAGCCTGTCTGAAGAAGAATTCCAACGTGCTCGTCATATGCGGCGTCCACAACCAAAACCTTGCCGAACATATAATGCTCCAATCATACGCTGCCGAAGCTCATCCCTTTCTCTGGATTTTCAATGAACGACTTTTTCTGCGAGATTCACAGTTTGCTCTGATATATTCGATAGCTACCCTGCCAGTCCACACGCGCTCCCTTCTGAAAAAGTCTGACGTAGTAATCTGGCTGAGCCAGTTTGACGGCTTCGCACCGCCTGTCAAAACCGTGGTTTCCTTCTGGGACGCTGTTTACGACTCCATAATAGGCAAGCCACGCTTAATGGTGAACCTGTTCTCAGCCAAAGTCATAGAACGCATGAGCATCGCATACGGTGATCTTCTCTCTGCCTTTGTCAACGCTATCAACGTTGATTATCAAAGAATCCGAGATACGGGATCACACGTTGCTTCCATGCTTGACGGAAGTAAGCAAATCCACATTTATGATTCGAACGGAACCGACCTGACCTTCAGCATCGAAGGCAGACCCGTCGGAATAGAAGTCGGCACGCTCGAAGAATGCTACAAAAGTGGAAAAGAGTGCGAAGTTGAAGTACCAGCCGGAGAGGTCTACACGGCTCCTCTAGAGACTTCAGCCGACGGCACTCTCATAGTCGATGAACTGAAGGATTTTGGCATACGAAAGCTCCAACTCCGCTTCGAGAAGGGAAGAATCGCTGAATTCACAGCCCAGAAAGGCACCAACACCTTCAAGAACTTGCTCGACAACGCAGAAGGCGACAAAGACAGGATAGCCGAATTTGGCATAGGCATAAACCACCGAATGAAGCTCACGGGTCTCAGGATATACGATGAAAAAACTCTCGGAACAGCCCACGTAGCCATAGGCAACAACACCCACCTCGGCGGAACCAACAAAGCGACAATGCACATAGACTTCATCCTTCCCAGCCCAACCATAGAAACCGACAACAGACCCCTAATGAAAAAAGGCAAACTCTGCTGACAAAACCGAAAACTCTGCGACAAACAAAAAACAGACCCAGCGAAACCCGTTCTGACACCACGTTGAACCTTTATGTAAGGCCCAAAACTCTTCCGAGCATAGAAGCTCCAATCATCACAAAAAGAGGGTTCACACTAACATGATAGGAAAAATGGAAGAAGACGATTTTTCGAGCAAAGCGGTTAGCTTGATCTAGAATCTTCGTCTTGGTGGTCTTTTCTTCTGCC
>Ga0315279_10009644_pt1 | contig 11477 bp, 10 predicted proteins | sample YL17G06_20_MG_FD_203694 | JGI IMG/M metagenome (GOLD analysis project Ga0315279, IMG submission 203694) | Sediment microbial communities from Yellowstone Lake, YNP, Wyoming, USA - YL17G06_20 | ecosystem: Environmental > Aquatic > Freshwater > Lake > Sediment | place: USA: Wyoming | collected...
CGTTGGTGAACAGCGTGACCTGCACCTTGTCCACGATGGCCGGGAAGTCGTTCTTCAGCTTGTGCAGCAACACGGTCCCCAGGTGCTCGATGCGGAAACCGGCATCGCGCGCCTTCTTCGAGATGCGGAGCCAGATCGTGTCGCGCTGGCCCAGGTGCATCACCCCCATCGGTTCCGACAGGAAGGAATGGATGTGCCGTTCCAGGATGGATTCGAACTCCGGCTGCAACTTGCGCCCGGCCACCTCGACGAAAATGGCGAGCGGCAGGCGCGCGAGTTCCGGAACGTCGCCAATCTCCGGGCCGGCCACCCGGATCAGGCCGTCCTGGAGTTGGTCCATGGGGCGGCTGATCAGGTACTCGAAGGCCCGGGTGTACTTGCCGCCGAACTCGATGGCCAGGTCTTCCTTGCGCACTCGTTCGCCTTCAAACGCCGGGCCGTGGCGCACGGGAATCGGTATTTCCACGGTCCGGATTTTCACCCCCCGCACCTCGACCGCCCGCGCCGGCATGGCGCGCTGATCCACGTTGGCCACCACGTGCTCGTAGGTGCAGATGCCGCTGGGCAGGATCTCGGGGATGTCGGTATCGGCGATGACCGGGAAGCCGAAGTTGATGGCGCCGGCCGCCGTGGCGTACTTCTCGTCATCCAGCTCGCCCAGCGCCAGCACGAAGGCAAACACGCGGCGCTTGTTGTACAGAAGGATTTCCCGGGATTCCTTCAGGCCACCGGGCTTCAGGCCGCCGAAGGTGAGCGCGGCCCGGCAGGCAAAGCCGAGGGCGTGAACGATGGATGAGGTGTCGGGCCCGTAAGGAACCAGGAACGTCTCCCAGTTCATCTCCACGCCGCGGCGGTTCAGTTGCGCGGCCATCGTCTCGCCGCCCGAACGCGAGCCCATGAAGACCAGGATGTTGCGCTCCTGCAGGTCGCGCGCAAGCTGCTCGGCCGCCTCGTCGTTCGGCAATGCGCCCACGCAGGCGGCGAAGCCGGGCATGCGGCCGTCCACCAGCTTGATTCCTTGCTCCCGGAGAATGCCGTCGGGAGTCGGCCCCAGCCAGAAATCGAAAGCCAGCGGGATACCGGCGAGCGGCTTCATGGACTCGACGGCCTCGTGGGCCACAAGCGTCGCCGAGCCGGCATCGAGCGCCGCGCCCAGGTAGGGAAGCCAAACCTGGTCGCTAGGCACGGCGGGAAGCCAGCCCCGCGCCTCCTCGAGCGCTTCCTGCAGGTCGCCGAGTTTCTCCACCCGCTTGCCGACCAGCGACAGAATCACCGGCAAAGCATACGCGGTGCCGGGGAAGCCGATGGCTGCATCACGCCCGTGACGCCCGATAGCCTCGGCCAACATGGTGTCGGCGCGCTCCATGCAAGCATGTGCGCCGCGTATGGCCGCGCTGGCGATAATCTTCGACATTGCTCTGAATCACTCCTCTGCTTTCCGCCTTCTGCTTTCCGCCTCCAGCCTCCAGCCTCAGGACTCCTTATTTGTCCCTGCCGCCCCGCTGGCCCACTCGTTGCCTCTGCGCTTCCATTCCACGGGTAAAGCTCCCCGAGCGGGAGGGTTAACAGCGCGCTGGAGCCGCCGGCGCCTCGTGGCAGAAAGAGGCGCCGCGGCCCAGCCCGTGGCCGTTAGCCTACCAAATTGTTTGGACGTGCGAGGCGCGAACCTTTCCATCGCGACTGATCAGAGGCACGTGCAGAGTTGCCGCCCGACAGGTACCAGACGATGGCGTGGGTATCAACCGCAACGGCCGGCATTAGATGTCTTCCCTTGGGAAGTTCTTCCACATCTCGCGCTGGTTTTCCTGGATCTCGTCCCCGGAGAGCGAAACGCCCAAGTCGGCCCACAGGCCCTTCACACTCCTGAACGGCTTCCTCTTGGCTGCCTGGTCACGGAGCCCGGTGGCGTGGGTCAGGATCTCTTGTTGCTTCTCGGCCGGTAGCGCCCGGATAACTTCCAGAATGGCCTGTTCGAGAGACATGGCAAACCTCAGCTTCATTATCCGCCCCGTCGGCGTAAATGCAAGAGAGACCTCGTCGTCGCGCGGCCATGGTCTCGCCGCTCGAATGCGAGCCCATAAAGACCAGGATGTTGCGCTCCTGCAGGTCGCGCGCAAGCTGCTCGGCGGCCTCGTCGTTCGTCACGCCCATGGCGCTCGATAGCCTCGACCAACATGGTTTCCGCGCGCTCCATGCAAGCGTGAGCCCCGCGGATGGCGGCGCTGGCGATGATCTTCGACATTGCGCTGAATCACTCCTCTGCTTTCTGCCTTCTGCCTCCAGTCTCAGGTCTCAGGTCTCAGGTCTCAGGTCTTAAAGACTCCTTTATCCTCACATAACAGGTGCAGTGCAAGTCTATTCTTTGCCGGCGCTTGCGGGCCAGTAGAATCAGCATCCACCAAGTCGCCTTTTCTGCAACGCACTGATTCGCAAGGACATGTGCCTTTGCGGGCCGCCACCTGTTAATACAGGTGAAAAGCAGGAGAACGAGCCAATCAGCTCCCGATTTGTTCCTGCCCGCCTTGTGCCTTGCCCTTCCATGCCGCGATGTTTTTATCGCATGGGAATATAAATGTCAACACTAAATGTCAACGAGCTATAGAACTTTTATGTGCCGCCGGCGGTCAGGCTGCACGGTTGATTAGCGCGCGAACGCAGCGCGGAACGAGGGATTACGGACCCGCAGCAGACCGCTTGCACACGTCTTGCACCCCAAGGAAGGAATATCAACAACTTGCCAGAAACACAAGACTTAGCGCCAGTCAATTTGGACCCAATCGGACCCAGCAAACGCGTCTTGGCCCCGGAACCCGCCGCTTTTGGACCCTGCACAGTTTGGCCCGCTCCTTGCCTTGGTGCGGAACAGGCCCATTTCCAAATGTTAGTGTAGCACGACAAATATCGGTTCCTTATATGGTGGATTGTGAAGGCGTGGTCATTCGAGGCGACGCCCCAGACGGGCGACGCAGCGCGGAACGGGCGGGCGTGGGCTTGGCCCGATGGCCAGCCAGCCTCCCTGCGCGAGCAGCCGTGCCGCAGGCACTTCCGCCCGGCGCAAATGCCGCCATTGGGAAGCAGATGGAGAAATGCACGATACCCTTTTCCCACCAGGGAATTCACGGTGGAGTTGTTCTATTCAGTGTCGTGCGCCTCATTGCCGTTTGGGCAGCGGCGAGCAACATTCAGCTAAGCTGACCCCGCACGTTGCTGACGTGGAAAAGAGGGAGAAGCAGCAGAACCCGGCAGCCGATTCGGCTACATCTTCGTGAGAATTAGCCGGGGTTTGTAAGGCCCGACAGTCGCACGGTATGCCGCGACACCCGAAAACGCCGTCGGAATTGACCTCTGAAAGCTCTTGTCGCGTTGTGCCGGGTCGCGTATAATCGCTCTCGCTCGGGAACTCCTGTGGGCCCGGGCATTTCCCGGCAGATTCACAGAGCGAACAGCCTCTGGTTCTGTTACAGGTTCCTAATCACATCGCGGGGGCGGCCACAATGTTCAAGAGAATGGGTGCCATCGTCATTCGCGCGTGCCTTCCGGCCTCACTTCTGTGGTTCCTGTATGCTTGGAACAGCTCGTTCTCTGGTAACAGCGCGCTGGTCGTGTATTTTGGACGGCCCTGGGATGTTGTTCGCTATCTCCTTTTTGCACCCTGGGAGCTCTTAACCACGAGCGTCTACTGCTTTCTCGCGGCGTCAGCGGCGCTGATCTTAGCGGGCATCTTGGCGACTGCGCTTCTGGTGGTTGGACTGTTTTCCGATGGGAGGCTGCGCGTCATCGAACGGCTTGCCGCTGTTTCCCAGACGATTCCTGTTCTTGTCATCGTCACAATCTCCCTGCTAATTGAGAAGGAGCTATTCGCGGTGCTCCGCATGAGGCCATCGGCCGACTGGTATTGCCTGCTCCCCGTGACCCTTGCGCTGATGTTTCCTCCACTCGCCAATGGAGCAGAGGGGATAGCGCGTATGCCGATTCAACTAAAGGCACTCCTCAGGATCTGGAGCGCTCCTAGCTTCTGGCGCATCAGGCGTATCTATCTGCCCTGCGCCATACCTGATATCCTGAGTGGCGTCCGCACAAGCGCTACGTGGGCAGTTGGCGCAATGCTGATTACAGAGGGGCTTTTGAATGGCGTTGAAGGCGATACCAATACGCTTGGTCACTCTCTACTGAGACCCTTCTCTTCTTCTGGTCATCCAGGAAAGACCCTGACTGTTATTCTCATTGCGACGATTCTTGGGTTCGCCGTCTACCATCTCTTCGTCATCCTGCAACGGCTCATAGAAACTAACCTGCAGGGCAGAACAGCGATGGCCGAGGAGGCATATCCCCTTCAATCCGTGTTTTTGGTTCGGGACAACAAGACACAGGAGACGACGTATGCGTTACACGAATAGGCTTTACGCGCAATCCGTTCTAGTCCTCACCGCGCTCTGTGTTCTTACTAGCTGTGGTCCAAGAGTCCGGCCCGTGATCTTGCAGCGCGAGTGGACTGCAAACGCAGAGTTTGCAGGAGATGTATGGGCATCTGAGGTGGCCCGGACCCACGGACTGACCCTTGAGGTACGAGAAGGCTCAGAGCTCCTCGACCCCTTAAAGGTCGTGAGATCTGGTGGCGCGCACTTCGGCGTCGCTAGTTCAGATCGCATTCTCCGAGAAAATGAGGGTGGAGCGGACCTTGTAATTCTCGCCACCGCCACCTACAAATCGCCCGTGGTGTTTCTGACTCATCCAGCGCAGCGAATCAAATCGCCCTCACAGTTCCGCGGTCGAACCGTTGGCATTCAGGCAGGAACGAACACAGATTTGGTCTTCAAGAGCTTACTGCGATCGCAAGGACTCTCGTCCACGGAGATGAGAGTTGTCGAGTCCGGATGGGGTACGACTAACTTCGAGACCGGCGCGATTGATGTGTTAGCCGCATTCGACTACGACGAACCAGTTCAATTAGAACGTAAAGCGGTGCCGTTTGAGGTGATTCAGCCAGAACGATACGGCGTGCGCTTCATAGGTACGGTCTATTTCACCAGAAGAGCGTTGATTAGGGAGGACCCTCAGCTTGTCCAGGCATTTATGGACGCGTTGGTTGAGGGATGGCGGAATGCTCTCAGAGCGCCGTCGGACGCTCTTGCGAAGCTCGTGGCCCGATTCAAGGAGATTGACAAGCAAAAAGAACTGCAATCGTTCGACCGGGGTCGACCTTACTTTGCTGGCGAGCACGGACGTCTGCTCTACGCATCTCAGGAGCGATGGAACGAGATGGCCGCGACGCTTATCTCGCTGGGTGTGCTGAAATCGTTCGCCTTTGAGGCCAACGTCGATTATCGCTTTCTCGAAAGCGCCCTTAATAAGGGTACCGCCAAATGATCGAGAGTCTGACAGATGTCGAGATGTTCCGCCAGCGCAGTCGCACTGCATGGGCCCGAAACCGTGACTATTGGCTCACGGGGTCGCTACGCCACGTCACCGATGTTGGTGACTTCATTGTCGCTCGAGTGCGGGCACTTTGTCAGGGCTCCGGTGTCTCTCCCGTACTGGTCGACATGGGCTGCGGAAGCGCATGGCTTCTGAACGCGCTGGATGGTAGCAACATCCAGTATGTGGGTATCGACAATAACCCTGCTTTCATTGACTTCGGATCAAGGGGTCATGCTGGCCTCGGCAAGGCGCGCTTCATCCTGGCAGACCTAGACACCCAAGTCGACGTGCCCGCAAAGGCTGACCTTGTCGTTAATGCGTTTAATTTTCTCGAGCTTTCCAATCTTGATCAAGCCATGGGGAACGTGGAGAGATGGCTCCAGCCAGATGGGAAGTTGTTCATGTCAACCATCGATAAGACCTATCTCATTCTTGCCTTAAGCAAAGATTGGGACGATTTTCAGGAGAATCTCCGGCGGTATCAAGAACTACCCGGTCTCAAATACGGTTTTCAGAACATTGATTTCGGCGCGGCAGTGTCAGATACTCTCGAATACCCGAGTGTGCTTTACTCCGCCCAGGACTACATCAATGCGGCACGTGCGCATGGCTTGTGTCTGGTTGACTACGTCGAGCACCCGTTTACATCGACAACCGTACCGAAGATATACTGTCATTTTGAGTTTCGCAACGCTGGGAACACTTCGCTTTCAAACAGAGGATTTCGCGATGTATCCGCCTAGTACTAGTGTCAAGAGCTCTAACCTAGTCCGGACTGCCGAGATCTTGGCGGCAGTATTGACTGTGGGCAGCATTCTCTGCTCCGCGACGTTGTTCTACACGGAGCGAACGAGCCGAAAACGTGCTGTCCTGTTTAGTGCATGGAGTATAGTAGCTGCCACCGAAGAGAAGCGCGTCGATGCCGGGCGTAGCGATGCATTGCGCCAGCTAATGGAGAACCGGCAGAGCCTTGCAGGGATTGTGCTAAACGGCGGGATCTTCCGGAACGTCGATCTGAGCAACAACGATCTGTCGCTAGCGTCCCTCAAGAATGTAGAGTTCATGCATTGTCGTCTGAAGAATGTGAACCTCTCCGGTGCAAGTCTGGATGGCGGCCACTTCCGTGAGAACTGTGACTTCAGAGATGCGAAGTTTGAGAGGACTAGGCTCCATAATACGATTCTCGCTGATAGCAGTCTGGAGCGAGCCCAGTTTCTTGGGGCGGAAGGCAACGCGCTTACGTCCTTCAACGGGGCGGTTATGCGGGGAGGCGTGATATCGAACGCGGAGTTTGGTAACGTGATGTTTGACAACGCCGACCTGACCGGCCTCACAATGGTGATGAGCCGCATTGAGAAGGCGACGTTTCTTAGAGCGACGCTTACCGGTTCGCGGTTTTCAGGTGTGAAGGCTGCGGGCGCTCAGTTTCAGAGAGCCACGGGCGAGCGGTGCCTTTTCGGATGGGGAAGTATTCTAGACGGCGCAGCCTTTGACCGTGTCGCGTTTTACCTTACCACGTTCGAGGACAGCTCATTGCGAGGCGCTCATTTTTTCGGCGCCACACTCAATGGTGGAAGGTTCGTTAGCTGCGACTTGACAGGGGCAGATTTCACATCGGCGCTTCTAACGCAAACTACATTTGATAACTGCATAATTCAGGGAGCGCTTTTTAGGAACGCCGAACTTGGCTCTGAAACGAGGTTCGTTGGTTGCGTGGGCACCCCGATCGACTTAGTGGAGGTGCAGGGAGATGCTCGTCGTTGAGAATGTCAGTTTCAGGTATGCGGGGTATCATGAGTATGCTCTTAGAAATGCTTCGGTTGCTTGTGATTGTGACGGTATTAGTGTGATCGTGGGGAGGTCTGGGGTCGGCAAGTCGACGCTAATGTCGTTGCTGGCAGGAATTTACATGGTGGGTGATCCGGTTGTCGGAGAGTACGTAGGAGGGATTGATGTAGACGGAAGAGCGCCGTGTCAGATTCGCGGGGCCGAAGTCGTCTCGTGGGTGCCGCAGGCGCCAGTGTTGCTGGACCATCTCACGGTCCTCGAAAATGTACTCTTACCAACAACCATCGCGAGTACCGGCGCGTCATCTGGAGAGAAAGACGCGGCGAGAAGTGTGCTGAGGAAGATGGAGTTAGAAGGGTGCTGTGACTGGCGGCCGCGGGAGCTCAGTGGAGGGATGAGGACGAGGGTTTCTTTGATACGGGCCCTTATAAGTAGGCCAAAGTACCTATTTCTTGATGAGCCGTTTGGTGGCCTTGACTTACTGAATCGGTGGCGGATCTATAGGTTTCTGAGAGAGGTGAGGAGCGCGGCGAATACGGCAACGATTTTGACAACGCATAATATTCCCGAAGCAACTGCGCTTGGGGACCGGATAATTGTGATGAGCAGTGATCGTGGTAGTACAGCCTTCCGGGTAATGAGGAATGAGGCGAAGGTTGTCATCTATGAAGATAGTGACGCATGCTTGAGGAGGGCGCGAGAAGTGGCGGCGCCTATCGAGAAGGAATTGTTTTTGGGTGGCGAGGAAGTGGCTGGGTCAAGTTGAATTGGTCCAGCATAGCGCCAGGCGGCTGACGGGGCGCGAGACTTTGCGCCACGTTGGCCCACGTTCGAACGGAAGGCGGTGGGGCGAGCCGTGCTACCACCCCGCCAGCTGGGATCACCCTTCGGGCACCAGGAACTGCAACGTATCGTTGCGGATGCTCTCGACCGGCCTTGCTTGCTTTGCGTCAGCTTCGCCGAAGGGCAGCCGCAACCACCAGGCGGCGAGCGCCGCCCGGATGCTCCCGTCCCGGAAGCAGATCGACTGGCAAACCGGGGACAGACGGGACGTTCTCTCGTCCGTGAGAGAAGGAGACAGGGCCAGCCGGAACAGGCGGATTCCGGTGGCACACTGCCGCGCGCTATTAGGGTTCAAAGATGAGCGTCCCCTGCCTTGCGTTGATCGCCGCTTCTTCCGGACGACCCCCTTTTTGCGGGACGAGACGACGCCCCGTGGACTTTTCCGGGAAAATGGGCGCCCGCCTGAACCGTGTTATATTCAGCGCAGAGGCAATGCAGATGAGGCAGGTGCTGCTGCATCCGGGTGTGGATGGTTATTGGGTGGTCGAGTGCCCCAGCCTCCCCGGCTGTGTTACCCAAGGCAAGACGAAAGAAGAGGCGCTCGCGAACATCAAGGAGGCAATTCGAGGCTACGTGGCCTCCTTGCGACAGGACGGTTTGCCGGTGCCGGAAGAACGATTTGACGCCCTACTGGTAGCCGTGTGAGCAAGCTGCCCCGCATTTCCGGTCGTCAGTGCATGGCCGCCCTGCCGCTTGCGACTTGCGACCTGCGCGCATGACCGAAGACGAGATGCCGCACGATTTCCCCGGCCTCACTGAGATGCAAAGGAACGCAGATCAACGCAGATCGAATTGATCCCCGTATAGGCGCGTTGATCCGCGTACCATTCTTCCGCGATTGGCGTCTGGTTTCTGTAAAGGCGGTAGAACACGTTCACCCAGCAGAATCCGCGGCGCTTAGGCAAGCGCCCGTTCTTGCGGGTTAGTCAGATGCGGGAATGGGTGGATCTTCGGCTGCTTCTGGCGCTGGGCTTGCCAGAGGTCATAGTTGATCTGCATCTTCAGCCAGAAGTCGGGTGACGTTCCCAAGGCAGCCGCAAGCCGTAACGACATGGCGGCCGATATGCCGGCATGCCCGTTCAGGATTCGCGATAGATGCGCCCTGGTGACACCAAGATGGCAGGCCGCCTCGGACACAGTGATCTCGCCCAAATAGTCCTTCAATACCTCTCCCGGATGCGCCGGATTGAAAATCATGCTCAACTCTCCTAGTGATAGTCCCGGTAGTCCACCAGTACGACGTCCTCACCGTCGAACGCAAACGTCAAGAGACGAGATGCTGCACGATTTCCGCGGCCTCACTGGGATGCAAAGGAACGCAGATCAACGCCGAGCGGATTGATCCCCGTAAAGGCGCGTTGATCCGCGTACCATTCTTCCGCGATTGGCGTCTGGTCTCTGTACAGGCGGTAGAGGATTCCCGCGCCGGAAATATCGCCAAACAGAAGGGCGCCGGCCAGCCGCCCACGGTGGAAGACCAGCTTGCGATATGCGTCATATGGAGCGCGGGCGTCTCGCCCGCTTCCTGATGCGCCCGAGACGGGCGCGCTCCATGCCGAAGCGCCTTCCAGCCGCTCCGGGCAAACCTCGCCGATGGATATGATCGGTACGTCAAAGAAGCGCGCGGCATTCATGCGCAGCGCGCCGCCGCAGGCCCGTTCGACCCCCACGGCGGTGCTGCCGGCCGCGCGACCCGTTTCGTAAGCGACCGGCCAAATGCCGCTGATCGAGGAGCGGCCGGTCAGCGGATCGATCAGTTCCGCGCAGTCGCCGGCGGCGAAAATGCCCTCGAGGCTGGTGCGGCCGCAGCAGTCGATCACGATTCCGCGGCCCATCCGGAGCCCGCTGTCCCGCAGCCACTCGACGTTGGGTGTGATCCCCTTGGCCATGAGCACCAGGTCGGCGGGAATGGACTCGCCATCGTCCAGGCGCACGCTCTCTACGCGGCCGTTGCCGGCAATCTCGGCTGCGTCGCGCCCGGTTCTGACGTTGGCCCCATGGCGCGCGAACAATTCCGCAACGCGCCCTCCGGCTTCGGCATCGACCATTTGCGAAAGCAGGTGCGGAGATTTGACGACAACGGTCACGCCCAGGCCCCGTGCCAGCAAGGCCTCGCAGGCCTGCAGTCCGACGTTGCCCCCGCCCAGCACCACCGCGCGCCGCCCAGCACTGGCCAGCCCATCGATGGTTTCCAGGTCTTCGGCGTTTCGAAGAGAGCAGACCCCCTGTTTTTCGGCGCCGGGAATCGAAAGCAGCGTGGCGCGGCCACCGGCCGCCAGAATGAGGCGGTCGAACGCCGCTTCGGTTCCATCGTCGAGCGCCACGGAGCGCGCCGCTTCGTTCAAATGGATGGCACGAACTCCGCGCCGGACCCGCACGCCCAACTCATTTTCCAGATAGCCGGCGGTTCGCCAATCAATGTCCTGTAGCCCGATTCGGCCGCGGAGGAGATAGGGCAAAAGCGGCCGTGAGTATTGGGGAGAGGCGTCGGCGGTTATCAGCGTGATGGAGCAATCGGGAGCATGCTCGCGGGCAGCCTCGCAGGCGGCGATGCCGGCCGCCGAGGATCCGACCACCACCACGTGCCCGCGGAAGCTGCTGCGCGCGCGCTCATCCGGCGGCGCCTGCGTGCCCAGCGCGCCGGTGGGACAGGCGGCGACGCAAGCGGGGACGTCGCGATCGGCGCATACGTCGCAGCGCACCACCGCGTCCCTGGCCGGGTCGGGACGCACGCCAAATGGGCAAACCATCAGGCACATGAAACAGGCTATGCAGCGGCGCTCGTCGAAGACCACCCGTCCATCGCGCGGATCACGGTGCAGGGCCCCGCTCTTGCAACTGAAGGCGCACAGCGGCTCCAGGCATTGCTCGCAGCGCAGCGCTTCGACGCCGTCTTTTCCCGCCGCGATGAGCACGCGCCGCTTGGGCGGCAGTTCCTCGAGGATCGCCGCTTCCAGCCGCCCGCTGCGGGAATGGATCACCGAGCAGGCCAGCTCGCAGGCCCTGCAGGCCAGGCACCGCTCGCGATTGAATGTGACGATGGTCCGCATGGAATAATTTCGGATTGCGGATTTCGGATTTCGGATTTCAAACCATGTGCTTGAAATCCGCAATCCGCAATCCAAAATCCGCAATTGCCTACTGCCTTCAGCTCTCCGGTGGCCTTGACTGGCTTTGCTCCTGGGCCTTGCCGCAACCCAGCGACGTCAGGCCGGTCGGGGGAACGTAGTCCGACAGGACCCGGGAGGCGGCCGCCTCGCTCGACCGCACCCCATTCTCGTAAAGCATGGGCGCCAGCTTGAGCGCCTGGCGCTTCCCATCCAGGTGGGCGACAATGGCGCGCGCCGCCTCCTGGATATCGTTGGTGAACAGGAATTTGCCCCCCGTTTCCCGCTCCACATCCTCCTCCAGGTACTTGCGCACCACGC
>Ga0315279_10009646_pt1 | contig 11476 bp, 8 predicted proteins | sample YL17G06_20_MG_FD_203694 | JGI IMG/M metagenome (GOLD analysis project Ga0315279, IMG submission 203694) | Sediment microbial communities from Yellowstone Lake, YNP, Wyoming, USA - YL17G06_20 | ecosystem: Environmental > Aquatic > Freshwater > Lake > Sediment | place: USA: Wyoming | collected...
AACCGGAAGCGGACTGAAGGACGCTTTTGCCACCGCCCGCTTTCTGAAGAAAGCTCGCACAATCTCTCCAACAATCGAAGAGCTGGAAAAGGAGATTGCCACAGGGAGAATCTGAAAGCGACGAAGCCTAAGACTATCCATTAGCCCGCATGGATACTCCTGCCTACGCCAAGGTTCTTCGAAGTCCATTTTGGTAGGTTTTGGTGGCAGCTGTGGAAGCGTATTGCAGGGCCTGTAAACTATTGTATCAGGACCGTGACTTTTTCCCTGCCTAGATGGCCGTCCCTTTCTCCGATGCAGGAGAAATATTCGAAGTCGAGTCCCTTCTGATGACACGCCTCGTTCCCCACGCGCTCGAGGCGGCAGGTTTGTCCTGTTGCTGCGCACTAGTACGGTCTGGGCTTCTAAGTAGGGTTTTGGGCAGCTTTCTGCGAACGCGCTGACTTGATTGCTGGGTCCGGGGGGACGTGCCGGGCTTCCTAATCCAAAGACCGGAGTGACAAATCGCCCTCGATCATCACGCAGATCGTTGACTGCAAGTCGGTTGATACTGTGGGAAAGGAGAATCGGTTTGAGCTTGAACGCCAAATGGAGACAAGGGCTTAGTCAATGAAGCTGTCGGCGAGCGGTGTAACTCACGGTTCCATTTCTTGACGTCCCCCCGGTTCAGAATGGATGACCCCACCGTCGCAGGGATGAGGCGTGACGGCGTCAGACAGGAACGATTCTGACAAAGACTCCCGGACTCCCTGACCTTCGCCGGTGTCTCGTCTATCGGATGTAGCGGCCGCTTGAAGTGAACACAGAATCAAGAAAGGTGTTGTTCCTGCCTCGTGTGGTCAGTGATGCCGGCAAGGAGCAAGGTGATTGTTTTCGGGCAATGGGATCTGTGGGAATATGCCATGAATCGAGTCACTGGTCCTAAAAGCCTTAATCTGGGCTTGAGGGTCCACTACATGGTAGATCTGCTCGGGGCTGAAAACTTGAGCGCACTATGCCAATCAGACAGCACGGATCTTCTCATGAGACTTGGTCTCACCGCAAGTCAAGCTCGAGTGTATGCTCTCCTCCGGCGAGACGGCCCCATCACGATTGGCGAGCTGGTCCGAAGATCCGGGCTACACCGGGCTAGCGCCTATAGAACTGTGAGCCGTCTCAAAGATGGGGGCCTTGTCGAATTGTTTCTAGGTGAAACAGCCAGGGTAAAGGCCCTCGGGCTGGATGAAGTGCTGGACATTCTGATCTCGAGACAAGAAGAAGAACTGGAAAGGATAAGGACCAAGTCCAGGACACTACTGGGAGCTCCGAGGGAAGTATCAGATTACGACGCTCCAATCGCTTCGCCGCAGAAGATCTTCGCAAGATTGCTCGTAGGTAGGCACTTGTATTCGCAGCAAGCAAAGCTGATAGAGGAATCCAGGGAACAGATATTACAGGTGGTGTCTGCGAGGGGTTTTCTGCTCGCCGTGGATAGCGGTCTGATAAGGTCTATGGTGAACAAAGCGAAAAGAGATCGCGTCAAAGTGAGGATCGTTGCTGAAATAGGGGACTGTGTGGACACTGTGCCGCCCGGAATCCCAGACGAGCTGGAGTTTCGTCGCCATGCGAACACATCGATGATGCTTAGATATTTCATCGTTGACAAGAAACACCTCATTCTAAAGATGGCGAGCCCGCCCAAGGTTCTAGATCAATCTGTGGCACTTTGGTCGAATAGCTCTAACTTGATCGAGAGTCTATGCTTTGAGTTTGAGAGACTTTGGTCCGAGTCTTCGTGGAGTTCAAAGACCAGAGTCCGATAAATCACTGGAACCGGCGTTCAGAATGGTGTATTGCTACCAACGTAGCAGCTGATCCCTTCCTGCTCGAAGAGTCTCCTTATCTGATCCATTCTTTCGATGGACGGAGCTTGTGTGTCCCTGTAAGAGTAGTCTAGACCGAGTTGCTCGTACTTGGACACGCCTAACCTGTGGAATGGAAGCAGATTTGCCTCGCTCTTTCCGATTCTTCTCAGGAACTCGGCCGTAGCCAAGACGTTGTGATCGGAATCATTGTAGCCTGGTATGACGGGCATCCTTGCGATCATACGCGGGGACTCCCCGAGTGCTGCCATCCGTTCGATATTCCTCAGAATCAACTCGTTGGTGACGCCCGTCTCCTGCTTGTGCTTCTCGGGATCCATGTGCTTGATGTCTACGAAGACCCAATCCAAGTAGTGCAGCGCATTCTCCAATCGGGTCCAAGGGACTTGTGCGCAGGTCTCCATCGCCGTGTGAACGTAGGCGTCATGCAGTTCTTTGAGCAACGCCAACGTGAATTCGGGTTGAGTTAGTGGCTCGCCCCCGCCGAGAGTCACTCCGCCTCCGCTTCCCCAGTAACTTCTATCCCTGTGAACAGTATCCATCAGCTCGCTGACCGTAACGTAGCGCCCTACTAGCCTGAGCGCTCCGTTGTAGCAACTCTTCGTGCAGCTGAAGTGATCGCAGCTCGCACACTTCGAGCGATCAAACACAGGGTAGTCGCCAATCTTGTTGACTGAAATCACGCCTACTGGGCATGCGGCCACGCAAGTGTACGTCTCTTTTCTGCATCTTCTCTGGCTGTACATCATCTGTGGTTTCGCCTTCTGGCCCTCCGGATTGCAGCACCACTTACAGGTGAGCGGGCATCCCTTCATGAAAATTAATGTCCTGCAGCCTGGGCCATCGTGAACAGAGAAACCCTGCACATCAAAGATCAATCCCTTTAGATTGCCCGTTTCCTGCGACGAGAATGTCGCGCTGCTATACGCTTGCAGATCTACCCCTCCCTTCCACGAATTGATCGGGCCTATTCACGAAATCGGGTCTTTCATCCATGCGGGATTCCACGAGTAGCAACCTACTTCCGGTCGCCCGAAAGATCTGAGCGCCACTCGAACATCTCGCAGGTCCTAGTCACAAGATCCGGATAGGTCAGCTCATTCCCCTTGCAGAGGCCTAGATACTCTTCTTTCGGTGAGTAATGCTTGCAGAACTTGCATTTCTTCACAGGTGCGCATTCCTTGCACGCCGGGTCGTCGATCTTTACTGTGTGCTTGTTGACATGGCAAAGGCCCTTGAATACGTCGACTGGAATGTAATGTTCACAATCAGCGCATCGCTGGACAACAGCTTGCGACATCATCTAAGCCAACTCCTCGTATTCCGTTCTCGCGATTATCTCGTCCTGTATGGGCTTGGGAAGTTCCACCCAATACTGCGTGAACCCTGCCACTCTTACGAGAAGGTCGCGGTATTTCTCTGGATGAGCTTGGGCATCCTGCAGCATGTTAGAGTCGACTATGTTGAACTGTATGTGAAATCCTCCCTTGCGCATGTATGCTCGTATGAGTTCGAGCAGCTTCTTGCTGCCTTCTCGTCCCTTGATGGCTGAGGGGTGAATCTTCAGATTCATCTGCGTACATTGAGAGCTGGAGTGGTCCCAGCAGGTAGCGGAATTGAACAGCGCGTAGGGCCCGTTCAGGTCTGTACCAGGATAGGCGGATAGAGAAGCATCTGCTAGAGTGGTGCCGTGAAGACGTCCGTCCGGCGTCGCGATGTTTACAGCACCCATTGGGCTATGAGTCGAGACAGAGAGCTGAAGCGCGTACAGCGCCTTAGCAAATAATGACTTGTACTCTTGAACAACAGAAGTGTAGAATTGCTCCCACTCCTTCAGAATGTCATCGGCGTAGGGTTCGTCGTTGCCGTACTTCGGCGCATTCACGCACAGGTGATGGATCTTGTCCCAGTTGTGCGAAATCTTAGCTTGATCCAAAAGCGAGTATGACCCAACTTCCTCAGCTCTCCTGTAACCGAAGTTGTGTCGAAGTGCTTCTCTCAACTCCTCTAGGCTGATCTTCTTGTTGTCGTAGACATTGAATTTCAGGGAAGCAAGCGAGTTGACCATGTTGATGCCACCGCAGATGTTAACGCCGAAGTTTCTGTTGTACCTTGAACCCATCATGCCAATGTGCATCCCTTTCTCAAGACAATCGGGTTTGAGCATGGAATTCACGACAGAAGGAGTCAGCTTTCTCCACACGTCATGCTGGATGTTGTTGCAGCGGATCAGAATGTCAACGATTTGTCTGAAGTACTCCTTGTACGCCGCCCACAAGTCGTCAAAGGTTTCTAACTTCGATCCATGAGACGGGAGTACTCTCTCGCCTGTTCTCTGATCGACTCCGTCGAAGAGCACAAGTTCGAGAATCTTCGGGAGGTTGAGGAAGTGCACGCCAACGTCCGTGGCAGCGGCGGCTCCGCCTCGAGGGATCACGTACTTCTTGCCATTCAGGGTCAGCTCTGCCCACGTGCAAGCGGCGGTTTGGAGACATCCGCCTATGGCGACAGCTCTGGCATCATCGACGTTCATGCCTTCTGGACCAAAGTTCTTGAGGAGGAACTCCATTGCGACTTTGTTGTTCACCCAAGCCGGATATCCGGTGCCTGTTTTATTGCACTCTACTGCCTTGAGCAAGAATTCTTCGGGAAGCTTCTCGTCGTAAAGGAGAGTCATGGTGGGCTGCGGTGACTCGCATGTCATGCCCGCTTCGATCATGGGCGTCTCCAATTCGTTTGTAGCGCTCTCGCCGTCCTTAGTCAGTCCACCAAGGCTGACATTGTTGAAGGTGCTACCTGACTGGATTCCCTCTATCACGGTCTTGGGTCCGAACAGATCGAACTCGGTGAATTTCATTCTCACACATTCGAGCAGTTCGAGAGTTTTCTCACGATCGAGTACACCATTCTCGACATCCTGTTTCCACCAAGGATACAGGATCTGTCCAAGTCTTCCTGGTGCGAGGCCGGAGAAGTTGTCCTCGGCGAGAACAGCCATATGGAATGTCCAGCAAAACTGGAGAGCTTCCCGGAACGTCCTAGGCTGCTTGGACGAAATCCATTCGAGAGTGTTCGCGATATCCTCATACTCGGACTTCTGCTTCTGATCGATCTCGGTGTTCGCTAGCCTCCTTGCTTCAGCTGCGTGGTTGAGGATCCATCTCTTGATCCCCTCCAAGACTGTGATCGCAGCCTTGTAGAAGTACAGCCTATCCATTCCGTTGACTCCGTCATTGCCGGGATCACCTGCCACCTGTCCGATCTTCTCCCGGCATAGGTCAATCATTCCATCAATTCCGTACTGCAGCGGGTAGTAGTAGCTGATCACTTCCCTTCCTTGAGGCAGAGTGTAGCCAGAGTCGTACATACAGACGAGACTGTGCATGATGGCCTCCTTTGTCTCGTATCCGGTGACCATCTTCTCGTACTTCAGCGAGAGATCTTCTACAGACCTTCCGTCCCACATTGCGGTGACGTTCTTCAGAATCGGGTACTCTTCCTTCCTGAGCCCGAACTTGCCTGCGATCGAAACGACGTTGCCTACGCTTGCAGTAACGTTTCCTCCGCCCTTTGGAACCTTCACCACGTCTTCGCCGGCGAGCCCACGCCGTTTGGCTTCTTCGTATCGCTTCTCGGTTTCCACAATGAATGTCTGGGAGACCCAGGGCATGGGATAGGATCCTCTGAGATACAGTGTCCGTCCCATGACGAGCAATTCGCCGGGGAAAATCGTGGGAGTCAGATGAGAGAAAGCGTGTTTTAGGGCTTCAGCTCGTCTTATTATTGGGATCTCTCCTTCCAGCTGGTTCCATCTTCTCGTATACCAGTAGGGAAATTCAACACTCACAGAGGATTTTGTTTCAAAATAGAGATCCCTCATCTTTCGAGTCCGAGCAAACGGTTCCTTCTTGACTTCACGGCGTTCAATGCCCTGGGATTGCACACAGCCATAGCGATAGGCCAGACGCAGACCAGATTGCTCAGGCTTGTCCGTACCTGCCTCCAAGTCTAGCATTCATCCCCTTCGAGTGTTCGCTCTATTCCGGTAGCTGCTCGATCTCGGACGGTATAAGGATGTGTAGTCAACGCAACGCGACGATTTTCAACAGTTCCAGGTTGAGCGTAACCGGTCACTGTCTGAGTTTGAACAAGCCTGCGCTGGAACTCGAATGATTTGTCGGATCCCAGTTACCCGTTCGAGACTGTCCTAGATGTAGTCCTTCCTATCCTCACGTAGTGCGTTCAATATCTTGTCTGGAGTGATGGGTAGCGATCTGAACCTTACTCCGATCGCGTCTTTTATGGCATTGGCGATCACGGGTGCCACCGGGTGCAGAGAGGCTTCACTGATACTTTTCGCGCCTACTGCGCTGGGTTCGTTCGTTTCGATCAGTATGGCGTCTGCTTGGGGCATGTCGGCTATTTGTGGGATCTTGTAGTCGGTCAGGTTCGAGTTGAGTACTTGCCCACGATCGCCGAACTTTACTTCTTCCATGAGGGCTAGACCTATGCCTTGCGCGATCGCACCGTATATCTGGCCCTTGGCTCCCGGCGCGTAGATCGCTTTTCCAACATCTTGAGCTGCTGTGTATCTTGTCACGAACACCTGGCCTGTTAGGAGATCGACTTCAACCTCGCCGAAGTGGGCCCCGAATGGTGGCGGGTTATCTGGAGGTTCTTGGGCCAGCGACACAACTAGGCTCTTGTTCAGGTGGAATCTAACGAAGAGACCTAACTCCGAAAGCGTCGTCAGAACTTTCCGATCTCTTGTTGATTGTACCTCTTTGCCTATTATCTCCAAGGATGCTGGATCTTGTTTTAGCATGACTCCGGCGGCTTCGAGAACTTGCGTCTTGATCTTGTCGCAGGCGGCTTTCACTGTGCTCCCTACGACGTACGTGCCGCGGCTTGCATGGATCGGTCCTTCAAATAGAGTCGTGTCGGTGTCGCCTGTTTCGAGATCTATCATCTCGTTGTCTACGCCAAGGGTGCTTGCTGCTATGTTCCTGTATACTGTGTGCTGACCGCAGCCCATGTCGATCGCTGCAGTCAAGACAGTGAACTTTCCGTCCTCGTTGAACTTGGCTGTCACGCCGCCATGCTCAATTATCGGCTCGGTCGGTGCCTTGGAGCCTGTACCGGAGCCTCTGATGGTTTGGAAGGCCATACCTTTGCCCCTTCTCCTGTTTGGATTGGATGGCTGCTGCACCGGCTTATCCCAGCCGAAACGCTTCGCCGCGGTTCGAGCTGCCTCCTCAAGCCCCCACGATCTTACAACGTATCCCGTGCGAGGATTGACATCGCCTAGTTTGAAGGAATTCATGAGTCTAAACTCGATTGGGTCGAACCCCATCTTGCGCGCTATTTCATCCATTTGACTCTCGATACCGAAACTTGCTTGGATACCACCGTAGCCCCTCATGGCGCCGGGCGAGTAAGTATTCGTATACACGGCGTATGCTTCGAACAGACGGTTTGGTGCATTGTACGCAGAGTCGAAATAGAGTCCGCCTACAAGCGCCACACTCGGCCCATGAGTCGCATAGGCGCCAGTGTTCAGCACGTACTTGCAGTATCTGGCGGTTATCTTGCCATCTCTGCGGACTCCGGTCTTGAACGTCATGCGAACGTCGTGCCTTGAGGTCGTGACGAAGACCTCATCCCTCTTCAGGACAAGCTTCACCGCTTTCTTCGACTTCAAAGCCAGCAGAGCGCAGATGGGTTCCACCTCGGTCATCTGCAGCTTGGAACCAAAAGCCCCGCCAAGATAGGAAGGATGCACCGTTATCTTCGATACCGGCATCGCAAGTGCTTCGGAAAGTTTCTCCCTGAGGAGGAAGATACTCTGTGTCGAAGACCATATGTTGAATTTCCCTGTCTCATCCCAATAAGAGACGGAGCAGTGCGGTTCCAGAGGAACCTGGTTCTGTCTCTGTGTTCTGTATTCATCGACGAAGACCTCGTCGGCATCTTGGAAGCCCTTTTCCACGTCGCCGACTCGTATGACCATCGGGCTTCCGTCTTTCGCTCCCCACGCGAACGCAACATTGTACTCGAGACCCTTCCTCACTCTTGGAGAATCCGGCTCTAGGGATTTGAGAGGATCCAGAACAAAGGGTAGATCCTCGTATTCGATGTGGATCTTCTCCACCGCCTCTTCGGCTGTCTCAAGACTTGTGGCGGCGACTGCTGCCACGGGCTCACCCGTGTAGCAGACTTCGCTTCTCATTATGGATTTGTCTCGGGGCACAAGTTCTGCTCTGGGATACGGCGCGTTGAAGATTGGGCTATAGTGAGTATCTGGAACATCCTTGTAGGTCAGTATCGTCTTGACTCCGGGAAGTCTGAGCGCCATTGAAGCATCAATGGATTTGATTATGGCGTGTGGCCTATCGCTGCGGAGGATAGCGCCGTACAACATGTTCTGAAGTTGCAGGTCAGCGGTGAATCGTAGTTTGCCCGTGACTTTTTGAGCGGATTCAACTCGTGACAAGGCTCACCCTTCTCGCTCTAACGTAGTATAAGAGAATTTACGCGCCCTTGCTTTTGTTGGCAAACACTCAAAGCCTTGTTAGCGCCTATAAAGCCTACTGACTTTCCATGAGAGCCACCGCACCAACGTTCGACTACTACACACCAAAAACGGTTACTGAAGTTCTGAACTTAATCGGGAAACTGAGACCAGTCAGCATAATCGCTGGTGGAACTGACTTTGTTCCCGCAGTGAGACTGAAGGGCTTCAGACCGAAGCATGTTGTCTCTCTTGTGAATCTCAGAAAGGAACTGAGTTACGTGACTTTCAAGGACGGGACCGTAAGGATCGGCGCGTTGACCAAGATCAGGGACGCGCAGAGATCTGAGCATCTTCGCAAGAAGGCGACGTGCCTTCACGAAGCACTCTCGCAGATTGGATCCGTTCAGATCAGAAACATGGCAACGATTGGCGGTAACCTCTGCAACGCCAGTCCTGCCGCCGATTCGGCTCCGCCTCTGCTCGTTCTGGATGCCTCTGTTGAGGTAATCCGAAAAGGCGGCAGAAGAACAATCCCCTTGGAAGACTTCTTCGTGGGACCTGGCAAGACAGCGTTGAGGAAGGGTGAGCTCTTGAGAGAGATTACATTCCGACCCGAAGCAGGAACCGCATCCTCGTTCCAGAAGTTAGGTCGGACAAGAGGCGAAGACATCTCCACTGCCACGGCGGCTGTCTTGCTCAAGACTGACGGCTCAAAAATCTCCCACGCCAGAATCGCCTTGGGCAGCGTAGCTCCCACCCCAATAAGGGCACACAAGGCCGAGAAGGAACTTGTCGGGAAGGCTGCCTCCGAATCCGTTCTGGATTCCGTGGCTTCGAAGGCTTCGGAGGAAGCCAGCCCGATATCTGATGTGAGGGCCACCGCAGACTACAGGAGAAGCGCAGTCAAGGCACTAGTCATGCGGGGGCTTGCTGAAGCTCTGGAGAGCGCCCGTGGTGATGCATGACATGAACGTTAGGATGAGGATCAACGGTGAGTCAGTGACTCTTGATGTGCCACCGAACGAAGTCTTGCTAGACACTCTGAGGACGAGACTTGGACTTACAGGTACCAAGGACGTATGCAGGACAGGAGACTGTTGTGCCTGCACTGTTCTTCTAGATGGAAGAGCAGTGAATTCCTGCCTGATGTTTACGGCTGAAGCAAACGGATCCGACATTCTAACCATCGAAGGCCTCACCCAGAATGAGAAACTGCATCCGCTTCAGGAAGCTTTCGTTGAAGAAGACGCGACACATTGCGGCTACTGCACACCTGGAATGATCATGTCAGCTTATGCGTTGTTGCAGGAGAATCCGAATCCAACTCGTAAAGACGTTGAAGAAGCCCTCGCAGGGAATCTCTGCAGGTGCGGCACCTACTATAGCGCGGTCAATGCTGTCCTCAAGGCAAGTCAGAAGCTCAAGCAGAACCTAAGGAGCAGCTCGCTGGCATTTCGTAAATCAGAACAGGTAGATAGTTGCTCTCTTTCGTTCCAGTTACATCATTCTTGGAGAAGTATCCCAGTTGATTGAACTAGTTCTGAAGAATGGAAAACTCGTGACTTCGTCAGGCATATTCGACGGTGGAGTTGGCATCGACGAGGGCACAATAAGAGTTATCGCAAAAGACGCGAACCTCCCTGCCGCCAACAAGGTCGTCGATCTCAAAGGCAAACTAGTTCTCCCTGGGGCCATCGACATTCACACACACCCGGGTGGAAAGCATCCCCTGAGCGACGATTTCAGGACGGAGACTCCGGGCGCACTGCTGGGCGGCGTCACGACAATGGGGGGGATCGTGCGCGTTCCGAGAATGGGCCAAGCCTTCAAAGAGGACACGGACCCTGTCGATGCCGTCTCGTGGTTTGATGTCTTTGAACTGGGCAAGAAAGTAGCAGAGCAGAATTCCAGCGCGGATTTCTTCTTCATCTTCACTCTTAACTCGATGCAGCACGCTGAGGAAATACCTGACTATGTTCAGAAGCTGGGCGTTTGTGGGTTCAAGTATCATGGCAATCTGAAGAACGTAGCAGATCATCCGATGGGAGCCAAATGGGCCAGACGGATGGCACTCCCTGTGTCCTACGATGACCGACTTGCCTTCCGAGCCATGGAACAGGTCGCGAAAACGAGCAAGGGCGTTCTGTTGGTACACTGTGAGAACACAGAGATCTCCAAAATGTTCACTGAGCGGGTTAAAGCGACGGGAAGAACCGACCCTGCAGCATGGAGCGAAACCCTGCCTGGTTTCCTCGAAGCGGATCACGTGAGAAGGTACACGTTTCTCTCGAAAGTCACGGGTTCCCGAGTGCATATTGTCCATTTGACATCGAAAGAAGGACTTGAGCAGCTAATCGCGGCGAAGAAAGAAGGCGTGAAAGTGACCGCTGAAGCGTGTCCGCAGTACCTGATGGTCGACCCGGCCAAGGCTGGTTTCCTTGGTAAGCTCAACCCGCCGCTGAGACAGGAAGCAGACAGGGAAGCGCTCTGGAGTGGCGTGGCGAATGGTTGGATTGATTCGATTGGCACTGATCATGTGGTCAGCAACAAGTATGAGAAACTGGAATGGGGCGACGGGTCTGTGGGCGGAGATCCTGCATCAAACATATGGTTCACTGGTTCCGGGAGCACGGGCATACAGACGATGTTGATCACAATGTTCTGGGAAGGATTCAGAAGAAGAGGACTCGCGCTAGAGAGGCTGGTCGAGCTCGTCTCCACCAATCCAGCTAAGATAGTGGGACTATTCCCGAAGAAGGGAACGTTGAATGTGGGTTCAGATGCGGACCTCACGGTGATGGATCAGGAGAAAGAGGGCAAGATAACCACTGACTGGCTGAGATCATACGGCGATTTCACATTGTTCGAGAACATGGAAGGTAAAGGATGGCCGTGGATGACGGTGCTGAGGGGGAAGATCGTGGCGTTGGATGATGAACTTCAGGTCGGTCCAGGCTATGGCAGGTTCGTGAAATCCGCATGACGACAATCATCAAGCACGCTGTCGTCTACACCAACGACCCCGCGGTGGGAGTCATTTGGGATGGAGCCGTTCTAATCGATGGCCCTCGCATAGCGGACGTTGGCAAGACGGATGACT
>Ga0315279_10009647_pt1 | contig 11476 bp, 5 predicted proteins | sample YL17G06_20_MG_FD_203694 | JGI IMG/M metagenome (GOLD analysis project Ga0315279, IMG submission 203694) | Sediment microbial communities from Yellowstone Lake, YNP, Wyoming, USA - YL17G06_20 | ecosystem: Environmental > Aquatic > Freshwater > Lake > Sediment | place: USA: Wyoming | collected...
AGTAGAACGGGTTCGGGCGGCGGAGCGGCGCCCGCGAGCGCGTCTCGTTGATGCCCGTCGTGAAATAGCGGACGCCGATCTGGCTGAAGATCTGGGGGAGGGCCCAGCTGAAGCCGGTGACATCATTGTTCATCGCGCATTGCAGGCCGAAGCCCTTTGTCCGGCTGAGCTCCTTGGCATAGGTTACGGCGCGGACGAGCTCTTCGTGGGCAAAGCAGTCGGAGAGCTGGAGATAGAGTGCGGACAGTTCGACCCGGCCGGATTTGAGCAGGGACATTAGTTCCTGGACCTTCTCGGCGGGGCGGTTCTTGATGAAATTCTGGAGGCTCCACGAGACTTCGATATTCCAGCGGAATTTGGCCTCGTCGGGATAATCGTTCGTGGCGCGGCAGAATTCGATGACGGAATCCAGGTACTCGAGATGATTTTTTATCACCCGAGTCTGGAGCTCGGTGTAGCCGATGTCGGTGTGGGAATGAGGAAGGAGATAGAGGGTCCATTTCCGCTGCGGTGAAAGCTGAATGTCCTTTCGGACGGTTGTTTTTCCCGCTCTCAGAACAAAACTCGTCTTCGCCTCTTTTTGAATTTCGGGGACGAAGATCTGGACTACGGATTTGCCGGCGGCAATCTCTTCGAGCGGAAACGCGTGCGTTTTTTGGGGGAGCCTGACTTCGAGCCGGCCGGACGTCACGGCGCCGGGATTTTCGATGAGGATGTCCAGGCGCTGTTTGAGCAGGCCCTTATCTTCGATGAAGAGAATCGTCGGCTGAACATCGATTTTGAGCTTGGCCGGCGCGGCGGCAGGAAGGGCCGCGACGGCCGCCGATATCGCAAGAATAAAAAAAGTCAAAAACGCGATCTTGGACCCAGTAAAACGCATGGGACACTCTCCTTTTAGGACTTCTGCGTCCCTAAATCTAACACAAATGCGTCATTCTGTGGAGATGAGAAAGCGTTCAGACTTTAACTCAACCGTTATTTGGAGACGATGATTTCCTTCTAAAGCCTTCCCAGCCGAATGCTTCAAGAGTCCATCTCGATCCGCTCAACGACAAAGCTGACCTGCGCAGCCGAATTGCGCACTTCAGCTAATATAATTTACCCAAGAAATCCTGCCAGTTCCAGAGCACAAGCTAAGGCATCAGATCCAGCGTCTTGTTAGCTCGCCATCTAAACTAAATGTTGACCTGCTATTTTCGATATATCTTCATCCATATCATTAGCAAATTCTCGAATAACTTGATGGGCGAGGAGCACGTCTACGTGGCTCTTCTGTATTGCGTCGCCAGCTTTATATGTATGCTGAATACTCCGCTTAGCCATACGCTCAAGAAATCCTCTGTCAATTTGTGCTTTATTGTGTTCAATTTCATGACGCTCCTGCAGAAGCGTATAGACGAATGAACCATGTTTCTTTTTATGTAAGTCAATCTTTGTTTTCTTTATAAACTGATTCCAGGAGGTACCGCTATTTTCCGCATAAACAAAGTGACTCTTAAGAACAGAGCTGAGGTAAAAGTCGAGGTCGCCGATCATACGACTCAGAGTAGCACCGTATAGATAGCCTAATAATGCATTCTTATGTGCTAGAATTGTCGTTACAGGTAATTCAGGATACCAAGTGATTGTTTGACAATCTATGACCATAAATCTGTGTATTTGTTTCCATTCAGTATCGCTGCCCGAAATAATTTTACTAAAAGCACGTTGTAGGTTTGTATTTTCAAGAACAACCATATAAAGCTCAAGAGCTCCTGTAATATGTGCATATCTGAAGAAAGCAGAATCGAGTTCATTCGAAAATGTCTTCAACTCCTCGGTCATAGCACTTACCTCCTAAGCAAAGAACTAATCCCTAGCCGAAGCAATCTGTCATGTTCAGTGCAATAAGCGGTCTAACGCTGGCGCATAAGCCGCGCGCGACTGTTACCAGAACGCCTGCGACCAGCACCCGCTCGCAGACAAGAACACCGGCTAGGGCGGCGCAGTAAGCGTGTCGGCTTCATGTGCGTGTTAGGCCGCCCGCCCTCTCTTGGATGAATCCCGCCTGCAATGCATAGACACACGCCTTGCTACTTTCACGTTCGCCGCGCTCTTGCTAGCGCGGGATGAACAACTATGCCGCGCTGATCCAAGAATACTTCATCTGATTTAAAAATGATCTTCAATCCGGAATCCGTAAAGTCATTTCCATCGCGAGAGCAGTACTTCCAGGTAGTGTGCCACTGGCCCTCGTTGGAGATGTTGATGGCTGAATTGGTTTCTGTAGTTTCTCAGGCACGAGTAACAACTCGAACTCTCACCACAGCCAGTACACTTACTGACTCTGTTCTCGGCGATTTCCAGGCACTCCCGGAGTACATTTTGTTCCTGAAGCCGAGCGACAAGACCTGCGCCGCCCGGCACATTGTCGTAGAGGATGATCGGAGGTATAGGATACTCTCCGCTGCCATACGCCACCGTTGCGCTAAGGTCAATGGACGGGACCTCCAGAACTTCCGCTGCTCCTTCAACCAGAGCATAGGCGAGTGAGTATGCAAACCAACCAGGCTCTATATCCCCTTCATATTTGGGATGAAACAGAATCTGCAGCACATCGGTTACGAACTCGTGCCCGAGAGAGACTTGGTCAAGTCTCCCATGACAATCTTGACCGTATGGAGTCTTGTGGGTCTTTTTGCGTCCTCTGAATCCGGCCCCGCATTGTTCGCAAACAAAGAAGCCTTCCCCGCGTCGGCCTTCACAGAGCACAACCATATAGCCTGGCGAGACCGTTGTCAGGCTAATGTCGCCAAAGTCAATCTTGTCGCCTTCTCGATCTCTGAAACCTGCAAAGTAGGGCCGTGTGGTAAAGGCCCTGGCTGGTCGTGTTTTGGGTTTCTCGGGCTCATCCGTACTCGTCACAAAGCCAAACTTGGGCTCGATGTATTGGTAAACAGTGACCACCGGTTCACACCAGTTCTCAAACGGCGGGGCTTGTTTTTCCTTCTGATAGGATTTACGCTCAAAGCGGTTGTGTCTTGCACATCGTGCATACCACCAACGCTCCCATTCCTTTTCTGCGACTCTTTTCAAACCATAGGAAGTCCATACCTTCTTGTTCGCAACCAACTTGCTGGTGGGGGCAAATTCTGCAATGGCAATGGTCAGGTCTCTTTGGAGGGAGACTTCCATTGATTCCTGGCTGTGTTGAGTTCTCTGAGTATCCAATTCCACAACATCTACCGGGAAACCATACTTCGGGATCACGGCCTTGCGGGAGAGGAAAGAGAGGACTTCATCTGCCGCTATGGTATCGCCGCGTCTTTGTGCCCATCCTGCCTTACCATGGTCTCTCCTACTACTTGCATCATCCTCAATCTTTCTCACATTTCTGTAGTCGCTTGAGACCTCAGCTTCAGCAAGAGAAAACCGACTATTGTCGTCTGTAATCTTATCAATCCAGGTCCCGTTGTCCAAGCCCACTTGGGCGATTATTTCAGGATCAGGTGGGACAATGGCAGCTAGAGATTCTTCTAGTTCGGCCTGGCGTTCGTGAAGAAAGGTCTTGAAATCTGCAACGGCTGAAGGCTTAGCCATGTCCACGAACAACCTCTCTACACGGCTGCCGCGATCCTCTTTGCGCTTGAATCTCCCGGGAAAAGCCCGGAAGAACCGCGAAAGCGCCGTTGCAGAAATATGGCGAGTGATGATCTTTTCGTTGCGGAGGCTCAGGGCAGGGGGGCGAACCTTGCCGCTCAACATTCGTTCAGGCTCGGCAAAGTGATAAAGGTCGTGGGGTGCGCGGCGACAGTAGGTGATAGCAAACCCAGGGCGTTCACGGCGTCCGGCCCGACCTACGCGTTGAGCATAGTTGAAGGCTTCGGGAGGAACGTTGCGAAGGAAGATGGTATCGAGATCGCCCAAGTCCACGCCCAACTCAAAGGTCGTCGAGCAACTCAGGACATGGATTCTGCCTTCCTTGAAATCCCTTTGAAACTCTCGAGCCTTCTCATGGTCAAGCTGCGCTGTATGTTCTTCTACTCGCAGAGAGCCGGGCAACTTTTCCTCGTAGAGGAGACGGTAGTGGTTCGGCTCTAAATCCTTCAGTTGCTTTTCCTCTAGTGTGCCAGAACAACCCTGCCTCGGACAGACAGCACGAATCGAGACCGTCTGGAGACGGCCACAGGTATTACACTGGAAGATCGTGTCGTCATCTTTGATGAGACGAAGTCTCCACCAATCAGGATTAAGCCTCCGTGCGTCATCAATTGGGACGAGCAAACGGTCGTCACGCGGGACTTGCTCTTCGCACCGCTGAAATGTTTCCCAGATGGCTCTCAGTGCTTTTACAGCCTGTTCAAGTGTCTCTTCATCTGACGGGCTTCTCTCCAGCAACTTGGCAAGTAGCGCTGTGCGCTTCGTACGCCGGATATGATTCCACTGATCTACACCATCCCAGCTTCTCACAGGCCAGTACTTATAGCCCTTGGGACGCGCGGGACGGCTAATTCGGAACCGCATCTGCGATGCTTGGAGACCCAGGTCACTCCAACTCAGAGAGACACCTTTCTCGGTTCGAAGCTCAACGGCTCTGTCGATTCTCATGGAATCTAGAAGAACGGACATCAAGTCCCATGCCTCCTGCTCGGTTAGCGACCAGGGGGGATTCTTAAGGACATCTGGGACTATGAGCCAATCCGGCCACTCGACCGACCACCGCACCAGACCAACACCCTCAAGAGAAATCCTTTGTTCGTCGGTTAGATATTCTCGATAGAGTGCGCGCCAAATGTTGCCACGTATCTTCAAGGGATCATCGGACTCTTTCTCTAGGAAAGCACCACGAAACTGACGAAATAGATGTGCAGCAAGTGTGCTCAGGCTTAGCCCCTCTTGAGTATGCGGGTGGGCGGTTTGTATCGCTTTCAGAACCAGATTGCGGCCCAGAATGTCTTTATACGAGTCTTCGAGATACCATGCAAAGAATGCAGCCTCCTGACGTCCATCGGCAAAAGCAAGCACTTTCTTCCGCTTCTCTGGCAGGTATTGGTAAAGAGTCGTAGCAATCACGGCGTGTGGGCCATCGGTGCCATGGATAACTTCGCGCACCGGATCACGGCCGGCGGCATTGTAGCCGCAGACGCCACATTCCACCATCTGGTCTGCTCTATCTTCATCCTCCTGCGATCTTTCTTTGATCACTCGGATTAAGTTATCGTGTCCGCATTTCGGCTTGTCTTTCCCCATCTCACCGCACCGGACACAAAGTTGAAATACCTGTCTGTCGGCGGCCTCGCTGTTCTCGTCTTCTTCGCCTTCATCCTGGTCACCTTCAACGGGCCGAAAGAAGGTGGCTCCAAAGTTAAGATGACTTGGATCGCGAATTGCCTCCACGTTCGCCAGATTACCACCTTTGAAATCTTTTGGGCCTACAAAGTAATGCTGACCACATTCTCGACATAGTGCAACCTCAAAGGCTGTATACTGCCCATCGCCCCCCTTACGATCGAGAAAGACCTTTTTCTCCGGCCAGTAAGAGACAAACGCGCCTTCGAGTGACCTGAGAAAGAGATGGTAACGCGCAGACAAAAGAGGCGCGTTAGATATCGGGTCCCTCGCCTGCAAAAGAAGTTCGACCAACTCGGACAGTGCAGATGCTCGCTTCTCAGCGGGCAAGTCACCAAAGACCTGATCGGCGACCTTCTCAACCTCGGTGGGGTTGGCTGTGATGAGACGTCGGAAGCGCGTCGCACGGCTATCACGTTGGAGGAGCATGCCCATAGTTTTCTTCGATGGGTCTTCATTGCCTGGAAGCGACACACTGAGTTTGCCCGCCAGTTCAGCAAGACGACTTCCGGTTTCTTCGCTCTTTCCAGCGAGGATTCCTGCGAGAAGCTGATAGTCATCTAGTGAGAGGCTTTGTGGGCCCGGTTCAGGGATTGGCTCAGGGTCCCCTAGAATCATATCTTCTTCCAGGAAATCTTCGCCAAATAGGTTGGAAGCGAACCCTGCTATTGCTGATTTGTCTTTGTCCCCTTCCGCTAGTGTTGCGCTTGTGGCGATGCAACGGAAAGGCTTCGAGCGATCGCCTTTTCTGAGTCTCTGCTTGAGACGCCGCAGAAGCATTGCCATCTCAATACCGCGCGAACCGCGATATTGGTGAGCCTCGTCCAGCACGAGAAATGTCCACCACTGTGCCCGTCCGTTATCAAAGAGCGGACTGTCGTCAGGTCGGAGCAACAGATATTCAAGCATGGAGTAGTTGGTTAAGAGAATGTGGGGTGGCGTCTTCCGCATCTCAGATCGAAGGACAAGTTCCCCATGTACAACATTGCCATCTACGACTTGGCGGAAGCCTTTCTGTTCTCGTTCTGCAACGAGATCCTTTGCGTGACGCCAAGAGTCGTTTTCATCTTCCGGCGTTTCTCCGATGTACTGTCCGAAAGTGAACCGGAAGGGCGAGTTTTCATTCCGAAGGCGTTTACAGATTTCGCCAAGCCGGTCCCGCTGGTCGTTTGCCAACGCATTCATCGGGTAGAGGATTAGTGCGCGCACGCCTGGACACAGTTCACCTGCTTGAAATTCCTGATAAAGGTGAAGCAGGATGGAGTAGAGAAAAGCCTCGGTTTTCCCGCTCCCTGTTCCGGTGGCGACAACCACATTATGCCCCTGAAGCACCTGCTTGATTGCTTGTTCTTGGTGCGTGTAGAGAGGTCTATCATCGTGCACTCCTTTTAGGAAACCTTCATCAGGCCGGAATCCAAGAAGGCCCGGAAACAAAGCGCGTGGGGTTTGGTCACGCCTGAATACCGGGGTGGCTTCGAGGTACGGTCCTTTGCCCAGATGTCCTGACTCCAGAGCATCCTCGAAAGAGTCCCGAAGATCCTTATCCCTGAAGTAAAAGGTGGTCTTCAGGTAACGTTGGTACCTTGCTTCAACCTCCTGTGCGAGTTCTATTAGATCCATCGAATTGCCTCCCTCATTGCACGCCGAATGTCTTTACCACCTTGGTACGCCCGAAACCTTCTCTCCTCAGTAATGGCCTTAACTGCGAGTTGTACCTCATCAGCGCGCGCGCAAGAGCATGCGCCGATGCCTTTACTTGCTGAACCGTGCCTGGATTGCTTCCCTTCACTTCGATGGACACTTCCATCTGCGCCAGTGCCTTACTGACATCGGACAATTCAAGAAGTCGCCACAAAAACTGCTTGGCCCTGAGTGGAGCCTTCTCAAAGTAAACCTCTATAGGCTGCCCATTGGCTATGATCGCGCCAGTTCCCTTCCGCAATACGGCTGTCGCTATGGCTGTTTTCTTTTTTCCATGCTCGAAATAAAGTATTGGCCCTTTCGATGCCGGGATGATGGCAACGATTCCTTCAACGAATTCACTGTCACGCTCGATCCAAATGCTGAGAAGGTGATCCCGGTCACGTTCTGTCATTTCCTGGTAATCGCCAAAGTGGCGGAGCGGCTTGGCAATTGTTTTCTCCGCAATCTTCACAGGACAAGATTGAGCCCTTGATTGTTCGAAGCCCACCTGGACTCTGTCGGCCCAGCGTCGCTTGGGAAGTCGCAGCCACAATGCTTTCCTAGATGTAGGAACAAAGTCATCGTACGTAAGAGTGAGGAGTTCATCCTTCCATTCGGATGGCGGATTGTTCTCTGAGCTTACCGCCCACCATAGCCTTTCTATCAGGACAGTGATGCATACCTGGGATTTATCCTTAGAACCAACATACCAGCGGGTCTCATCATAGATGGGTTCAGGAGAAATGATTTTGTGCGTCTTGTTATTCATGCGCTCTGTCTGGACACCTCGCGCGAGGGCATCGGTTGGTTGGATAACACAATCTGACTCGTGGACGAATTCTACGCACACCGGCCCGTGTTTACCCTCAGACGGGAAAGGCGATGGCTGCAATATCCTGATCTCTCGCAAGGCGCTTATAAATCTAAAGTCCAGACTCTCTACGAGGTCATCGTTCGTGTCGTAAAACCGGAGGAAGTACCATCCATCCTTTCTGGGCGCGGCTTCGGCAGGCAAGTTTTGTTCCCTTCCCTCTTGAGCAGGACTGAACGATTTGCGCCACCTTCCTCTTCCGCTGCCCTCTTCACCGACGACGATTGTTCCAATGTCTGTCCATGGCCGGTCATGTAAAGCACGAATCCGAGGAGGGCTTTTCCCGAAAAGGGGCCCTATGCGCTCACTTGCGTCGCTAAGTTGGGTCCCGACCAACTCGAACCGTGCCGTCTTTGACTCAATCGGAGTGGACTTGCCTTCTGAAGTCCGAAAAGCGATTCTCTTATCGCCGCCTTTCTCAAGATCGAAAAAGTGTCCCTGATAACCTTCTACAGACACGGGTTCGGGAGATGCGCGGGGCGATCCTGAGAGTTTCTCGTCCCGCTCCCAGCTTTCTGGAACCACCACAAGATATGAGCCAGATGAGGGAGATTTGACACCACGCCCCTGCTTCTGATCTTGGCCGCTCAGTTTGAACAAGAGGTAATTCTCTTCGCCAAGCGTGATCTTGGCCTCCTGTGGAGCCTCATCTTCGTTCCAATGGACCGTTATCTGACCGCAAACTTGGTCAAGACGCCAATGGCCTTCGTGTTCGTCTTGTACCAGGGGCAATGCATTTTGATGAACCACCAACTCAGGTTCTTCCCAAAGGTTTTCTGGCACTTCCACTGCAAGTATCCATCGTCGTTCTCTTTGCCAGCAAACGATTTCGGGTTTCGGTCGGCGAGGTTTGACTTCTCGCGCTGGTTGTTTCTCATCGCTTTCTGTTGACCTTCCTGGGGGTCTGTGGTCAGGCGGTACTTGTCTCCGTCTCCTTTCTTCCTGACTCTCGTACTCTTCCTCGACCTTTTTCTGCGCTTCTTCCGTTTCGCGGCGCTGGCGTTCTTCCTCGGCCTTCCACTGTGCTTCCTCTGCCTTGCAGCGCTGGTGTTCTTCTTCGACTCTCCGCCTGATAATAATGTAAGCAATGACGCCAGTCGCTATAGCAGCCGACAATATAAGCAGTAACATTTCACCAGCAGTTCCCACTAGAAATTCTCCGTGCCGATTCAGACAACTCGGTGACCAGTCAATCTGTAGGGCGGCCTAAGTATTAATATGCAGCATGCTTTGTCTGATACAAATCCCCCTTAATCCACGTCGCATATTCCATTATTTCACCGAATATCCCCGCAAGTTTGCATTCTTATCTTAAAACTATCAATAATCGATTGCAAGCCGCATAATCAACGAACGAAATATCCCGACTCATACATCCCATGACCGCCTACTTCTCCCTCACCGGCGCGCCGGGGGCAGCTACCTCGGATTTTGGAATACCCCCGTAAAGGAGAAAAAAGTTGTCGCGCGTGAGAAGGACAGTTTCCCTGGGATCCGCAAGGAAGGGTTGGACGTCGCGGCCAGGTCCGCGTCGATTTCGATGTTGATCTCGGGCTTCTGGCGTTCGCGGCGGCCGAGGCCGGCCTCTTGGAGAATTCCTGCGAATCGGACGAACACGCGCTGGACGGTCTTCTCGTCCTTGACGGGCAGCTCGACGACATAGCCGGCTTTTCTGAGCTCGTTGGAGAGCCGGCCGGCCATGTCGTTCCTCCCTATTTATGGTGTAAAATTGAATGTATGTTTTTTTTGGATATCTATATTTATTCGAGATCAAATGTCGGGCGAGTTGCCAGGCAGCCTGGCGGAACTATTTCTTTCCTGGCGTAACCTTTTTTGATTTCAATGTCGATATCATAGAAAAGGAGGCCGGACATGAAAAGCGCAAAAACCTTCCTCATCTTGATATTCTCTCTGATTTTCTTCTTCCCCGCCAACGCCGCAACCGGCGGCGATCTTGACCTGAAGACCGCCCCTGAAAAATCCCGTCTGGAAGCGGAAGTGGACGGATATATCCAGCCCTTCATCGAGGCCGGCGGCTTCAGCGGCGCGCTCCTGATGGCCCGGGGAGGAAAGATGCTTCTTGCGAAAGGCTTCGGGATGGCGAATTATGAGCTCGATGTTCCCAACACCCCGCAGACCAGGTTTCAAATCGCCTCGATCTCGAAAACATTCACCGCCGCGGCGATTCTGCTCCTCGAAGAGCGGGGGAAATTGAAATTGGCCGATCCCCTAACCCGTTTCTGGCCAGGCTACCCCAACGGAGATAAGATCACGGTTCATCACCTGCTGGCGCACACGTCGGGCATTCCGAACGTTAATGACTTTCCCGACTACGACGCCAAATCCAAATTCCCTCATACCCTGGAAGATATCATCTCTTGGTTCAAGGATATGCCCCTCGGTTTTGCGCCCGGAGAGAAATATGCCTACAGCAACTCAAACTACAATCTCCTGGCCTTCATCATCGAAAAAGCGTCGGGCCAAAAATACGAAGAATTCTTAAAAAAAACGATTTTCGAGCCCTTGGGCATGAACGACACCGGGGACGGCGGCCATCCGGAGATCATTCTCGAGAACCGGGCCTCGGGATATTCACCCGCCGGGGCCGGCGGGATCGAGAATGCCCCCGTCATCAACTGGAGCACCAAAAGGGGCAACGGCTCGCTCTTTTCGACCGTAGAAGACCTCTATAAATGGGACCGGGCGCTATACGGAGAAAAAATCATCAAAAAAGATTCGCTCGAAAAACTCTTCAAGGAGCATACCCCCGGTGTCGGTTACGGATGGTTTATAGGAAAACATCTCAACCGGCGGGTGCTCTATTTCAACGGACGGAGCCCCGGTTTCACCTCTTATCTCGACCGGTTCATCGACGATGACGCCTGCATCATCATCCTGAGCAATAATTATGCACCCGTGCCTCATACGATCATCTCAGACATCGCCGCGATTCTCTTCGGAGAAAAATATAACAAGCCCGAAAGCCTCAAGCCGGTGCCGGTAAAGTCCGAGGATCTTGAGCTCTTGGCTGGACAGTACCGGTTCGGAAAAGATTTCTACCGTCCGGAAGCGGCGGTCAGCATCGAAAAGAAAGACGGCTATTTGACGATGAAATGGAACGAGACCTTTCAGAGCTCACTTATGGCTTTATCGCCGACGGTGTTTCTCGACCGGTATTTCTGGGCGAAAATAAGTTTCGAGAAAAACGCGCGGGGCAAAGTCACGCGCTTTATCTGGAGCAACAGCCAAAATTATTCTGCCGAAAAGATCCGTTAATTTCAAATACCGATCGTCTTCTCGACTTTCGTAGGAAGTTTGAGGAGGGCAAGCTCCACTCTATCAATCCTTATGACATCGTCCTTTGCAGGCCGCTTTTAAAAAGATTTTGACTCCCTCTCCGAATTTTTAGTATATATCATTTTCATTTATATTTAAGGAGGCCGCTTTTATGAAAAAAATTAAAGTCATCGTCTACGGCTGCGGCGTCATGGGCCGCAAGATGGCCGAAGCCCTTCTGGAGAAGAAAAGCTTCGAGCTTGTCGGAGCTCTGGATATCAACCCTCAGCTTGTGGGAAAGGACTTAGGAGAATTCCT
>Ga0315279_10009649_pt1 | contig 11475 bp, 11 predicted proteins | sample YL17G06_20_MG_FD_203694 | JGI IMG/M metagenome (GOLD analysis project Ga0315279, IMG submission 203694) | Sediment microbial communities from Yellowstone Lake, YNP, Wyoming, USA - YL17G06_20 | ecosystem: Environmental > Aquatic > Freshwater > Lake > Sediment | place: USA: Wyoming | collected...
GGGCTTTGGCGTGAACTTTACCGCGGAGGAAGAAATGAGATCATAGGACAGAGAAACGACGTGCCAGGAACGATGAGCAGGAAATGAGGGATCAAGGGACGGGCCTTTGCTCACGAGGCTCAGAGCGGGTGCTACTTGATTCTGAGAAAGAATAAGAAAACAAGCCCTGCCAGAAAGATGGCAAAAACTACCATAGTGAGATGCCTTCCGTACTGACGCAGCAGAGGCTGCAAAGCAGTGGGCACGACCCCCCTTCCCTCCATATGTTCCCTTGTGAGCTTGGGTCTCACAAAGGTGGGTTGGCCGGCTTTGTTCGGAGACGTTTCTGTCTTCAGGTCAGATCCACTAGCCACCGTCTTGACACTGTCAGGTGCCTGGCTTCCGACCACACCGGTAGTTGACATGGGTCCCTCGCCAAGTACAACCGCTACGCTCTTCTTAAATGTGCCGACGGCTTGATCCAACGTTATGCCTAAAAGGCCTGCTATTAGCGCGATGCATGCCACAATAATGACCAGACTTATCATAAAACGCACAAACGAGTTGGCAAGGACACCGACAGAAGCGCCCTGTTCGCGTCGTTCCTCTCCGGGACGCAACATAAATCCGTAGCGGCGGTCTCTAAGGGCTCCCTCCAACTTGTTCAAGAAGATGAAGATCCTGTGCCAGCGTGCGATTATCTCCTCTGTTTCCGCGCTCGTTAGCGGTTCCGGCGTAGCAAGAGTCGTGAATGAGTTGAGCATTTCCGTGATGTCCCGCACAGCTGCCAGTGCCTCGGGATCTAGCGCCCTTCCCCTCTCCACCACCGTCAGAACGGGTAGAAGGTGGGCAATCTTCGCCTTGAGCCGCAGGAATCCCTCCTCCTGTGCCCTCTGCACGCCCTCCTGGCCAAGGCTTGTCTTCAAGAAATCACCGAACCGTACCCAGGTCTCGATGAGTTTCTTTATTTTTCGGTTACCATTCATCGCATTAGCCGAGAGCATTCGATCTCCTTTTCACAGCAGGAAGTCGACGCGCATCGAGCCGCGGTCGCAATCCTGCAAAGGCAATGCAGCGCGCCCCCTGGGCATCTACCAGTATATCCTCGCGATCATAACGTGGCTTTTTGGAATCACGACCTGCTTCTCAACTCTCTGCCCGGTCTTCTTTACTACGTATCCCTGGGAAAGGGTCATTTCGTAATCCGAGATCTTGACTAATCTACCGGTATATTTCGTTCCAAAGATTGTGCAGACTTCCACGTAACTGGAGGACGCCGTATTGCTTCCCCAAGGGCTCAAAAAGAAGACGTCGTTTCTCACGTAGACATCCGGCACGACGTCTGAGGCCAGAAAGTACGGCCGATACGTGTCCAGCCCCAGAGCGGGTCCGTAGATCAGGGAAATGGCCAGAATGGCCAAGGTCACAGCAATCAGCAGGTTTCGCATTTGGGGTCCTCCTCTTTCTGGCACAGAGACATTCAAACTAACCTCTCGCCACGACTTGTTGAATTGCCCGGACAATCGTAACCAACGCCGGACCTAGCACAACAACGAGTAACGCCGGAAAGACGCACAGGACCAGCGGGAAGACCAGCTTCACCGCGGTTTTGGCCGCAGCTTCCTCCGCCCGCTGCCTCCTTCTTGTCCGCAGAGAATCGGCGTGGACGCGCAACGTCTGAGCAACGCTCGTCCCGAGTTTGTCAGTTTGCACCAGCATGGCAACGAGAGAGCTCAAGTCCTCCACGCCGGTTCTGGTGGTCAAGTCACGTAGTGCGTCCGAGCGCGGCTTACCAGCCTTCGTCTCCTGTGTGACAAGTAGAAACTCGCTGCTCAAGGCCCGGCTATTCACATGCATTTCGCTCGCCACCCTTGCAAGCGCTGCATCCAGGCCGAGGCCCGCCTCAACAAGGACTACCATGAGGTCAAGAGCATCAGGAAGGTGACGTACAATCTCCCTCTGCCTGCGTCTGGCAGAGGAGTTAAGCCAGTAATCAGGCAACAGATAACCTACAATCGCAACAATTACTCCAAGGAGCAGAATCCCGGCGGGTGACTGATTCATCCCGAGGCCAAGCGGGATGTAGAGAGCAAATAGCACCATTGCCAGAAATATCTTGCCCCCCCGGTATATTCTGAGCGCGTTCTCCCTACGGTAACCCGCGTACGTGAGGAGCCTCTTCGTCTTCGGCTCTTCGTTCCGGCCCCTGCCAGGCGCAAGTCCGCCAACGACATCTTTCAGCGAATCAAGCGCAGTATTCGAGATTCCTTTCGCCTTTGTGGCCCACCCCGCATGCTTTCCAGCGCGCCCGGTGGGGGCTCCAGTGAGAGCTCCAAGCCTCTTTTCCAGAGGTTCGGGAGGCTTCAGGGCGAAGTGCAGAAGAAGCCCCGCACAGAGACCGAAAGTTGCAAAGACGAGCAAAGCTATTACTTGAATGGGAATGACCATCAGCTAAACCTCTATGTTGACTATCTTTCTAATCCAGACGTAACCAATAACCTGCAGAGCCAATGCAGTCCCCAGCATATAGTTACCTACGTGGTCCTTTAATAGAAAGAGAACGTAGGAGGGATTTACCAGAAGGAGTATCAGGCCGACGCAAATAGGCAGCAGCGCAAGGATGATCCCTGAGAGTCTCGCTTCGGCCGTAAGAGCCCGAAGTTGCCCCAGAATCTTGAACCTCTCCCTTATAGTGTAGCTAATTTTCTCGAGTATCTCCGCAACGTTGCCTCCTGTTTCCCTCTGGATTATCATGGCAATGACAAAGAACTTGAGGTCAAGGCTGTCCACCCTTTCCGTCAGGTTCAGGAGAGCCTCTTTGAAGCTCAAGCCCAGATTCTGTTCGTCGAAAGTGTCCTTAAACTCCACGGCAATCGGGTCTGGCATTTCCTGGCCCACCATTTGGATCGCGCCTGTGAAGGCGTGACCTGCTCTCAGGGCGCTTGTCATCAGGTCCAGGGCATCGGGGAACTGCTCCACAAAGAGCTTCACCCTCTTGCGTTTTCTTCTCAGGACGTTCACAGTCGGGAGACATCCAGCAAGAACGGCTCCCACACATCCTGAGAGAGGTGATCGCCCAATCCAATAGGCGAGGGCAAACCCTGTTGCAGCGAAAACGAGCGTAAACAGAAGCAGCTCACCCACCCTCATGGGCGAATCTGCCTGCTTGAGTAGCCTGTCAAGTCTGCGAGTAACGACGATTCTCGAAAGCCACTTGTGTAACGCAGGAATCTGGCTAAAAAGCTCATCCCTCAGAATGCTGGGGGAAACGGCTGCCTCTGGGCTTTGCCTGGTGATCGCGCTCAGCCTTCTTCTGATCCTTCCAACCCGGCCCTCGCGCGACGCTTGCCAGGCAAGAAAGATGGCGACTATGGCAAAGACTACCGCCAAGAAAACGGAAAGAAATGCTAGAACCAGCAAACCTTTCTCCTTTCCTCAATCATATTTCGTCAAAAATACCCGGGGGTAAATGAACGCCAGCCACGTAGAGTCTCTCGACAAACTTGGGTCTGATTCCTGTCGCCTTGAACCTGCCGAGTACGGTTCCATCCTCGGCTACGCCCATTCGTTCGAATACGAAGATATCCTGCATCGTTACGACGTGGCCTTCCATGCCCACGATCTCTGATATGTTCGTGACCTTTCTCCTACCATCACTTAACCTGGAGATCTGGACTACGACGTCAAGCGCAGAGGCTATCTGTTCACGAATAGCTTTCTCAGGAAGATCAAGCCCTGCCATGAGCACCATTGTCTCCACTCTGCTCAGCGAGTCACGCGGGGTATTAGCATGAATAGTGGTAAGCGAACCATCGTGGCCAGTGTTCATGGCCTGAAGCATGTCGAGCGCCTCGTCTCCTCTCACCTCACCAACAATAATCCTGTCCGGACGCATTCGAAGGGCGTTCCGAACCAGGTCTCTCTGGGTGATGCGACCCTTGCCCTCAATGTTTGGTGGCCTTGTCTCGAGCCTCACGATGTGCTCTTGCTGAAGCTGTAACTCGGCGGCATCCTCTATCGTCACTACGCGCTCTTCCTCTGGTACGTAGCTCGAGAGAATGTTCAACAACGTCGTCTTTCCCGCGCCCGTGCCTCCCGAGATTAGTACGTTCAGTCTTGCTTTCACCGTGCCCTTGAGGAGTTCCAGCATGCCTCCTGTAAGTGATTCAAAGCTAAGCAGGTCGTTCGCCGTCAAGGGATTTGCTCCGAAGCGCCTTATCGAGAGTACTGGACCGTCAATTGCGAGCGGGGGGATGATTGCGTTCACACGCGAGCCGTCATGCAATCTGGCGTCAACCATGGGCGAGGATTCGTCTACCCTGCGGCCAACTGCCGCCACAATTCTATCTATTATCTGCCTGACATGGTTGTCGTCCTTGAACTTCACGCTCGTAAGCTCGAGCTTGCCAAACCTCTCGATGTAGACTTGGTCATATCCGTTGACCAGAATGTCGGATATGGTCGGGTCTGCCAACAGGGGCTCTATTGGACCCAGACCGAGGGTCTCGTTTACAACCTCATCTGCAAGCCTGTCACGGTCCGCCCTGCTCAAAGGCAAAGTCTCAGTCTTGACCATGTCTTCAAGCACCAGCTTTACCTGGTTATGCAGTTGCTCGCGAGAGAGATTCTCGATGTTCGAGAGGTCTAGCTTCTCAATCAACCTGCGATGAACCCTGGACTTGAGTTCCTGGTATGCATCCTTCGCGGCAGGAGGCTCGTGCACCTTCCACACAAACCTCTCTCCCTTTGCCTTCGCTGCTTCCTGAGACCTTAATCTTTCAAATAGAGCCATCCCTTACCTCCTCAAGAGTCTTGCAAACCCGCCTTTCTTGGGAGTAACTTCCTCAGACCCTTGTTCAGCGCTGACTTTACAGAGACTCGCTGCCAGCTCTCGTATGTTTAAGGTCACCGGCGACTGAGGCGCTGACTCAAGGAGGGGCACACCCGTGTTGATGGAGTTACTGACACTTGCGTAGTCGTTGGGAATCCGCCAGAAAATCGGGTACTCGAAACTCCTCTCGAATTTCTCGGTAGCACTGGACTTACTCACAATGAACCTGTTGAGAACAAGCTTGACCTTGTCCTGCCCGTAGCCCAGTCTTTGAAATATCTCGATGCATCGCTTAGAATTCCGAATGGCAGGAAGCTCAAGCGCAGAGATAAGAAAGATATGCTCCGACAGATCGAGAGCTTCAACGCTTCTCTCATCGAACGTGTGCGATGTATCCACAACAACAAAATCGAACATTGATCTCATGAGACGAAGCACCTGGCCCACCTGCTCGGCGGTGATCGTTTCCGCCTCTTCAGCCTGGTGCGGCTCTGACATGACGTAGACACCCGAAGAGTGCTTCGTCAAGTGAGCCTTGAGAGCAGTCTGATCCAGTTTTTCATAACTACGAGTAACGTCCGCTATCGTGTAGTTGGGTTGCACGTTGAGAAACATGGCTACGTCACCAAATTGAAGGTCCAAATCCACGATAGCGCAGGACCTCTTCATACTCTGAGCAAGAAATACGGCAAGATTGGCGGAAATCATCGTGGTCCCTAGCCCGCCCTTGTTGCTGAAAATGGTAACTATCTCCCCTGCGACGGTACCAAGGGCCTGGAGCTTTCGCATGACCTTCCGCAGCGCGGTCACCAGTTCGTCCTGGTCGGGAGGTCTTTTCAGGAATTCCTGGACACCCGATCGCATGGCTTTCAAAATGACGTCGGGTTTGGTTTCGGATGAAATGGCAAAAACCGCTGTCTGCGGGTAAACCTCGACTATCCTTGCCGCGGCGGATAGAAACTCTTCCACGGGAGAGCTCACCTCAAGTAGGACGATTTGCGGCCTATACTGCCGTACGAGATTTACGCCTATGCGGAGGTCTTCGGTTTCGGCTTTTACTGCGGCTCCAGGGACTTCTCGGAGCAGCCCGCGGAGAGCAAAGCGCACGTCCTTGTCTCTATCGATTATAACTACACTTATGTCGTCGACCATATCGCCTATTCCACCAATCTAATGGAATGTATAAAACTCGGATCAGGGCCTGGGGTCGAGCCTTGCGGGCAATTACTCGGAGCTCTTGTCATTCTCCCCGTGATGTTACCGCTCTTCACATCCTCTATGAAAAATGCTACTACCTTTGTGATTACGACGGTCGTCCTGCCAGCGCGTGGAGGGATTCTCGGGTCGTACACAGGCATCAACACGATCCTTGGACTTTCCCCGACCGCGCCGCCATCCGAATCATGCACCACGTTATTAACCACGTCATCCCAATGGGCATCTGGATCGTCCGCGATTATCGCGTTGACCGCCTTGTCCGTGGGCCCTACCATGTTGCCGGGTTCGCTTTCTATTACCGTTCTCTCGCCTGGCGAGATAGGGCTGCTTTTGCACCCTACGATACTCTCATAGTACCGATTGGCCCCTTGCGGCGGAAGCCCAACCTCATCTTCCGGGAGCCACGGTATTACGACCGGGTTAAAGAAACTGGAAGAAGGCCTCTCGTTCTTAGAATTTACTTTGAGCGTGTACTCCACGCCTATCTGGCCGGCAGGGGGATTCTCGGCAACAAACCCCTCATCGTACTCCTCGCCATTGTATGTGTTGTCAGAATTGGAATCGACAAATGGCTCGTCCGGGCCGCGGAGCCCGTCTCCGTCTAGGTCAGTGAATTCCTCCCCGTCCCAATAGCCGTTGTTTTGCCACTTAGGATAACCGGGTATTAGCTTTTCGTCATGCCATCGGTCCGGCATGGCCCAGGGCTTTACGCAACAGGCCAACGAGCTCGGCGTCATTTCCGCAGTGGCCTTGGCAAAGACGTCGGCATACTGAACGCCAAATATCCTCGCAAAGAAAAGGGGTAGCCCGTTGTCCCTTTCTTTGAGCTTCCGAGCGTACACCGTGACCCTGTTGTCCTGAATTACTATGTCCTTGTCGAGGTCAAGGGTCACCGACGCGTCGTTACCAGCCCTGTGCCGGCTGGCCATGTCTGTCGCTCTACTCTGGACTTCCGCGGTCTTCTCCGGCTCCTCCAGTATCAGTGCAGGTGCAGCGGCCAGGGCACAGGCATCAGCTGCATTCTGGAGTTGCTGTTTTGTCACGAGAATGTAACCTATGTCAACGGCGAGAGCGGCCAGGGCCAGCATCACGATGATGATGAACCCTACCATGGGCATTACGGCACCCTTCTGCCTGAGCAAGAAGGACGCTGCTAGTGGTGTGCGTTTCATTTCTTTCCCCTACTCCTCTCCCGATGCCTTGCCCGTCCCGGGCCACGCCGGGACCTCTGAGGCACTGTACGAAGTAACAACCTTAGGGGTAACGAGTAAGACAAGCTCTGTCTCGTTCTTCATGAAACTGGTGCTCCTAAACAGTGCCCCCAAGATAGGAATGTCTCCCAAAATTGGGAGCTTGGAAACACCCTTTATGTCTTCGCTGCTGATCAGACCTGCCATCACTAGCGTCTGACCGTCCCTGAGTTCCACAGTACTCTCGGCTTTGCGCGTCCTCAGCGCAGGTATGCGGAAGCCTCCGAGCACGACGCCATTGTCCCAGTCAAGCGTGCTGACTTCAGGTTCTACTTTAAGGTTTACCACGCCCGAATCCACGACGATTGGCGTAAATGTGAGGCCGACTCCAAATTCCTTCCACTCAATAGTAACCGTTGCCCCACCTCCGCTCGGTGTCACCACGGGAACTGGAATCTCGCCGCCTGCCAGAAATTTGGCCTGGTGACCGCTTATCGCGACCAGGTTGGGCTCTGCGAGCGTGTTTACGTAGCCCTTCTTTTCGAGGGCCTTGAGTATGGCAGAGGCATTATATGAATTGTGCGTGAGCGACAAGAAAAGAGAAACACCACTCGTAACACTCAGCGGTATGGAGGGCGTTGTAACCTGTCCAGAATAGCTACCTATTGTAAGGTCCTTGAAATCTTCGCCAAAAATGGTGGGATTCAGATCCGTGGTAACAAAGTCGATACCAAGGTTCTTGAGCGCCGTGCGGTTAACCTCCGCAAATCTGACTTTCAGCATTACCTGCTGAAACGAGGTGTCGGTATGTACAACAAGGTCGTAGAAGGTTGGTCTGTCCTCGCTATCCCATACAACCATGCTCGTTGTGCCAGCCGACTTGCCATTAATGAGTATCTGTCTCGGTGAAGCAACCATCACATCGGCAATGTTAGGGTCCGTTACGGAAACCCGCGTGATGTTCTCGGTAAATGCAAGGACCTGAGACTTGCCGATTATGACCTCCATCTTCAAGAGGGGGCCTGCAGGAACCACTGCAGCGTCGGCAGTGAGTGAACCACAAACCATCAAAAGAAGCCCGGAAATCACCACCCAGGCAAAGCTTCTCGTTTTGAACATCACTTACGTTCCCCTCCATTCCCCGCGCTTACCTACTAGAGGGAAAGCTCCGGGTGAAAACTACTGAAACAACGACTCCTCCCCAGCTATTTCCTCTCCTCCGACTTCTGTTCGAATTTTTCCTCGGTCCGCTTGCTTCCGCGAATCACCTCAACCTGTACGGGCTTTTTGGCAGGCTTCTCGGCCTGTTCGGCTCGGGGTGGAGTCACGGTACGAGGAGCCCTCATTCTTGGCACAGGAGCTGCCCTTTGGACGGGCTCTTTTGATGCAAGCATCTTGAGAATAGTGGTACCTCCAGTCTGAGCAGAGTCTGCATCGGCAGGGTTCCTCAGCACCAGCTGGATTTCTCCATTGTTGGACGCCAGAGCAAGCTTCTCTGCCTCGCTGGGGGTCACCAGCAAGGTCACAGACTGCACTTTCATGGGCCTGCCTTCATTGTCTTCCAGCTTCTGATCGGCGGCGAGCACCAACAGGTTCTGTAGCACAAGCTTGGACACCGTCTCTCTTTCGGTCTCCGGTCGGATTGTGACAACCACATCCACTTTACTATCAGGAAGCACAAACCCGCTGACGCCACTGACCACGTTCACAGGAACAGTCATTGCCCGCATGCCAGGTGACACACGCATCGGTAAGCCCCTGTCCATCCCGACAGGTGCAAGCTTAGTCTCCAAGATCGGCTCACCGGTCGCGATAGGTGTTTTAACGACTCTGCCCATCAACTCCGGGGTGGAGCTAATGGCACCAGCCGGCACTATTTCAATAGGCCAGGCGGCAGTCTGTATGTTGTCCGCACTCAGGGTCGTCCCAAAGGGCAACTCCTTTGACGCAACAACTACCGACTGCGTGGCGATCTTTTTCTCTCTGATTATCTTGTCATACCGGGCGAGGTAACGATAAATCGCTACGCTTGCCAGCAGTCCGAAGACGACTGCAAGAATCACGACGACCCTAATTCTGGTCACTTGAAAAACCTCCGTCTCAAGGTCAGATTTCCCTGCGCATGCAGCAAGCTGCTTTCAGAGACAAGTTATTCAACCGAGGGAATAGGTCTCCAAAAAAGGAGTGAAAAGTCACTTCAACACGTACAGTAATGGGCGTGCCCATGGTGGGAGACTGGGACAAATCAATCTCGATTTTTTCAATGTCGCCGGCTGGAATACTAGAAGCGGAAAGGACGTCTGTCACCTTTGTCGTAACTTTATCCAGATTATCCTCTACGTCGGGCAGGATGGCAGCATACCGTGCCCCGACTCTTACTGCGCCGTTCATGATGCCAAGAAGCATCCATACCCTGGAGAACTCGACCATGCCGAAAACGATCGTGAACAGCATCAACGCGACAAGGGCAAATTCGACCAGTGCCGCGCCTTTCTGCGATCGAAACTTTAGCAAGCGATTAATCACGGAGAACTCACTTTCACAGCCCGAAGACCCCTCACCACGTTAATCCCTCAAGCCGGGGACTACCTCACCGGGTAGCTCACCCAGCTCAAGGGATGTTCATGCTAGTCGCAAGCTGACTTGCGGCGTTACGCTGGAGGGTTGATGTGGTCGGCTATATAATTGAATATAGTTGTTATCTTGCCACCCAGCGCCATAATCGCCACTATCGCTGCGACAGCGATCAACGCGACAAGCAACGCATACTCGGTCAGAGCAGCGCCCTTCTCGTTCTTAAAAAGCTTCTTTAGGAACTTCATTCCCCTTTCCTCCATTCTTTCTTGTTCGGAGCAATGTGCAGAAAACTTAACCAATAAAACGGAGACTTTGCTGCAGAATCACCTCCCTTGTAATGGGCCGCAATCTCCGGATGGAGGTTGCGGATGTCTGCCCTTTCACTTGGCACACTAGCCAGCCGTACGAATCATGTCAAGGGAATTCGGCACTTGCCGTTACCCTTGCATGCCGGCAAGGGCACTCAACACTCCCTTTACTGCAAGCCGTGTGCCACCATCTGACGGCAAGTTGCACCGTCATAACCGACTAGATTCCAATGAGTTAGGCCACGCACCCACGGGGGAACACCAAATCCTCTCTGCAAATGCTAGTATCGTTTGCGGCTTTTTCAGCACAAACAGCGCGGTTTTGCACGCCCACGGGAGAAAGCTCCAAAACGGAGAATGTGCAAAACTGCGTGCACGCTCAGAGGTCAAACCGAACAGCAGCAAGCTTCTGTCTATGGCGAGCGAAAACCATGAAAAAGGGCAACCAATTCGTCGACTGCCGCATCCGCAGCACATATCATACCACCAGAGGCAGCCGAAATCAAGCTAATAGGAGCGCTAGATTCTCAAGAACGTTCCTGACGGGATCGAAGCGGAATACTCCAAGGAGAGCCTCCAGGATAGAACGTGTTCGCCCGAGGCCTAAATAGTGGTTGGGGCGTTCGAGGACCGAACACACCCGGGGCTGATCAGAATCAAGTTCCCAGGGGTGAAGGCTGACGATGGCAGGCAGATCGCGGCTATTTTGGCGAGCAATAAGCCCTTTCGTGATCCACAAGGGCATAAGCCTAAGGTAGGCACCAGAACCAAAAGGGACATTCCATTTCCCGATCCTAGCTGTTGACATAGGGAACTCTACAATCTCTTTGCTACCAGCGTTGGTGAGATGCGGGTTTCTCTCTGCTGATGCGATCCCGTAGACTCTGCGCCAAATCGGGTAGATGCTTGAGTCATAAAGGTGACCAGCCTCGGCAAGCACTTCAAGCGCCCAGAGGGATCTTTTCGTGATCGAGTAACTCGGCGCTCTGAAACCCACTACGGGTAAGCCCGAGATATCCTCCAGCAATGACTTTGTCCGCACGACTTCTTCCCTGAATTGAGATCGGCTCAGTTGATAGACTAGAGTGTGGTTCCACCCGTGCGAAGCTATCTCGTGACCCGCTTTTCCTATTTCCCTCACGAGGTCGCGGTCCTTTTCAGCATTCCACCCAAGGACGAAGAACGTGGCTTTTGCGTTGTACCTCTGGAAAAGCTCGAGGAGCTCCCGCGTATTCCTCCCAAACCTAGTTCCGTACGAATCCCACGACGAAAAGGCTATTCTGTCAGCGAAAGAGCGAACCTGGAAGTAATCCTCCACGTCAACGGAGAGAGCGTTGACCGCTGGTTGTCTCGTGAAACTTACGGCAGATAC
>Ga0315279_10009651_pt1 | contig 11471 bp, 10 predicted proteins | sample YL17G06_20_MG_FD_203694 | JGI IMG/M metagenome (GOLD analysis project Ga0315279, IMG submission 203694) | Sediment microbial communities from Yellowstone Lake, YNP, Wyoming, USA - YL17G06_20 | ecosystem: Environmental > Aquatic > Freshwater > Lake > Sediment | place: USA: Wyoming | collected...
CGAATGCTATCTCAAAAGAAGCCGCGTCCCGACTGAAGGAGATCCAAATGGATAGAATTGACTGGACAAAAGATCATATCGTCTATATCGCAAATGAAACGCCCGAAGGTTCAGATAATCCAACCGAATCGCAATTGCGTGCCGTAATTGAGCCCTGGCTTACCGCAGTTTTTCAGAGCGAACATCTTTCACTACTCTTAGGGACTGGCATAACAACAGGTATTTGCGTTGAAGCAGGTATAACACCTCAAGCAATGCAGCGAATTGATTTTACCATTCAAAAGGGAGCGATCAAGCAATTCGCTGACACTGAAGCAAGAGCGCTCTCACGTGGTAAAGCCAATTTCGAAGACGATCTCAGAACCGCAATTGAATTGCTTAAAGGCATGAAGATCCTGAAAGATGCCAATGCAACAGGCCTTGAAACAGAAATCAATGAAGAGCTTAAGTCCATCATAATTGGGCTACTTAAAAACGAGGAATGTGTACTTGCCTCTGCAAAGGGTTGCGATTCTCTCGCGTTATTGAAGCGATTTCTCATTAGTTTTAGTAGCCGGACCGCAACTCGCGACAGGCTTCACATATTTACAACTAATTATGATCGTTTCATTGAATATTCATTGGATTCAGCAGGCATTTATACCCTCGACCGATTCATCGGCAAATTGAGCCCGATTTTGCGGATGCATAAGATGGAATTGGATTATCATTATAATCCACCAGGTATTCGAGGCGAGCCACGGTACGTAGAAGGCGTTGTCCGTTATACAAAACTTCATGGCTCCCTTGACTGGCGTTTCAAAGATGGCGAAATCCACAAAGAGCCTATGCCTTTTGGCTGCAAGGCCAATAAGGAAGAGCTTAAGAATCCATTTGACACAAACGTAATCTACCCAAATTCTGCCAAAGGTATAGATACTGCCTATTTTCCCTATTCAGAATTATTCCGTGATTTCTCCGCAGCAACATGTCGCCCAAATTCCGTTTTAGTGACCTACGGTTATGGTTTTGGAGATTCCCACATCAACAACATTCTTTTTGACATGATGACAATTCCATCGACACATCTTGTTATTATCTCATTTGATTTAGCGGATGGCCGTATAAAGGCATTTGTAGATAAATGTAATCCCTCGCAATTAACCTTATTGCTGGGTAACCATTTCGGAAATATCCGTTTGCTGACTGAAAATTACCTCCCCAAGGCAGCGATTGACCGGATATCCGACAGAAGGCATAAAATTGACGAAAAACGCAGTGCAAGCCATTTTACCTCGTTGAAACCCGAGGGCGAAAATGCACAAAGAATTTGAACACATCAGAAACCAGACAATAGGTACTGTGGAATATGTCTCCCCACGGGAAATTAGGGTACTACTTGAAACCAATGCCCCGCAAAATACTGCAATTAACACAGGTGTACCGCAGCTTTTCCCAAAGGTTAATGGCTTCATTCTTATTCCAAATGAATCTGGTGCTCTGGTTGGGATTATTTCGTGGATTGGAATTGAATACTCGCCGTATCCCAAGCGAAAAGGATTTAAAGATTTCGATTTGATTGATCTGCCTTTTCCGCTGAGAAAGCTGTCTGTTAGCCCTTTGGGCATCCTCAAAGAAGAAAATGGAAATTACGAAATAGAACGCGGTGTTTTCAGCTACCCCACCGTAGGCGATATAGTTGTCGTTCCGAATCAGTTCCAGTTGCGCGCGATTGTACAGAACAAAGACAGCTATGCAAAAGTTAAGATTGGCATATCACCAATGGCCGCAAATGCGCCAGTTTTTGTAAGCCCAGACAGAGTTTTCGGCAGACACATTGCAGTACTTGGAAATACCGGCAGCGGTAAATCATGCTCTGTTGCTGGTCTTATCCGCTGGACGTTGGAAGCTGCAAAAAAAGAATTACCTGAAGGGAAGAAACTGAACTCCCGCTTTATTGTACTTGATCCAAATGGGGAATACAGTGGTGCATTTGAAGGGTTGTGCAATCTCCGGCGATTTCAAGTAATTCTAAAGGAAACTGCGGGGGCCACAGATTCTGTCGAGCAACTGAAAGTACCAAGCTGGATGTGGAATAGTTATGAATGGAGTTCAATTGCGCAAGCAAGCGGAAAAACACAACGGCCATTATTAAGAAAAACACTTCGGGAAATCAGATACGGCGGTAGACTTGATGAAAATGATGTTCTCATTGGGCCGCGAAGGTTCGTTATAAGCGTTTTGGTGTCGCTAAGGAATTTTGAAAGGCAAGGGGTAAACGCAATTGCGAATTGGCCCGGGAAAAACAATCTTGGTGAGATATTGCAGTCCGCGCGTGATTCTCTTGCAGCATTCTTAACCTCATTAGATGGGGAACCAAGAGCGAAAGTTGAAGCAATAATGAATGTCATCGGCACTGTACTTCAGCGGAGGCCAAAATCTGGGAACAATTACCCAGCTTTCAATTTGAGTGACATTTCAGTTGTTTGTGATTCAATCATGGATAGCCAGTCTGTGTTCGGTGAATTGGTTAGCTATCAAGGGCCGGATGAAGATAGCCCTGTTTTCTTCACAAACGAAGATTTCTTAAGTCACATTGAAAGACTTGCCCAAGAAAACAATGCGCAACAATTCATGGACTTTTTCATGATGCGCGTAAGAAGCATTTTGACTGATTCACGAATTGCGTCTGTTATTGAAACAAGAACAAAAGAGGAAATTACACTTGAATCATGGTTGAATGACTATATCGGCAGCAATGAAGATGACGGTTCAATTACCATTATTGACCTTTCCCTTTTGCCGTCTGAGATACTTTTTGTAATTGTATCTGTTTTGTCAAGGGTTATTTTTGAAGCTCATCAGAGGTACAGGAGAAGCACCGGAAAGATTTTGCCAACTACACTTGTTGTTGAAGAAGCCCACAACTTCATCAAAAGGTATGATGGTGATAACGACGAAATCACTGCGAATCGCCTTTGCAGCCAATCCTTTGAGAAGATCGCTAAGGAGGGCCGCAAGTTTGGCGTCGGATTGATGATTTCTTCTCAGAGGCCATCTGAATTATCTCAAACCGTTTTGTCACAATGCAACACATTTCTATTGCATCGCCTTGTCAATGACAAAGACCAGGAAATGGTTAAGAAATTAGTACCTGATAATCTTGGCAGCATCCTCAATGAGCTCCCAATACTACCGACAAAGAAAGCAATTTTACTTGGGTGGGCTGCGCCAATTCCAATAATTGTTGAGATGAATACTCTTAACGAATCGGACCGTCCAAAATCAAAAGACCCTGAATATTGGGATGTATGGACGGGAAAAGAAGAAAGAAATATTGACTGGAAGACTATAACTGATGAATGGCAAAAAGAGGAAAATATCTGAAAGGCAGCCGCCTACGCCGTCATGGCTCCGGCGGCAAGAGGGGCTCGGCAAGACATAAAGCCGGAAAGACGGAAGAAGGCCCCCCCCCAAGAGCAAAGACAGAAAGGCAAAAGAATGCGCCGCCGAAGACAGACAAGAGAAGGAAATCGATAACCAAAGGACGCGCGCGCAAGACATTACACTATGGTAGCTCGCCTGGTTTACTTCGCACAACAAACCAATGCGGGCTCCGGGCTCAAAGCAGCCCTCCGACCCAAATTGCCGCTTGGGCTAGGGGTAGGCAGAAGTATCGTTCTATCAAGCTCCGTAGACTCCGCTTGACAGCCCAATACTTCTGCATTGTAATAGGCGGCAACTTCCGCATTGGTCAACCGTTGTCTCTTCCATCCCTCCGCCGCATTCTCATCCCAATCATCCGCCCGCCCCCTCCCGCCCAAAAACCGCGCGCGCGGCAAAAATACACGATAGCCGGCAGGCTTGTGTATCTTCCTTATTCTTCCAAATTGGCCTGAATACTGCTGAAAGCGTTCGAAAAACACCGCCCAAATCAGTCTAAACCACGCCATATTCCATCTAAACACCGCCGTAATCCGACTAAACATCGCCATAACTTGTCTAAAAGACGCCGCAATCCGTCTAAACATCGCCATAACTTATCTAAACGCCGCCATAACTCATCTAAACACTTTTTTTACGTGTTTTTCGCAAAATCAGGCTTCTGCTGCTCGTGGGGGTTGGCTTTGGGTCAGCTGGGGGGACTTGTTTTCAGGAAGTTTTGCCTTTATTGCGGGAGTTTTCTGATAATATCGGCTGCGATAGCCTGCTCGTCTGGGCGAGTCAGGCGGAAATACGTTAAACGCAATAAGCCGGATTTGTTGAAGGTTGGCTTTTAATGTGCTATAATGCCCTTTGAATTCCCGGTACAGGTCATCTATAGCGATCACCTGCATTTTCAAATCCAACAGTTTCTTTTCAAGAATACCGGCGGTTTTTTCAGCATCATCCGCTCTTTGCAGATCGAATCCGATGCGCTCAAGACTGCTTTTTAATTTGCGGCACAACGAGGCAAGCTCGAATAAATCCGCAATGATTATTTCAAATGATCTTCTTCTATGATAGGACAAGACCTTGTTGCCGCTGCCTTCAAGGCGCAGCGCGACCCGGATGTTTGCGGCAATAAAGGCGCGCAGCCGCGAGGCTTCGGCGAATTCCGCGGCAAGGTCCCGGCGCGCAAGAGGAATTGAATTTTTCTCGGCCTTGTATTTGTAATAGAGCTGTTCGGCACGGTCCCATAATGCGGGAAGCCCTTGCAGCACCTCCGGCGCCAGTCCGCCTTTGTGAAGGATTTCGGTATCGGGCGCGCTCCACGAATACACCGCGTTGGCCTCTTGCACAAGCACCGCAAGAGGTATGCTGGTCTTCGTTTCTTTCGTTTCGTTGGTTTGCATATACTACGGATCTTCTTTCAAGAGGACGCTATTCCTGGCCTCGTGGCATACAACAATTGAACAACTTCGACAGGATTAACAGGATAAACAGGACGGTAAAAGAGCATCGTCCTGCCCTGGTTTTCCGTGCTGACCCATCTTGTCAATCCTGTTGATCCCGTCAAATTGTTTCCCGTCTGATTTAAGGCGGTCCGGCCGGTTTGAATGGAAACCATAAACATTAAATAATGCTTGCATACCGTATTTGACAAAAATAATATTTGGATGGTCATTTGCATCGCGGGATTTGCGCGGAAACACATTTATTGAAAGGCGGTTTATGATGTCCGAAGCAAAAGACCTTGATGGACTCATGCCGGCGTTGAAGGCAATCAATGCGGCCGACGTGCAGGCGCCGGACATGCCGGTGCAATTCGCGGTAAGCGAATCGCTGGAGCTAAAGGAGGTGGCGACCAAAGACAAAGCGGCCCTGGCCGTGCGCAAACTTGATTTTGCCCTGGTTGAAAGCCTGGGGCCCAAGGGGCGCGCGCTGCGGCAGGCGGAAACAAATCTACTCAACGCCTGCTTCGGAAGCAGCTCGGAAGCGGACCGGTTTGTAAAGAGCGCCAGCGAAGCCCAAAGCCTGCGCGAAGGCCTGGTCCATGATATGAATTACGCGTTTTTCGGCAAAGAGCCGTTGCTCCAGGCCGTGCGCGACATACAGAAGGGCAGCAGCTATGCGGACCTTGTGCAGGACATGAGCGATCTCAACGGTCTTGGCACAAAGAACGCCGATCTCCTGAATCAAGCCGGAGTTGATATGAAACTGGTCGCAAGGGCCGACGCACTCGCAACGGAACTTGGCGATCTCCTTGCAAAAACATCGGCCGCCAAAATGGACAGCTCACCGGAAAAAGACGTCCGCGACCGGGCTTTCACCCTCCTGGACATGGCCGTTGAAAAAATCCGGGCATGCGGCAAATCGGTGTTCTGGAAAGACGCCAAACACGCGGCATACTATGCAAGCGCATACCTGCGAAAACAGCGCCGCAAACAAGATAAAAAGCCCCCGGACGCGCAGCAGCCCACTGCATGATATTCCGGCATGTATGCAACAGGCCCCGGCCTGTTAGGGCCGTCCTGTAAAAAGGACGGCCTTTTTTATCAGGTCATCCGGATTTACATTAGGATTCATAATAGTATGCATCGATATTTATTTCCTGTACTGATTTTAGAAGGCAACGGAGTTGCCATAGGAGAAATGGCGGTATTAAAGGGCCCCATCACGAGTGCCCCTGTTGCCTTCGGATCAGGCCGCACTGCTGTCTGAGACCCGGCTTTGCGGGGCGAGTTGCAGCGCGGCCCTGAAGGCGACAGGATAAGGCACTCGTGCAGGGCGGCGCGGGGTTCCAAGGGGTGTTCGCTGCAGAACACCCCTTGGTCCGGGTGCAGGGGTGGAAGGCCCCTGCGTCCTATTTGCATTGGGGCATATATAGTCCGCAGCCTATAAAAAACAAATCCCTACCAGGAGCACCAACAATGAAACACAATACCCACATCTACATCGCCGCAAAGGCAATCGAGTTCATGCGGGACTCGGTCGACAACCTAAAGACCCTGAGCGGCGACAACGCCGCATCAAAATCCAAAACCAAAACCAAACTCCGCGCCGTGGACCTGCAGCGCCTCTTACGCTACCACCAATACGCCGCGGTGGAAGCAAGCTGGGCGCCGGACGACGTGCTCAACGACAAAAGCCTGTTCCATACCTTCAAGCTCTTTACCGACGCGGAATTCCCCGACGCCCAGAAATACGCCCGCGAAACCCACGAACGCAATGGCAAAAAATATTACCGCATCAAAGGCGGCGGCGGACTTCCATATAAGGTGGATCATTTGGCGAGAGTGATTTCCGATATCACCAAACTCCGCGCCTATAACGATCACTTCGGCCAAAAGCAGATAATGTACCTATATCTCATGATCTCCCATTACGTTTCCGACGCCCACGTTCCCATGCACTGCGATATCCGCGACGATCCGCCCTCAGCAACCGACGATACCAAACCACTGCCTGCAACCCGCTACTATTCCGAAACCCTGCACGGCAGAATCGAAGACCTCTGGGACCAGGCCTGCACTCCCGCTGCCGTTGCCGAAAACGTTTTCGTTGCCGACACCTTCGAAGACTATGAAAAAGAAACCAGCCTGACCCCACAGACACGGTTCTCCTTGAACAATAAACAAGACCTGGCGCTGATCTGCCCCCGCTCCATCGGCGACCGGGACATGATGGAATTCATGGTGGATATATGCGTGAAATCAAAAGAACGGAGCCTGAAACTGTTTCCCATGGAAAAGCCGACGGAATGGAATCAGAATGATTTTCCCGCGTTAACGCGGGAAATATTCGCGGATTCGATATCGGACCTTATTTCGATATATCTTTGGATGTGGGGGGACTAAGGCGGTACAATACAAGTAATCGGTAAACGGTAAGCAGTGAAAACGGGGAACAGAAAGACAGAGCTGCAGAGGTCAGAGGCCAGCGATCAGCGAAAACAGGGAACAGAAATACAGAGCGGCAGCCTGCCCGACGAAGCTTGCAGCGAAGGCGGGAGGTCAGAGAAAACAGGGAACGGAAATACATAAGTCAGCATGCCCGACGAAGCTACAGCGAAGGCGGGTGGTCGGTGAAAACGGGGAACGGGGCACAGGGAACGGTGCAAGACAGGTTAGAGGCAAACGGGATGGCCACACTAAGGAGACAAAGTGTGCCACAAAAAGGGCACAATACATGGGCAAATAAGGACAAAGTGTGCCACTGGGATAATTTAACATGAGTGGCACACTTTGGGCCGTTGGCCGAAATATTCTGCCGCATGAAAGGCAAAAGACATAAGGGCCGCGCGCGAGAAATGATGAAGATGGCATACCTGACCATACAAAAAGAAGATATATCGAATGATATTGTCATATGATCAATCTGAATCGTTCCTGAAAGTGTATAGTGCACTTATGTACTATGCGTATTCAGACTTCGAGGATATTGACGTAAAAGAATTCATTGAAAGCGGTTTTGAAAAACGACTAATTGCAAGAAGACATATATTCAAGAATAGAAATATTATTGATGAATTCATCCAAGACTACAACCAGGCAAATAAAGAGAGACTGGCAACAAATGAATTAGATTTATTGGCAGAGATTAAGAATGGGATTTTCAGAGACTTTATAGTCTTAAATAAAAATAATGAAGTCTACTATATCGACTATGATAAGAATATTTACAAAATAGCTGGCATTAAGGATGAGCCTATAGAATTGTACCAATATTATCCATGCTTGATCAGGACAGCAATTTTGAATTATGGGAATAGAATCATTTCGGATGGATTAATTGAGGTGAAAAAACTCAAATATGATTCAAAGGCATCAAAGCGAATCTTCCATGATTTCGAAAATGACATTGAGGTATGCCTGAGGTCTCGAATAGAAAAGCAAGATTAACAAATAAAAAGGTTCTAATCGAATGCAAATTGAAAAACATAAGTACGAAGTTAAAAGAATAGTTGAGTCATGACATACAATTTTTTAACAAAACAATGCGATAAAAACTGAGCGCGCGGCAAGACGAAAGACATGCGGCAGAATACATCGGCCAACAGCGGCAGGGATGCCATTTTGCGCGGCAAGTCAAGGTGGCGCCTGCGTGTCCGTTGCGCTCGGGCGGTGTCCGTTCGCAAAACCTCATGGCACCGTCCACTCGCTCCACGGCACTCCAGCGGATGATAGGCGCAAAACAGCACCCATGCCGCGAACCGTTGGGCGCAATAGGCTCAGTCCCATCAAGACAGAAGAATTGTGGGCGGGCGGAAGGCACGATCAAAAACGGAGAAGAGACAATACATCGCTTCATTTCTCAGACATTTCGAATTAACATGAGTGCGTTCACTTTTTAGGAAAATGGATAATTTGAAATGATAAATATGTTGAAGATTATTCTATTCATGATTTTCTGTTCACTTCAATGCACGGGTCACGAATTGGGACAAGTCTCGTTTTCTGGAGATTGGATAACGGCAAAAGACACACTTGATCCGCGATCCAGATTAACTGGTTCAAGAATATCATTTAGGCAAGACGGTTTTTGGCATTCAAAATATAGAGGAGTTGGTGTTGCTGATTCATCAAAAGGTCAATATCTATTAATTTCAGATACGATTATGATGATCAGAGAGATAAGTGGATATCAAAAAGGTCTTGGCAATCTCCCCCAATGGGTATTCAGGAATACAAACGATACAATTAAATGTAAAATAGAAATAAGTAATGGTACATTGAAAATACCTTGCATGTTCGAACCATACGACACCCTATACAAGAAAAAGTGAAGGCTATACGGAGACGCCCGCCCGGAAAAAAGGATGGGACTGAGCCTACAGACGCCCAACAGCGCAATTGTGCTCCGTTTCGCTCCGGGCTTCGCCAAATGCCGCGCAGGTTAAGGGGAATGCACCGGCTGTCCCTAACAGCAGGCGAGCCGGTGCGATAATAGGCGCGGCACTTCACAATTGCGCGAACCGTTGTAGGCAATTTGCCCGGCCCTGCAAGACAGAAGACGCGCGCGTGAAGATAAAGACAGAAAGTAATAGCGGATGGTATAATGGTAGTAGTGGTTTGCCTGCGTAACTGAAGGAGGATATTCATGAAAATTGAGCCAAAGAAGATGAACGTCCTGCTGGCGAAATCAATTAGAGAAGCCGCGAATCTATTTGAGAAAGAGGAGCTATCGTATTATGCACTCACATCAAAAATTGAGAACTTAATCAGAGATCGGCTCGCTTATATTCTATTCAATCGCTTACGCAGGACAAATTTCCGTGTGTTACGCGAATGGAAAAGACGCGACATCGCTATTCTTCCGGGGATCAACGCCCTTTCAGAATACTTCATCGAATTGAAAGCGACGCATCACCATTCTCTTATTGATAAGAAACTTAAAAATCCAGCCCTCAAGGACATGCAGAATGATATGATTAAGCTCCGCAAGCTACACCAATATACGGATTTCTACCAAGTGCTCCTTCTCACGACATTTCCGAATGGACTACCAGCCAAATTCTCTTCTTATTGCAAATATCGCCCCAAACACCATCGTCCTTATGTCAAATCAGATGTAGACACTATTATCAATTCATCTCAACTCGGTAAACCTATCTTTCATGAGCGAATACATTCTGCAAGCATAGGTAAATGTCTTGTAGATATCTACGCGATATGCTTCTTTACATCTAAGTATGATGTCATTTCTTAAGGAGGGTATTTTGTATGATGACTATTTTACAGCCTACGCCGAGTGGCGTAACAGATGGAATTTACAGGATAATAGGCCTTCTAAAGGAAAACTGTGACAATATAGTATCGATTATCAAATTAGAAAGACCAGATGGAAACGAATCGTCATCTTTTTCATTCATTGCCATTCTTCGCGAAAAGAATACACTAGGGCAAATGATTGCGTTTCTCAATGCTTGGGGCACCAATTTTGGACTAGAGGCTGGTGGTTCTGGGATACTTGGCTATTGCAGCATAATGTCTTTCATTGAAGACTCGGAACTCGATATTCGTTTGGATGAAATAAAGTGGTCAAAGCTTTCTCCAGAAATTCAACACAGTCTGGAAAGCAAGTCTGAGGCGGAACGGCTTACTGGTTGGAATGCGATTATTACGGAGCGCTGCAATGATATTGAGCACCTTTTTCCTTGCTGTAAATATCCTATGAATTCCAAATGGGAGTCAAAATACCATAAATTTAGGGGCTAACCCGTCTTAAACCTTATTGCAGGGAGGCTGTATGCGCATCCTATCATGTCTTTCATGTCTTCTGGTAGCATCAGGCTGTTTCGCTCAGTCAAATGAGGAGTTGCAGAAGCAAATCGATGAACTTCGCGTTGAAATCAAGGCAATTAGAGCAGAACTTATACAAGTTAGATCCTCAAGTACCAGTAGAGAAACCTCTACCGCAAAACCTTCCACTCAAACGTCTTCTGCGGCATGCAACCAATGTAATGGCAGTGGTAGGTCTTTCGTTATTTGCCCCGTATGTAATGGTTCAAACATCGAGACGAAACCCTGTATGTATTGTTCTGGCAAGGGCAAACAAGGGACATCAGTATGTAATGTATGCAAAGGCAAAGGTAGTTCCACGCAAACTTGCCGAAGCTGTTCTGAATCGTATAGCGGTAAGGAAACAGGATACCAGAACAGACGGGGAAGATTTCAAGCTTGTCCGTACTGTAATGGCAGTGGGAAATCGAAATAGATAAGAGCACGCGCGCAAGACAAGAACAGGTCCGGGCAAACAGACCTACAACAAACCAATGCCGGTTCCGGGCTCAGAGCAGCCCTGCACCCAAATGGCCAGAGCCCTGTCGGTAGCGCCTGCGTGTCCGTTCCGTCAAGCTACGTGTCCACTCCCTTCGGTCGGGCACTTCGCTTGACTCCACGGCACTCCGGCGGATTTTAGCTGGCCACTTCGGCATTGGTCGAACGAACCCCGCAGTCATTTTCGTTCTTTCTGTACATTTGTTTCGATACCGTATCCTTTTCTGAGCAATACCCCTCATTTATAGGCTTACCATCTCACGACAGTATCGATTGTTAAGCAACATTGAA
>Ga0315279_10009652_pt1 | contig 11470 bp, 11 predicted proteins | sample YL17G06_20_MG_FD_203694 | JGI IMG/M metagenome (GOLD analysis project Ga0315279, IMG submission 203694) | Sediment microbial communities from Yellowstone Lake, YNP, Wyoming, USA - YL17G06_20 | ecosystem: Environmental > Aquatic > Freshwater > Lake > Sediment | place: USA: Wyoming | collected...
CAATCCTTCATGGAAAATACCAAGGAAACCAGCAAAGAGAGAGAAAAGGGGACAAATGCAATTTTTGAAGTGGGTAACATGCTGAAAATCTTGTATGAGGCGAAAAGAGGTGATTAAATGAGGCTACTTTTGGAGCCATTGGACGTATTAATGTTCAGATCTTCAAGACCATTTTTCAGAGGGGAACACCATATAGCAGAACCTGGACCCATCAGTCCCTTAACATTTGCAGGTGCCATTAGAACAAAACTTTTGCTAGATTATGACCCGAACCCACCAAAAGAATGGTGGAAGAAATCTGAATTCAAAGAAATTGCGGAGTTAATCGGTAGCCCAGAAAATGATGGTAAGATGAGAATCTTGTGTGTTCTGCTAGCTGACCGAGGCAAGTTCGAAGAGTATTTTCCTATGCCACTGGATATTGTATTCTCGGAAAGAAATGGTTCTGCTATGCTACTCAAACCTTTAGAAAACAAAATCTTTGAGTTAGATACCGAGTTCTATTCTTTGATTTCCCAATCATTTTATGTTGATACTCAATCCCTCCATGTGACGAGAGAAGACATGCTCAGATATCTTCAAGCAGATTTACATGATGAACACCGACAGATCTTTAAGAAAACTGCTGATCTTTATGAATACGAAACACGCGCGGGAATAGCTCTAAACAAAGACACAAAAACAACAGAGGAAGGCATGCTTTATACGGCTGAGTTTCTGAGACTTCGAGATGAGGTTGGCTTTATGGTTTGGCTTGACGGTATTGATAGCTTTCCAGAAGAAGGCTTGCTCAAGTTAGGTGGTGAGGGAAGAGGGTGCAGCTACAGGAAATTGGAAGATTGGAGATTAGACATCTCGAAGGTGATTGAAGAAGCAAATAGATCACGTAGGTTCAAGCTGTACTTTGCAACACCTACGATATTCCGGAAGAATGACGAAGAAACGTGGTCGCGCCCCAACATCAAAATGTTAGAAGAGAAACTCGGTGTTAAATTGTCCTTGATTTCAGCTGCTTTGGGTAAGCCTATAACGATTGGTGGTTGGGATGCTGCCAAAGGTAGGCAAAAGCCTCTTCAAAATGCTGTTCCTGCTGGGGCAGTATACTTTTTAAAGATTAAAGGAGAAAAGAAGCTAAATGAGGATTTGGAAATGCCTCTGCAAATATCTGATAGTGAAGCTAGGTGGGGTTTGGGAAGCGCATTTATAGGAGTGTGGTAGAAATTGTTTGAAAAAGCTTTAGTTTTGTATTTGTATGCAGAAACACCGTTACATCCAGGAAGCGGATCATCAATAAACAGTGCTGTAGACTTGCCCATACAAAGAGAAAGACACACGGACTTTCCTATAATACAAGGTTCGAGCATGAAAGGAGTTCTAAGAAACCATGCAAAAGAAGTAGGGTTTACTGATGATGATGTGAAAAGGATTTTTGGTGCCGAAGGCGAGGAGGGAGGTGCCGGATACTCGTCTGTTACTGATGCCAGAATCTTGGCCTTTCCTGTGAGAACTCTTGCGGGAGTTTTCAACTGGATTACATGTCCACTAATTCTTGATAGGTACAAGAGGGACCTGAAGCTGGCGAATATTCCCACCAATTGGAACATACCTTCTTTGGGTGAGCATGAAATCATAACAAAAGATGATTCAGACACAAAAGTCGGGCAAAATGTGTACCTTGAAGAAATCAGGTTAAACCACAAAAAACTTGAAGGCTATGAAACGATTTGGGATGAAATATCCAAGGCAGTCCCAGATGGTGAAGAGTACAAGTTCATTAGAGATAAGATTAAGAAGGATTTGGGCATCGTTGATAACGAAGTCTTTCGGGATATGGCATCTTTGACTACAGAGGTGACTGCAAGAATAGCCATAGACGAAACAACAGGAACCGCAAAATCTGGGGCTCTTTGGTATGAAGAGTCCTTACCCACAGACACAATGATGTATTCGTTGCTACTTTTGCCAAAACGTCACAAGAACGGTTCAGGCTCAAACAACATTGCTGACAAGTTTTTGCTATTTAATGGCAAAATCCTCAATGTTGGTGGAGACGAAACCATAGGAAGAGGGTTCGTCAGGATAAAGGTGATCTCCAATGCTGAGAACACTTGAGCAAGACAGAGCTAACTACGCATGGAGCTGTATCAGAAAAATAAGTGATCTTAAGAATGATGAGATTGAGAAGAAATACAAGTCATTTGCAAAGAAATCCTCAGCCCTCTTGTTGACCAATGGACTTGGAAACACACTGGCATTTTATCAATCGAAATCCGGAGAGAACAGATCAGAAGCTCAAGCATATAAACACCTATATGAGCACATTGACGCATGGCTCAAAAATCAGAAGTTAATCGACCAAGATGTTATGCAATGGATTATCTCTGAAAGAACATCTTCCTTGGAAGTCATTAAGGCAACAAAGGAAACACTGGCATTCATAAATTGGCTGAAAAGGTTCGCAGATGCAGAACTAAAGGGTGATTAAACTGAGTAACTGGCCGTACAAGTTACCAAAAAAAGACTTTCAGAATTTGCAAAACACCTTACGACAAAGGGCAGGTAGCTACCCTCTAAATCTAAGTCTATACTTTGATAAATACATAGTTTGGAAAGATAAAGATGGCGAAGAAGAAGCAAAGTTGACGAATCAAAAACTCTTCACAAATTTCGAGACGTCGCTAAATTCAAGACCCCCTTTTAGGGGAGTTGTACCAAATTGGGCAATCCCAAAGAGTGAATATGATAACTATCTTCGTCGGTTTGATTCATTGAAAAAAACTCTTGAGATTCAAAAATACTTCTGCCGGGATTTCTGCGCCAAGCTACTGTGGCGGCTTGTTGTAGATATTGGCGCTGAAAGTGTCTATGAGACGTCAATAAATCTTCACAGAAATTATTCCGTTCCCATTATCCCAGGATCCGCCGTGAAAGGATGCACACGAGCTTACATGATAAAACAAAACGATGGAAAACAGAACGAAAAAATCAAGGCGATATTTGGTGATCAAGAGCGCAAGGGAAGTGTCATCTTCTTTGACGCATTACCAAATAAAATTCCAGAAGACCTTATCAGACTTGATATCGCAAATGTTCACTATCCAGACTATTATCGAACGAACGAGAACGAGCCGCCTGGTGACTGGATGGAACCAAATCCAGTGACCTTTCTTTCAATTGAGAAAGCCGAATACCAATTCTCAGTAGCTTCGAAGAACTCCGACCTTGCTGAAGTAGCATCCATGGCACTTGAAAATGCTATTGAAAAGATGGGGATAGGAGCAAAGACATCTGCTGGATACGGTTATTTCGAAACTGTAAATGCATAAGTGTCTTGAGGATTTTCAGATTCCTGAGCCTCAACGAGAACGGTCTCTCCTTCTTCCAAAATCTAAGCGGAATAATTTGGGATTATTTAGAAAAAATTGCTAGAAGCACAACCATTCAGGCAATTTTGAGTAGTGCAGGGGATGGGATTGAACCACATTGGTGACCGAACTAAGTTGTTGAGGTTTGGTTCATTTTGATGACGACTTTGTTGTCTGAAATTTTCGCAACAAATTCCCAGCCTTTCTCCAAATAGCCGTTGGCTTCGTCGATGCTGACCACTTTCTGTGTGCTGCAGTCAGATGGTGGCGCACCTAGGAGCTTCTTCCTAACGAGGCTTTGCAGTTCCTCGTCGCTCATCGAGGGCAAATCCATCTTGTCTACTTCTTCTTGGTTAAAACCAGCCACTAACAAAATTTGCTTCCTGAAACTGTCTCTGAGCTTTTCCTCGCTCGTCTCTTCTTTCTTCCTGGTTTGCAGAAATTCTTGGCTTCTCCTATATGCTTCTCGCATATCTTCAATTACACTTTCTGGAAGCCTGCACTTGTTTGTTGTATAACGATTCTCGATATCACCTGTATGACCCATCCAAAATTGTCTATAGTCTCGTAAGACCAGGCCTTTTGATTCCGCCAGCATTAATTGCGTGTCAAAATAAGACCTTAACACATATGGTCTCCAGCGAAAACCAGCCTGTCTTATGGCCCCTCTTATGATGTCGCCTATGTTCACTGTTCTTATGAAAGGCTTTATTCTAAACTTGGGCGTTACAATTGGTGAATCCGCAGCTATGTCTTCTTTCTCCCTTATTCTTTCTTCCAAATAGTTTTCTAGATATTCACATCCTTCTTCGCTCAGAAAGGTGAAATACTGATGCCCAGCCTTGCTGAGCTCCTTCCGAACAGTAACCATCGTAGGAATCTTCACGAATTTGACAGAACCGTCTTCTATCTGCATTTCAGGAAAATCCTTGATTCTTAAACCATCATGAGCTTCATAATCTCCCAAAGTCTGCAATCTCAAACCGCTATTGGCAACCAGAACACACGAAGTCCTTGCCTTTCTGTCCCCAGAAAGAAATATCCGCCTCAATTCATCGATTGTTGGAACTCGTTCGTCCTTAAGAGACGGAGTATCATCCACACCCTTTATCTTAATCTTGACTTTCAGACTCTTGTTATTGTGAGCAAGCCACGACCTCAAAGCCTTCATAGTCGAGCTGATGTAGCTTCCCGCGTAACCCTTCTTTTCCTCTGAAGTGACATAATCCATAAGCAAGTTATGCAGTTCTCGCTCACGCATAGAAGCAAGCTTGCGAGGAGTCATCTTCTGCGACTCACAGAAGCTGCCCAGCCGACGAAGACAAACGTCCGCCGAAATCTTAGAACCCCTCGCCACATTCTCATACCAACGCTCAACGTCCGCGTCCTCGAGCAAATAAGCGTATTTCGCCCGCTTCATACATGAAAATGGTCGTTTCAAGCTAATAAGAGTAGCGGTTCTGAACCCAAAGTATGGTGGGGCTGCCCGGATTTGAACCGGGGTCTAGAGAGCCCAAGTCTCCAAGCCTAGACCAAGCTAGCCGACAGCCCCCTTATTGAGTTTCTGTCAAGCAGAACAGAATTCTGAAAAGTACAATTTAAAACATTCTCTTGAAACAGAAATACGTTATTGACAAGTCATTGTCTTCTGATGCTGCACTGAAGCACTTTTGGGCATGCTAAGCATTCGTCAGGCACTGGCATGTCTATTGACGCGGAACTCAAGAGGCTAGAGTAGTGGGCGCATTTGGCTGGCGAATCAAAGACTTTTGGATACTCAATGGGCTTGATGTCGACGACTTTCAAATCTTGCACGATTATATCTATCTTTGATTGGCAGTGGGGACACGCATAGAATGATTTTCTCGGCATCGTAGAATGGTCTGTTAGGACGGCTGGCCTCTCGAATTTTTTTCCACAGCCCTCGTACGGGCATTTCAGTCTGCCTTCGTGCTGATGGATATGAAAGGAAGGCATAACATATCCTCACTGTATGGTTTCTTGCGATAAACATCCAGAATCTTGATATTTAATAAACATTCTCGTCTATACGCAGTACACAAATACACATCGATCTCAACCATGAGAGCCTCGGCCGGGCTTTGAACCCGGGGCCTGCTGCTTACGAGGCAGCCGCTCTACCGAGCTGAGCTACCGAGGCGCGCACATCACTTTCTGATTTCTCACCTATTTAAGCTGAGGAGAACGGACTTTAATGCACCATGCTTGGAGAAATAGTTTTCTTACGATTGACAAGATGATGTCGAGCTGGGACTCGATGTCTGTTGGACTGTTGTGGCCGTTTGAAATGAACCGACGTATTGACGAATGGGCTTTGCGTATGGAAATCGGAAAAGGTTTTAGACGGACTTCGATTTTATGCAGATAGTTCTCTGCGTTAGTTGGTTAAGCAAGTTGGAGTTGGTAAATTAGGTTTTCTCGCATGACTTTGAATCCGATTTTTTCATAGAGTTCTATGGCTTTCGTTGGGTTTTGATCGTCTACGTAGAGAAGGGCTTGTTCCATTCCCTGTCCTTTGAGCACCTGCAGCCCTTGAATCAGCAGCCTAGTGCCTATTCCTCTTCTTCTGAATGGTTTCAGGACGCCGATGTCCCAGACGCATCCGTATTTGACACCTTTTTCCTCGGTGAGCTTGAAGTCAATTGCTGTAATAATATACCCTACTGGCTCGATGTTGAGAATTGCAGAAAAAGCTTTTTGATTTTGATACCAGGGTGATTCCAGAAGATTGTGTTTAGTCTCTTCAATGCTCCTGGGTCTATAATTGAAGTGTTCTTTGAATGCTTCGTTGTCAAGCCTGTTCAAGAGCGCAATGTCGTCATCGTTTTCGAGTCGCATCTCCTTCAGATTTGCTTCCCTGTTTTCGCCTATGTCTGAAGGGACATTCCTCAGGCTCATCCTCATCATGCTTGTGCAACGAATCTTCTGGAACCCAAAGCTTTCGAAGATGTGAATACAGCCCTGCCTTCCTTCTTGCGCCCACGCATCAACAAGCTTCATTCCTCTTCGTCTGTGGCTTTCGATGGCTTTCTCGACAAGCGCCTTTGCTATGCCTTTTCCTCTGAATTCCGGCAGAACAGCCAGTGATTGGATGAAGCCTTTCTTTTCTTCTCTGAGCTTGTCGACGTAAGCATCCACCATGCCTGCTGTTTCACCATTCCATTCTGCAAAGAATATGCCGTCCGCGCTGAAGCTAGGGGATTCCTCGTTTCTCTTCATTTCTTCCACTGTCATCGTTCTAATGTCGTCATAGTCAGAGAAAGCTACGTTATAGGTTCTCACGTATGTCTCTTCATCGAAGCCCGTTCTAAAAGCTCTCATCGTAAGCAACGTTTTTTACCTCAAAGCTTCCATATCACAATGCATTGCCAAATTTAAACATTATCAACCCATAATTAAACGTAGAGAGAGAACACAAGAGCTAAACATGGCAAAAGTGTCAAGGAGAGAAACATGAAACAAAATGATGCACTGGGCGAGCGGCGAATCATCGAAATCATACAAAGCCACTTGGATTTGATGCCGAAAATGCCCGTGCCTTTCGGTGACGATGTTTCGGCATACGACATTGGCAATGGCAAGCTTGCGGTATTGAAGACTGACATGCTGGTTGGCAAGACCGATGTTCCAAGAGGAATGAGTCTTTGGCAGGCTGCCCGAAAGGCAGTAGTGATGAATGTCAGTGATTTTGCTGCAAAAGGTGTGAAGCCTTTAGTTCTGCTCGTTTCTTTAGGCTTGCCAGCTGGTCTTTCCGAGAAGGATGTAGAAGCCATTGGGGATGGGTTAAACGCTGGCGCTCGCGAATATGGTGCATACGTCATAGGTGGAGACACGGGTGAAGCCTCGGATCTAACGATCAGCATTTCGCTTTTTGGGATAATCGAAAAGGGCAGACTGCAATTGCGAAGCGGCGCAAAGCCTCGCGACTTTGTTGCGGCCACAGGGCTTTTCGGCAAATCTTCTGCTGGACTGAAGATTCTACTCGGAGATGTTCGCGCGCCAGAAGCGATTCGCAAGGCTCTCGTCGAGTCTGTTCTGATACCGCGTGCAAGACTAAAGGATGGCCTAGCTTTGTGCCAATCGAAGGCAGTTACGGCAGCGATCGACTCGAGTGACGGCTTAGCTTGGTGTCTTCATGAGATTGGGCGGGCAAGCAATGTTGGGTTTCTGATTGACAAGCTTCCTGTAGCAAGGGAAGTGAAGAAGTTTGCAGAGATCAACGATCTAGATATTGGGGAGTTGGTGCTTTACGGCGGCGAAGAGTATGAGCTTGTTGTCACTGTGAAGCCTAAGCTTTGGCGCAAGGCTGATGAAGCCATTAGAAAGGTTGGCGGTAAGCTCACACTTATTGGGAAGACTACCTCGAGGCTGCAGGTTCTCTTGGAGATTGATGGAAGACAGAGTGTCATTGAGCCTCGGGGTTACGAACATTTTAGATGAGACTTGGTTTAGCTTTTTCCAGTGTTTTAGTGTTTCCTTGAGTGTTAGATGCATTGCGTGCCTATTGCTCTGCCGACGGTTGAGACAGCGTAGACGATTTGCAGCGTTGAGGCTGGCGACATAGGCGGCTATGAAGGGGCTTACCATTCCAGAGCCGAAGGAGTTGACTACTGATCGTACGTAAAGCGGATTCAGACTCGTTTCTGCTCTAGCTTCAGGAGACTGCTTGTTTTCTTCCGTGGCCCTCACGCTTTCAGCGATCCGTTTAGAATTTTCTCTAAAGATGGCGGGATGCTTAAAAACCAATCGTGGGCTCACTTGCCATTAGGGTTTGACCCAGCAAGTATTGCGATTCCTCGATCCATAGACTTATCTGCTACGAAAAACCTCTAATCTCGATGTTGGTTCGTGGCTTGTGGAAAGGAAAGCTATATGGGGAAGCTCCTATCTTGGATTCAGTCTCGCATCGATATTTCGAATTATGGGCTGAGCTTTCATTTTTGGTGCAATTTTCTTTTTGCGTTCGGCTTTTTCCTAACTCGCGGCTTGATTATAGTTATTGTCTGGTGCTCGTTGAGTCGTCTGATATGCGCGTCGGGATAGGCCTTTTGGATGTCTTTGCGTAGCTTTGCCAAGTCCACTTGGCCATACGTTTTGACGTCAACTACTGGTTTCTCGTTCTCGTCGTAGCTTATTTGCAGCGTGTATCCCGACCCTATTTCGACTTTGGCAGGTTCCATAAGAAACGAGCATTCTTCAACATCGACTTCTTCGAGGGTCTCTGATTCGCGCTTGCTCTTTCGTTCTGCCAATCATAACCACTTCTATTCTTAGAAATGGTTAGGAAAATAGGATTAAAGGTTTGTTTATCATGAATACGGATTTGGGTTACTTCGAACCATTCTCTTCTGATTCTCCCCCTATCTTGTCCTTTTTCAGTATTACCATCCCAACAGTAATGACCGAAGCGACGCCAATGATTGCTCTTAATGCCATCAATTGTAATGGGGGATCGTAGTTCTTCGAAGACCATAAGCTCGTTTCCTCGACTATCAGCCCGCCTGTGGATGTCAGATGGCCCATGGATGGGATAAGTGTCCTAGCTGTCAGCTCCAAAAGGAATCCTGTTTTCTGGTCCCAGCAGTAGCTTTCGTAGAAGTTCATCGTGTCTCCGAAGTACTCACTAGTATAGTTGAATTCTGCTATGTCTACAGTTCGGTTTGCTCCGCTGTATGATCTCTGTTCCGTCCTCGATATTAGGAGTGGACCAACGTGCTCGATGTCAACAGGTGGGAAGGGGACTAAGTCTCCCACAGAGAGGTTTGAAGGAACGAAATAGTAATGGTAATAGCGGCCGTTGCTTGTGGTTATGTCGTACTCGCACGTGTTGTTGTAGGTGCCTCCGTTGATATTGTATTTCGTTTCGAAAAACGTGATGTTAGTGCCTGATATGCTCAACACCTCAATCTTGATGCCCTTCATGTCTATGTACCAGTCACCTGTCCAAGCCATGTCTCCTGGCCCTTCTCTTACTGCCTGGTACTTGATCCAGTCACCAGTTGAAACTCCGACTGGTTCAGACCCATATGAAAAAAGCACGAGGCATGCAAAAAAGAAAACAAACAGCAATAACAGTGCGGTCGAAATACCTTCCCTTGGGTTCATCCTTCAGCTCACCGCAAATGTCCTCGTGCGTTTCCAATAGGTATACGTTCACGGAAACATATAAACTTTCCCAAAGAAAGTTTGCCGCGCAAAATCTGGGGCATATGCTATGAACGGCGCGGTCTTGTGCATCTTTTGCAAAGTCCTCAGCCAGTAGGGCGTCAGACGATACAAGACATGTCTAGTCCATAGTTTAGTATGGCTATGCATGATGCTGCCAAGTAGGGCTGTTTTCCTAGGCTTATTTTTCGTCCGTATCTTAGTGCGTAGTGTTCGGCAGTCTTGGGTAGTCCTATATGATCGCCTAAAATAAATATTGGGTTAGAGCCGATTCGTATCGTGTTTATGTCTTGTCCGTCTTCTTCGAGCACGTATATCGGGTTTGTGTTTGCTTTTGCCTTGATTAGTGCTTCGAAGCTGGTTTTGTCTGTGGTTATGCCCGGGTGCTGCTTACCTAGCAGGATTTTGCGCATTATCGTGGTCCATGTTTGCTGATCGGTTCTTACATTGTAGAGGGTTTGGCCGTCAATCCGCAGGTGTATTGGCGGGTTAGGTGGTCCGCTTAGCATGGCGTGGAAGACTGTGTCTTTGCGGATTCCGTGCGAGAGAAAAAGGCTGGCTATGGTGCACTCGTAGACTATGTCGAGGCGTCCGGCGTCGTGTAGGTTTGTCCAGTTCGTGTCTGTTCTGCCTGTTCGTGAGTAGAGGATGAATTCTCGCATGCGCTGTCAGGTTTCCTTGGTAGCAGGTTCTACTGTGCATGCATATAAGCCTCTGCGCCTTGGCGAAGTGGCTCGAGCTTGGAATTTTTGGGTTTCGATTGGGCTGTGTCGTGTGCGGTTCTATGTGAGGTTGCTTGACGGTGTCTTGTTTCGACGACTTGCTCGGTAGGCAATGTTGGTGACTGAAGTCTCGGCTTTGCACGTTGTCTTAAGCAATTTCCGTTTGTTGTTTTTGGCGAGAGATTGGCCCTTGAACACAATTGGGAAGACTTGTCATAGCAGAATTGCGTGGAGCCTCGGGCGGGCTTTGATCCCACGACCTACAGCTTACAAGGCTATCGCTCTACCAGGCTGAGCTACCGAGGCACCAACCACGCTATAGCAAGAACGCAACAACAAACATAAAAGTTATTCCATAAACCCAAAAGAAAAGCATCGTCATGTCAGCGCAACATGCTACTTGCTTTCTTCAAGATTCCCCTCTCACCAGGATACTTCATGACGCGAAGGGCATCCAAAACACTGAACCACCTAACCTCGTCAACTTCAGAGTCATGAAGATCAACAGAACCTCCGACACAACGCACTAGATAGAAATGAACCGTCTTCAAATAGCGCCTGTTCCTGACGAAACTGTAGCTGATCTCACCGATCTTACCCGTCAACTCGCCGACTAAGCCCGTTTCCTCTCTGGCTTCTCTGATAGCTGCCGTTTCAAGCGTTTCGCCCTTTTCAACGTTGCCTTTGGGCAAACCCCAGATTCCCCTATTCTGAATCAATGCTACCTCAAACCCGCTGTTACCGCTTCTGAAAACAACACCGCCCGCAGAAACGACTTGCTTTGTGCTCATCCCTTCACGGTCTCCGCCTTTACTGCGCCCTTGCATATTGATAAATCAACTCTCACCCCTTTAAAAGCCTACAATAAACAAACATTTTTCGCCCAATACGTAATCCTTATATTTCCGAAGTACGCTTCAGAAATAGCTTGGCTACTTACTCACGTAAAGCCATTTAGCAAGTGGATGCAACTCTCAATCAACCATGATCGGGAGTGAAGAGGAGAATGAACCCCAAAGGTTCATAATGACACCATGCATAGGCCAGAAGCGCAAGCACTATAAAATAAGGAGTTTCATCGGTACGTCAAACAGACATTGCCGAAAAGCTCGACATGCCACGCCGTCTGGAGGATGGCTCGGCTTGAGTGCTGAAGAAGGGCGCGGCAAGCCGCGAAAGAGCCCCGGGTAAGCGCAT
>Ga0315279_10009653_pt1 | contig 11469 bp, 7 predicted proteins | sample YL17G06_20_MG_FD_203694 | JGI IMG/M metagenome (GOLD analysis project Ga0315279, IMG submission 203694) | Sediment microbial communities from Yellowstone Lake, YNP, Wyoming, USA - YL17G06_20 | ecosystem: Environmental > Aquatic > Freshwater > Lake > Sediment | place: USA: Wyoming | collected...
TGAGGATATTCCCGCAGCGCATCCAGGGAATTCGCGCCGACGGGACCAACCAGATCAACGTGAACCTGCAGCGGCAATTCCAGGTAACCGAGAAGGTGAGGTTCTTCCTGCGCCTGGACGCGCTGAACGTCGCCAATCGCTCGCGGTTCCAGCCTCCCGACACCGATCCGACATCCACGAACTTCGGGAAAGTGACGGAGCAGTCAGCGTCGCTCAACCGCTTCTTCCAGATCCAGGGGCGCTTGCAGTTCTGATTCACCACAAAGACACGAAGCCGCAAAGGATCACAAAGCTTTTCTTTGTGACCCTTCGTGTCTTTGTGCCTTTGTGGTGAATTACCCCCGGATGACCAGGTTGACCAGCTTGTTGGGAACGACGATGGCCCTGACGAGCTGCTTGCCGGCTGCATCTACCCGGACTGTCAAAAGCTCCTGGCCAGGACCACCCGAAGTGTTGGATCGGAAAGACCCCTCTCAAGATCCGTGCCATACCGCTTTCCGCGCCGGATGAGGTTCTTGGTAGAGACAGGTTCTCGGTGGAAGGCCAAGAGCCGGTCACCGTTGGACTGTGACGAAAACGTTCGGCTGGGTGGTTGCTCCGCGGTGCTCGATAATCACTAGTTGGTCGCCGTCGGCGACGTTCGGGATCGTGGCGTTGAACTGATAGAGTCCCGGAGCGACCGCGCCGGCGAACGTGATTTCGGCGTTCAGGTTGGCGATGCGAATGCGGAGCTGATCCTGGTCAGTCAGTGGGAACGCTCCTTGATAAAGGTCCACAGCCGAGCAAGCGGGATTGGTTGGTCCGAAGCCCGTACCATAGAACGAAACGACACCGTTCGGCTGGGCGGGGCGGACGGCGACACCGGCGCCGAGCAACCCCGCTTTGCCGACATACACGCCATCTGGATGTACCGCAGCGGCGTACTTGCCGCCCTCAGCCGGGAAAACAAAAAGGGCGGGCTGCGTTTTCGTCACCTTCACCGCAAACGGCACACTACTGCCGACCGCGTTCGTCACCACCGCGTAGGCTTGCCCTTCCGGCAGGTCGAACGGCACGAGGGCGTTGATCTGGGTGGGCGAAACGTAGGACACCACCAAGTCCCGATCGGCTATGGAAACGGCGGTGCCGTCCAGGGCCTTGGGGAGTTTTGTGCCCTGGATGTCGCCGACGCCCCAGGGACGCGTGGTCGCGGCCAGAGCGGTGCCGAAAATCGATATCCAACCGCCGCCAGCAACGCCAGGCTGAAAGCTGGCCCCGCTAACGGCGCTTGCGACCGACGGGGCGGACTGACAGCCGTAGCGGATGGTTCGGAAAAACACCGCTTTGGCTGCTGTGCCGTCAAACACGAATTCCGTTAGTGCATAGAGCTTCTTGAGGTCGGCGCCTGTGAATTTGCTCAAAGGAAAGGCGTAGATGCGCCAGTTGACAGACAATGCGACCCTGATTTTGGTCTCGGTCCCGTTATCCGGCTGGGTGCTGTCCTTGATTCCGATATCGACCTCTTCTCCGCCCTTTTCCCCGCGCATTTCGATAAGGAGCGTCTGATAGGCAGAGAAGTCCATCGACGGTCTAGGAGGGTCGACAGGGCGGCCAACCGTTACAAACACCGCTCCCCATAGCTGCCCCGCAGGGTAGGCCATGCGAAACTGCGTGACCTCATTGATAAGCCAGTCCGTGCGGCCCCCCGAGCTGTTGACTCCCATGTCGAAGCCAGACGACAGCGTGGTGCCCACAAGAACGTCCTTTGCTGACGTGCACTGGCCCATCAGACTGAGGTTCGACACGAACAGAAGTACGAACATCCCCACAATGCCGCGAATTGTTGAAGTGGCCATCGCTATTCCTCCAAACGCGGCGCTTGCCGCCGCGTGTCTCAAAAACCCAGGCTTAGCCCTACTGTGAACAGGTGGAAGCTGCGTTGCACGACGTGGAAGTTCTGGTAGTCGTACCCGGCGTGGCCGAGAAACGTAAGGCCGCCGCGCGCCGTGCTGAACCACTTTGCGTGCATCTGGACGCCGACGCGATAGTTCTCATAAGCGTCGAGCCCTTTCCGCGCGACGTCGTGGCGGAACGGAACCACCAGGTGCAGAAAAGCAAGTCGCATCCCCGCCAGCCGGGCTTTCGGAAGCCCCGGATTCCGCTCCTCATCCACGATGCGGAAGAGCGCATTCCCGGCCGTGCGGTACTGCGAGTTGAATTGAGACGCATCGTTGCTGACCTTGGACGAGAACCAGGTCGGCTGGATGCCGAAATCGAACCGCCCGATGCCGCGCACGTTCACGCCGGCGAAATAGTCGCGGCGCACCACGGTGGTGTCGAATAGGACCCCGGGGTAGTCCTCCTCGTCGTGGAGGACGCCGGCGGTCAGATCGATGCCGCGGGTCTCGAACCGCCGGCCGTAGGCACCCTCCAGGGAGCGCCCTAACCGGGGGATGGAGCGGAAGATCTGGTAGGTGAACGTCCCGGCGCAAATACTGCGATCGCGGTCACGCTGGTCCTGGACGTTGGGGTGGATATTCTGGCGAACGAAGACGAAGTCAGCGTTCACCTTGTCCGGTCCGGCGAAGCGGGAGAGCGTCCCTCGGGCTTCCACCTGGTCGATGTTCTCGCGCGCATCCGGCAGGAACTCGATCAGCCCGACGCGCCGCACCCGATGGTATGCGCCGCCCACGTTCACATCAAGCTGATTGCCAAGGCTGAATGGACGTTCCGCGGCAGCGCCGTAGTCGGCCAGCGTGAGGCCGTTGAAGAGGGTGGGCCGGTAAAAATTCGTGATCTGCGCATTCGCCGTGTCGCGGTAGTTGAAAAGAACGTCCACGGAGGGCGCACCCCGGTAGCGGAAGCGCAGCCGGTCCTGGGTCTCGATCGGGCGCATCACCCGCAGAATGCCCCGGAGTTCCTCTCGGATGAGCGGGCGGTTCAGCCGAAACCGGCTTTGCGCAAAGAGCGCCTCCGAAGTGCGGTCGCGGACGTCGCTGGTTCGATCGAGGTCGGCGGTTGCGCGTTCAGCCCGCACGCCGGTGCTCAGGAAAGCGAAAGGCCGGTGGACAGACTCGGACTGGTCGACTGGGTCCGAGTTCCACATGATCAGGGGAAGCCCGTCGCGCTCGTACAAAGCGACGAGTGCGCGATCGAGGCGCTCGCCCACCGCGCCGTCCCAATCGCGTCGCAGCTCGGGCGTTTTCTCGGCGCGACGGAGCTTGACCTTTCCCGCATAGAAATGCTGTTCCGCGCGCGGGAACAGCGGACGTCGCGGTCCGCGGAAGTTGCGCAGGTACTCCCCATAGAACAGCTCGTAGGCAGGCTCATCCGCGTCCGCGGCGACCGCCTTTTCGTAATACTCGACGGCGCTGTAATCGCCGATGCGCTTCATCAGTTCGGCGATGTAGCACAAATCGAAGGCAGTGGACGCGGTCGGAATCGCGCCCCCGATGATTTTCCGAATCTCGCCCGCACTGCGCTTCTTACCTTCCGCGATGGCCTGTCCCTGAGCGCCGAACGGGTTGACCTCGCGCGATGCTCCAAAGAGGGCCGGGGCGAGCAGCATCAGGGAGAACAGAGCGCTGAACACCGGTTTCGACATGCATGCCTCCGACTTGAGAGCGGGCGGTCGCGCCCGTTACTTGGCTCGTCCCACAGTTACCATCCATGGCAGAGAGCCCTCAAAACCGCTCTTCGCTTACGGGCAGTCGTGAAAAAGGTCCGGGCATTGTTCGACGACACCCTCAGTTCGACGGAATCGCACCCCCGGCAGCCGACACCAGCCACTCAAGTGCATTCCACCACGAGTGACGGACGGTTACCTCGGCCCGCAAACACCCGCACTCCTCGCGCCCCCCCGGGCGCCGAGCGTTTCGCCGTTCCCCCAACGTCACAGCAGGGGTTGGTTTTTAGCAGCTTGCTTGACCCGTTCGAGAATCGGTACCGACCTACGCTATCCCAGCGAACGCGCGAGATTACCGCGCTGGACATGGACCACGAGGGCTGACCGCGGCAATAACGCCTTCGATGACTCTTCACACCGACACGGCGAAGTCTTCGGGAGGCTTACACCACGCCAATCTGTGAATGTCATTTGGTTCTCTCCACGGTTACCCTCACCGGCACACAGCTTTCAACAGTATTGGGAAAATCAGTAGGAGGATAGTCCTTGTCGGGTGCCTCCACCACCCATCTCCGCAATTCGCTGTCCGTCTGTTCGCTAACCACAGCCGCAGCGACCTCGAACTGTCGTCCTACGTCTGGCGGTCTACCATATGTGACAAGAACGCTCCACCTTCCCTCCTTGATGTTGACGGGTCCGCCGCCCTGCGGCCACCAGCCGTTGAAGTCTTTCACGTGAGCGAGTATCCAGAAATGAGCTTGACTTGGCAGAGCAGCGGTGCCCCTGGCAGTCCCGTTTGGCCCTACTCTTTCGCCCTCTATTGGAGCTGTAATTGTAACCTGGCAACCGGCCGCCTTCTTCTCTTGGGCGCGTGAACAGGGGGCGCACAGAGCCAGAAGGGCCGCGCCGAATGTGAGACACATGAACACCGAGGAAATTCGGACGTTTCTCATATATCCAGCCTCCTTTATGTAATCATCGTCATCTCACGACCCTCGCAAACAACTGCTCGAACAAGGCTGCCGCCTCGTCAAACCTGGCGCTGCTATATGCCTCCTCTGCCTTTCTAGCCAGATCGCGGTCCACCTCGGTGCTGAGCCGCCTGGGGATGACTTTGAGTGCTCGACGGTATTCTCGATCAGCTTCGGCGCTCAACCCAAACCCTCGGTAGCTACGAGCGTTGGACAACAATTCTGCAAAACTGCTCTCCAACCCGCTTTCCTTGCTTCGAACGTTGACCCGGCCCGCAAATTCTCGTTCGGAGGGAGTCCCACCAGTCTCCGTTAGGACCCTGGAGATCTTTTCGGCCGGTTCTGGAGCGACAGAACTTAATACCATTAGGGCCCTGGCCCGCTCGGAATCTGTGCCCTTTACAAGAAGTGGAAGAAGTCCGCTCCCCAGTTGCGCCTCTGCGATCCCACGTTGCGACTGCGAGGCGACTCTTGCCGCTTCCGCTTGCCTTTCCGCAGTCTTCCGTTGATAGAAGGTGACAAGCGAAAAGCTGAGAGCGGACCACGTTACGGTGACAAGTGCTATGGCAATCTTGGCGATCGTTTCGGCTTTGTCCCAGTTGCTCTTCGGCGGTAGGCCATTACACATTGCAGAACCTCGACAGTAGGATTACAAAAAAGGCCGTGCAAAAGGGTCTCACAAGTTGCGATTTAGCAGCCACGACGTTCGCTGCAGGGTCCGAGGGTGTCGGAGCCGGGCGATCGCGGACTCCACCCTTCCCCGCGCGCAGTAGGGTCGCCGTCCAGCCAAGTCTTGCCACGGCACCGCACGCGAAAGTCCGGAGCGGACCCGCAGAAAACCCTTGCTGTCCGCCAAAGGACAACGCGTAGCGGCGCTTTTCCGCGCCGGACGGAGGGAGGACTCCACGCTCTCCCGCTGCCGATTCCCGGGTGACGATCCGCAGGGTGGCATCCGTTCTCGCTCCGGGGCGCTAGCCGATGCTCGCCCTTGGGTATTCAGAACGACACTAAGGCCTACATCAAGTAAAGCAGGACGCGCGTCGCGGAACCTGCACGTCGTAGTGACATCGCTGTTTAGTGCGGCCGTACGAGCCAATTTCTGCCCACTGGACGCTACAGCAACAAAGAGTGTGTGTCAACCATAAAAAGAGTAAAGCGTACAGACGCATCGTTTTTGTCCGGCAGGCAAGAAGGGACCCGGCAAGTGACTGTGTAAGTGACGCCAAGCCGCGCAGCCTGAGAGCCCCAAGCTGCGGTCGTCCAAGCGCTAGGGGCGCGCTTTGCGTCATGTGCCAAAATTGTTGGTACTGGCAGTACTACAGGACGCAAAGCGCCACGGGATCCCTATTAAGCCCCGTCCGCATTGAAATCATTGAGGTTACGGGTCAACCGCGCGCACGTGTGCGTTTCGTCTTTCTTCCCGTATCATCCTGTGGTAGAAGTGCCTTTCTCTCCGAAACGGTGCTGTACAGAACCTAGATTCAACAGGTTACGGGGGCGTCTGGCTCCCTTGAGGCGGGCGCTCCCATGAGCACAGGCAGCCGCTGATGGGCAAGGCCGCATAGAATGCGGTCATGGCTTTCAGTGCTTCGCGGGGGAGCGCCCTCCCGGCCCCCACTGCAAATGGGTTGTCGGGCGCAGGGGGATAGTGTGCCCCTGTTCCCGAGGCTTGAGACTTTCCTTGAGAAGGTGCCCCAATCAGATGGCTGGTGCAACTCTGTCGTCAAACCGGACCCGATCAGCCCCGGCACTGGCCGAAGGCGACGGCGCAAGAGCCTGTCGGGAATAGATTTCGCGCAACCGAGAATCAATGAGATGCAGGTTATTGGGGACTCCTAAATTCGCCGCAACCGCTTGATTCTTCGTTTCAGAATTTCTATTCCCGACAGGCTCGCAAGCCGTGGGTCAGATGCCCGATTGAACACAGCCGGCCCCAGACCGGGGACTTTCGAACGGGTGCCTTGGGCGCCGTTCTCAATGAGGACCTCACGCTAGACTCGCCCACCAATCCCACACCGTGAGCGCTGGAAAACGTCTGCACCGATCGACTTTCAGACCTGCGGTGCAGACTCCATCAAAGCGTTGACCCCGGCGAGCTGCACGCCGCTCTCGGCGCTGAGTCGTCTATAATGGGGACATGGTCATGCGGCTGTTTCTCGCTCTTTCCCTCCTTGCGGTCGAACCTCTCGCAGCCCAGACCGGCTGGGTGTTGACCTGGAGCGATGAATTCGACGGCGCCAATCTGGATGCGAACAAGTGGGTCTACGCCATCGGCGGAAACGGGTGGGGGAACAACGAACTGGAGTACTACACCAACCGCCTCCAAAACGTATACCTCGAGAACGGTACGTCGGTCATCAAAGCGGTCAAGGAAACCTACACCGGGCCGGATGGCGTAACGCGCAACTACACTTCAGGCCGGATCCGCACCCAGGGCAAGTTCTCCCAAGCGTATGGCCGTTTTGAGGCCCGCATCAAGGTTCCCTATGGCCAGGGCATCTGGCCGGCCCTCTGGATGCTGGGCGACGATTATGAGACGGCCGGCTGGCCCGCCTGCGGGGAGATCGACATCATGGAGAACATCGGCCGCGAGCCCTCCACGGTCCATGGCACCATTCACGGCCCAGGCTACTCCGGCGGAAACGGCATCGGTGCCGCTTATTCCTTGCCCGCTGGCCGGCGCTTTGCCGATGATTTCCACCTCTTCGCCATCGAGTGGGAACCCGGCGTGATTCGCTGGTACGTTGACGATCAACTCTACAAGACCATTACCCCCGCCAACCTGCCACGCGGCACGCGCTGGGTATTCGATCATCCCTTCTATCTGTTGCTGAACCTGGCGGTGGGCGGGAACTGGCCCGGGATTCCGGATCAAAGCACCGTGTTTCCCCAGTATATGCTCGTGGACTACGTGCGGGTCTACAAGCGCGAGGGGAAGCCGGTCATCGCCAGCGAAAATGGAGTTCTCAACGGTGCCAGCTTCCAACCCGCCATTGCTCCCGGTTCCTGGGTCACGATCAAGGGAATGGGTCTGGCTTCAAACACACGCAGTTGGCGTTCCGACGATTTTGTCGATGGTAAGCTGCCCACGCAGTTGGACGGCACTTCGGTTAGTATCAACGGAAAACCGGCTGCGATTGCGTACATTTGCCCGTACCAAATCAACGCCCAGGCGCCCGACACGGGGCCGGGTTCGGTCGCGGTGGAGGTCACGAGCAACGGACTGAAGAGCGACCCGGTCGTCGCCCAGGCTCAGACATTCTCCCCGGCGTTCTTCGTCTGGGAAGGCAAGTATGCCGTGGCGACGCGGCTGGATTTCAGCCCGGTCGCGAAAGCCGGTCTCTTTTCGGGGCTCACCACGCTTCCGGCCAAGCCGGGGGAAATCCTGATCTTGTGGGGGACAGGCTTCGGCCCGACCGAACCAGCTATCCCGGCCGGCCAGAAGGTGGATCGCCTAGCTTGGCTGGTGACCGATCCTACAGTCCGGGTGGGCGGCCTGCTGGCTCAGTATTTCGGTGGGGCGTTGGCTCCGGGATACGCCGGGCTGTATCAGATTGCCGTCCGCTTGCCGGATGCCCTGCCTGAGGGCGACCTTCCCCTGGCGGCCGAGACCGCTGGCTACCGATCGCCGGACAACGTGTTCATCACCGTTGCGAAATAGGGCTGACTGGCTCACACATCGGCATAGATTGAGAAGCGTTACGCGTGCATGATACGGAGCCAGGCGAGGACGAAGATCGGTTTCAACTTGATTTGGGCTCTTCCGCACCGTTGATGCTGGTGTCGGGCGCGAGACTGTCCCCAGAAGATCCCGTTGGTAGCCAACTACCGTGGTCGCCAAACGCCCCTTGCGCCAGGCCCAATCATCGACACCTACACCCCTTGCCAATGTGGGCGTGGCCAATGACCCGTCCTTCACTCTCCGGAGCACGGTGTCGCCACTGACGGCGATCCCGAGCACGATCTGCCAATCGTGCGCCTGCCTCAGCACCGACCCTACATCCACGAACTTTGGGAAAGTGACGGAGCAGTCAGCGTCGCTCAACCGCTTCTTCCAGATCCAGGGGCGGTTGCAGTTCTGAGCGGTGCAAGCGGGAGAGCAGCACGGCCGCAAATGCTATAATGACGCCAGACGATGCGATGAGGTGATTGGTGCCGCTGAACGTGAGGCTCGATTTGCCTGCCGACCTGGAGGAGAAACTGCGCCGGGAGACTCCGAACCTCGACGCCGACGTCAAGGAAGCTTACGCCTTGGAACTCTTCCGCCGGGGAAAACTCAGCCATTACGAACTCTCCCGGGCGCTGGGGCTGGATCGGTTCGAAACGGACGCATGGCTCAAGCGTCACAAGGTCTTCGAAGGCTCGCTGACCATGGCGGACCTGGAAGCCGATAGACAGACGCTCGATCGCATCATGAGCAAGGCGCGCTGATGCTGGTCGTCGCCGACAGCTCTCCGCTCATCGTGCTGATCGACATCGGACACATTGACGTGCTGCCCAGGCTCTTCGGACAGGCCATCATCCCGCCGGAGGTTTCGTTGGAGCTGCATCAGTCCAATCGGCCGCAGGCCGTTCGTGACTTCATCGCTTCCTGCCCCAATTGGCTTCATGAGCGGGCACCGGCCGCAGTCGAGCCGATCCCCGGGCTTCATGCCGGTGAGCTCGCCGCCATCAGCCTGGCCCAAGAGTTGAAGGCCGACTTGTTGCTCATCGATGAAGTGCGCGGGCGCAAAGCCGCGGCTGATCGCCACATTCCTTTCACCGGCGCGATTGGAGTGCTGGAGTTAGCCGCCGACCAAGGGCTGCTCGACCTGCGGGATGTCTTTGCGCGCGTCAAGGAGACAGACTACTGGATATCGCACGAACTGCTCGATGAGCGCCTCAAACTCCATCTGGCCAGCAGAAGGTCCTCCTGAGTGACCCGGTTCACTTCACACAGTTTTTCTTTGTGACCCTTCGTGTCTTTGTGCCTTGGTGGTGAATTACCCCCGGATGACCAGGTTGACCAGCTTGTTGGGAACGACGATGGCCCTGACGAGCTGCTTGCCGGCCATCAGCGGGGCCACGCGGGGATCGGCCAGGGCGCGGCGCTGCACCTCGTCCTGCGGGGTGCCGGCGGTGACCACCATGCGGCTACGCAGCCGCCCGTTCACCTGCACCACGATTTCGTACTCTTCTACGCGGGCCAGCTCCGGATCGTAGCCGGGCCAGGATTCCCGCAGCAGCATGGTCTCGCGGCCCAGCATCGACCACAGCTCCTGGCTGAAGAAGGGCGCGAAGGGCGCCAGCAGCTTCACCAGGGCCTCCAGCGCCTCCCGCATGGCGCCCGGTGAAAGCTGTTCTTCGCAGGCGTACAGCTCGTTCATCAGCTCCATCAGCGCGGCGATGGAGGTATTGAAGTGCCAGCGGTCCTCGAAATCGTCGGTGATGCGGCGGATGGTTTGGTGCAGGCGGCGGCTGACGGCGCGGTCCGCGGCGCTTTCCCCGCCCGCATCGCCGGCCGGCAACCCCGTTGAAACCGCTCCCTCACGGTCGCGGCTCTGTTGTCTCTGCACGTTGCGTGCCGCAAAGCGGTAGACACGCTGCAGGAACCGGTCGATGCCTTCGATGCCCGATTCGCTCCAGTCCAGGTCCTTGGCCGGGGGCGCGGCGAACAGCACGTAGAGCCGGGTGGCGTCGGCCCCATACTTCTCCACCATTACGTCCGGGTCCACCACGTTCCCCTTGGACTTCGACATCTTGGCGCCTTCGCGGATCACCATGCCCTGGGTGAACAGGCGCTCCACCGGCTCGTCGTTCCCCGTCAGGCCCAGGTCGCGCATGATCTTGGTCCAGAATCGCGAATAGATCAGGTGCATGATGGCGTGCTCGACGCCGCCGATGTACTGGTCGATGGGGAACCAGTAGGCCACCGCCTCGCGGTCGATGGGCGCGCTGTGGGCCGCGGGACTGGTATAGCGGTAGAAATACCAGGACGAATCAACGAAGGTGTCCATGGTATCGGTCTCGCGCCGGCCCGGCCCGCCGCACTTGGGGCAGGCGGTGTTCACGAAGCTCTCGTGGCGGGCCAGCGGCGATTCGCCCATGCCCGTAATCTGGACGTCGGTCGGCAGCGTGACCGGAAGCTGGTCGTCGGGCACGGGAACGATGCCGCATCCGGCGCAGTAGACGATGGGGATGGGCGTGCCCCAATAGCGCTGCCGCGAGATGCCCCAATCCTTCAGCCGATAGGTGATGCTGCCGCGCCCAAAACCCTCCCGCTCGGCGAAGGCCGTCATCTTCTCGATGGCTTCCTGCGACGTCAGCCCGCTGTAGGGGCCGGAGTTCACCAGGCGGCCGTAGTCGGGGAAGGCGGCATTGGCGGGCGCCTTCCCCTCCAGCGGCTCGATCACCGCGGGGATGGGGATGTTGTACTTGGAGCAGAACTCAAAGTCGCGCTGGTCGTGCGCCGGCACCGCCATGATGGCTCCGGTGCCGTACTCCATCAGCACGAAGTTGCCGACCCAGATGGGCACCAGCTTCTTGGTAAACGGATTGACCGCGAATCTGCCGGTGAACAGGCCCTGCTTTTCGTAGTCGGCGTCGCCCGGGATGCGGCTGTCGATCAGCTTGCGGACCTGCGCCCGCATCGACCCGCTCCAGGCCTTGTCGCCGATCAGCGGATCGACCAGGGGGTGCTCCGGGGCCAGAATGACGGCGGTGGCGCCGTAAATGGTGTCGATCCGGGTGGTGAAGACTTCGATGGGCTCGCCGCTTTCCGCCACCGCAAAGCGCAGTTGCGCGCCCACCGAGCGGCCGATCCAGTTGCGCTGCATGGTCAGCACCTTCTCGGGCCAGCGCTTCAGCTTGGCCATGTCGTCCAGCAACTGGTCGGCGTAGTCGGTGATGCGCAGG
>Ga0315279_10009654_pt1 | contig 11469 bp, 13 predicted proteins | sample YL17G06_20_MG_FD_203694 | JGI IMG/M metagenome (GOLD analysis project Ga0315279, IMG submission 203694) | Sediment microbial communities from Yellowstone Lake, YNP, Wyoming, USA - YL17G06_20 | ecosystem: Environmental > Aquatic > Freshwater > Lake > Sediment | place: USA: Wyoming | collected...
GCATGTGTGCTTTTGGCAAAGATAGCGGACTAGTCTCATGGATAGATCCTCATTTGACTCGCACCATGGTTCTTGAGGGACTTACTTAGCTATCATGACTTCCGTTGCTTTCACGATTGCTTCTACATTGTCCCCAACTTTTACGTTCAGATCTTCGAGAGCTTCCCTGGTTATTATCGCTGTGACAACAGCAGGCACGGTCACTTCGATCTTGACTTTCGCAGTTGTGCCATCTTTTTCAACTGCTACAACTTTTCCTTTCAAGCGGTTTCTTGCGCTTATTTTCAAACTTTCCACCTCCCAATAGACTGTATCAGATAGAACCTCCCTCAAGTGGCGCTCCAGACGCTCATATCTATCTAATAGACTTGCACCACATTCGGTCAGTGTTGCGCCGCCACCGCCTGACTTACCTCCCTTGAAGGTTTCCAAAACTGGCTCGTTAAGGGTTTTTTGTATGTCTTGTATGTATCCCCAAACGTAACGATAGGACATGCCGAGTGCTTTAGCAGCCTTTGAGATTGATTCCTCATTTCTTATGCTTGATAGTATCTCAGCTCCGCCCTTGCCCAGTAGCGGCTTTCCTTCGCATTCCAGCCAAATCTTGAATGATAGCTTGGGCTTTTTCTGGCTGACCATCTAGCTTATCTAGTCTATCGAGCAACATTTATAAATGTACTCGATATGACTGATAAAACATAACGGTGAAACGAATGAAAACATGGATAAAAGCTCTAATAGTCGCGGTTGTTGTCACGTCATTGATAGTCGGTGGGTCCCTAGCGTATTTCTACTATTTCACCAGAACCAGGCTTTTGATCTCGACTACCACGAGCCTTTATGAGACAGGGCTGTTAAATGCGACAAAACAGGCCTTCGAAGCGAAATACCCAATAGACCTCAGCTTTATTGCGGTTGGCACGGGTCAAGCCATATTGCAGGCGCAGGGAGGCAGCGTAGACGCCTTGCTTGTTCACTCACCCTCGAACGAAACACAGTTTCTCCAAGGAGGAGACGGAGTCTGCCGAAAGATAATAGCCTACAACTTTTTCACAATAGTCGGCCCGCCGTCAGATCCTGCTGGAATCAACGAGTCGTCAGTAACTGCTGCATTGGGAAGAATAGTCGACTACGGAAGAGACCACACTAGCAGCAGAATATGGGTGTCTAGAGGCGACGGTTCAGGGACTCAGACAAAAGAGAAAAACCTGTGGGCGAAGGCCAATTTCAGCTACGCACAAATATCTGCGGAATCATGGTATGCAAGTGCGGGTCAGGGTATGAGCATAACACTAAATATGGCCAATGAATATGGAGCTTACACGCTTTCAGACACTGGCACATATTTGAAACTCTCAAAAGATGGAACAATATCATTAGTTCCTTTCATTACAGAAACGAAGGACCTGCTCAATGTCTACAGCGTCATGGCAGTGAACCAGACAAAACACCCAAGCGTGAACATCACTAACGCGATAACGTTCATAAGATATCTGATCTCAGACGAGGGCCAACAGCTCATAGACAACTATGGAAAAGACCAATATGGGCAGAGCCTCTTTCACAGTACCGTTCAACTGCTGAAGCAAAACTCAACACTACAAATAGTCCAGTGGATACAGGACTACGCATTCATCAAGGAAGGCAATGAATCCTACGAATGTCCACCCGAATACAGGGACAACCGCTACCCTGATCTCTATCCTTAGGACGGAAAAACTTCAATGAACATGTTGGATGGCTTGATCAAAGCCTTTCAACTCATTTTTTCTGGTGACCCTAGATTAATCGAAATTACCTTGCGTTCACTATTCGTTTCAGGTTCTGCTGCGTTGATTGCCGCTTTGTGGGGGATCCCAATCGCAACCCTCATAGCAATGAATAGCTTCCGCGGTAAATTCCTGGTGAAGACCATCTTCAACTCCTTAATAGGTATACCAACAGTCGCTCTAGGTTTCCTCTTGTTCTTGACTTTTTCGAGGGAAAAGGGACCTCTTGGTTTTCTCGGTCTATTGTACACTCCCACGGCAATAATAATCGGCGAAGCACTGCTCATCACGCCTATAATCGTTAGCTTGGCAATAACAGCAATAGAAGCCGTTGACCCAGAAATAGTGAATTTAGCGAAGACTCTTGGGGCCTCAGAGTCTCAGGCCTCATTCGCAGTCCTAAAAGAAGCTCTAAGCGGGATTATCCTTGCTGGTGTAGCAAGTTTCAATCGGGCGATCGGTGAGCTGGGCATAGCCCAATTTGTAGGAGGCTTCATTGCTGGGTACACGGAACTCCTGACCACTGGGATATGGGTTGAATTGCAGATCGGCAACATAGAAACTTCCATTGCCCTTATGATAATACTGCTCACGCTGGTCTTCGCCATAAACCTCGCATTGAACATAATCCAAAGGAGAAGAAAATGGGCGCCATTGCTGTACTCAGAAACGTGACAAAAGACTTCGCAAAAACAACAGTTCTGGACAACATAAACCTACAAATCACGGAGGGCGAAATACTAGCCTTACTTGGACCAAATGGTTCTGGAAAAACGACGTTGCTTAAGATTCTGGCCTTCATTTTGAAACCAACAAAGGGCGAAATATATTTCGACGGGGTGAAAGTGACGGACAAGAGCGTTGAAGAAACGCGAATGGAAACTACGATGGTCTTCCAGAAAACTGTTGTCTTCCGTACATCGGTCCATAACAACATTGCTTATGGACTGAAAATAAGAAGAATGCCAAACAACAAAATTGGCGAAAAAATCAGCGAAGCGCTGAGGCTTGTGAGGCTAGAAGGTTTCGAGAAAAGGCAGGCAAAGAAACTCTCAGGTGGCGAACAACAAAGGGTGGCGCTGGCAAGAGCCTTAGCCCTCAACACTAAGCTACTTCTCTTAGACGAACCAACAGCAAATTTGGATCCGAAAAATGCTGATATCATGGAGGAAGTGATAGCGGCGGCTAATCGAGAACTGAAAACAACAATAGTGATCGCAACACACAACATGTTTCAAGCTAAGAGCCTGCCACACCGCATCGCGTTGATTAACGATGGAAAGATAAGTGAGGTCGGAACGCCCACAGAAATCTTTGGAAGATTATCGAAGACCTTGGCAAGCTTCGCAGCGGTGGAAAACACCTTCACCGGAACCGCAAGAGCCATAGAAGATGGCACGACACAGGTAGACATTGGAAATGGTGTCCAGCTGGAAACCGCAGCTCAACGAGATGGAGCAGTTACCGTTCTTATAAGTCCGAGCGACATAATCCTGTCCAAGAATCGAATCTCATCTAGCGCAAGAAACGTTCTCAGCGGCAAGATTGTTGAAATCCTGGATCTGGATTCTATCGTAAAACTCAAAGTCGACGCTGGCAAGCCCTTCGCAGTGCAAATAACCAAGCGTTCCTTTAACGAGATGCAACTCAGCTTAGGCAACGAGGTTTTTCTAGCATTCAAGGCTTCAAGCGTTCAAATTCTGTAGTGTGCCGCAGTTAAGACGTTAGCGTGCGCGCTAAGCTCGGCGAGGTCGCGACGACAAAAGCAAGAATATACGTTGATTTCAAGAGCAAAGAAGCCAATACAGGATCAATTAGCTTCTCCGACCCGGATCTTCAACATAGTATGGCTGAAAGTGGAGATCCTTGGCGTATCAGCGATGGAATACGCCAAATGTGTCAAGTGTCTCTTAGATACTTTCGAAGGCGGCTGGAGATACTCGCAGAAACGGAGCAAGGCTAAGGCAAACTAGCATCTAGCTTTATCAAATGCAAATATCCGCACGAACTGTCGCACACACTTTACCAAAAGTGTTCGCATATTCTAAAATATTAATAGGTTTGGAAACTGAAATTGCCCATGTGTGATGCCTAATGGATTTTAGTGAAGTTATTGCAGAGAGAAGAAGCATCAGGAAGTTTAAGGAGGATCCAGTGCCAGATGAAACTCTCAACAGGGTTCTTGAGGCTGGGCGCTGGGCTCCATCAGCTGGCAACACTCAGCCTTGGCACTTCATAGTTGTAACTGATCCTGATGTCAAGCAAAGAATCGCGGCGGTTTGCACCGTTTCTAGTAAGAAGGCTTGGTCACGATTCACTCCAGAACGTGCAAAATACTTGGCTCAGCGAGGAGGCTCTTGGGACAAGTCGAGTATGGGGAAAATTCCGGCTTTGGTTGTCGCGTGTTACGAGGTTCTAGAACGGATGAGAGAGGAGTTTGTCTTGGGCTCGGCTTGGACCGCGATAGAAAACATGTTGCTGGCGGCCACTGCAGAAGGCCTAGGCAGTTGCATATACACTTACTATGATTTGGAAGAAGAGCAGAAGCTGAAAGAAATACTGCGAGTGCCTAACAAGTATCGAATCGCCGCAATGATCCAACTAGGATTTTCAAGTGTTGAGCCACCGTTGCCTTCGAGGAAGACGTTAAAAAATATAGTGTCATACCAACACTTCTAATGCAAGCTGCGATCAACTGCATCAATCTACCGCGAGTCCATCGAGCCCCGCAATATCTCCGCAGTCAATCATTTAAACGATGAACGGCAATGTAACTCAATCATACCTGAGAAGCAGGAAAAACTTGAGCCGAAAAGAAAACCCTGTCTCCGATGCAGAAGAGCTCAGCAAGAAACTTGACCAGATAATTCACAGACTCGATCTTCTCGAACAGCTGATTCTTGAGAAGCCAGAGTACGAAGGTCTAGCTGCCACGTTGAGACTCACGAAGGTTGGCATAGGGATGTACGGTGAGCCCTTAAAGATTGCTTCTCGCTTGCGCAACGCTGAACAATACCTGCGCCAGAAACCCATCGCCCAGGACGACATCTCAAGATGCATAATTCAAGCGTTGGCCATGAAAGGCGCGCTGAACCTTTCAGCTATCACACGGCAGGTGGCTACGATGCGCGGAAAAGCAAGTAGACGCATAGTGCGCGACAGAGTGAAAAAACTGGTGGAGCAGAGCATTCTGGTAAAGAAGGAAGGACGAGTTCCAACCTACGAGTTGGCCGAAAAAGCTGACCACTAGACTGGTCACTATTGCGCAGAACACCTAACTAGAGTGACCACTCCTATGCTCATTTGAAGTAGAAACAAATGAAACACGGATATATACATCAAACGGACAGGAGATACAACCTGGCTGTTCCCCATGTAAGGATCAATTCAAGTTCACCCAAGATAACTGAGACAGCTTCCTATCGAACAGCAGAAGCGGCACGTGTGGACGAGGTCAAAGCCAGAGCCGTTCTAGCACAGTTACATATAACCTTTGGGTGAAGAGTCTGGGAGGTGAAAAACGTGATTGACAGCGAAGGAAAAGGCAAGAAGATGGATGCAGAAAACATCAAAGAGATACTGGGAGTCGTATCCTCTGAAGTCCCAGCGCTGATAAAGAGCCTGCTATCCTCGGTCTTCTCTGAGGAAGCAGGAAGAAACATGGGCAAAGCAGCGGCAGCATACTACAAAGAACTGAAAAACGGCGGACTGCCTGAACAGGTAGCAGTGAAGCTGACGGAAGACTACATGCGGACCTTCACAAGCCTCGGCGACATACTCAGAAGTACTGGCACGGGAAAGTGGACGGAGAAGTCTAGAGAAGACATAAGCGAGGAAATTGAACACAGAATCCGCGAAAAGCTTGAGAAGAAAAAACGAGAAAAAGAAGAAGAGGAAGACGAATAATCCTTCTCTTCCCTATCCATAGTGGGATGGTAAAGATGAGCGCAGCATCAGTAATCACAACCGTGATCAAGTCAACTCCACATTTGGCACGCATGACTCTAAGCCTCTCTTGGACGTACATCACTCTAGGCAGACAAGTGCGAAAGGCCAGAAAGGCCTTTGAGAAACAACTCATCTCGCAGGGAATGACGCAAGAAGATGCCAGGCGACTAAGTGTATGCTTTGAGGAGCTGAAGAACAGCTTCGTTGGCATGCTGAAACAAGGAATAACACGAAGCCTCTAGTGCCGCAAGTCTAGGGCTTTCTCGCATCTTTGATGCACACTAACAGGATTTCTTATTCCTCTTTTGTGACGCTGGCTTGGCTTTCTTACTAGCTCAATCCAAACTCCGTCTGGGTCCCTGACAAACGCCAGCGTGTAGCCATTCTCGGCGCGCGCGACACGTCAACGTGCTGATCTGAGGTTCATTCTCAACGGTTTCTTTTGCCTTGGATGAACTCCTCAACTGATTGTTTGGCCACGGGATCTGGCACTTGGATAGGCGGGTGCTTGAACGCGTATGCTGATATGCTTAGCAGTTGGCCGGCTATCTTGCGGTCCAACGCTATTTTCACGGCTCTGATTATGTCTATGACCACGCCTGCGCTGTTCGGTGAATCCTCAACTTCAAGCTTCACGGTCATCGTCAACGGCCTGTCGCCGAACTTTCTGCCCTTGAGCCACAAATAACAGATCTTCTTGTTCCCCAAGAATGGCACATAATCCGAAGGGCCTATCCGAGTGGGCAAATCGTAGGGGACCATGCTCGTAACGGCCTCAGTCTTGCTAATACGCTTGGTCTTTAACCGTTCCTCAACCGTCATGTTTTGAAAATCCGTGTCTCCGCCTAGGTTGAGCTGATAGGTCTCGTCGATAACTACTCCCCGGTCCACGCACAGCCTTGCAAGGCTTCGATGAAGGATTGTTGCTCCCACCTGGCTTTTGATGTCATCGCCCGCAATTGGCAGGCCTTTCTCCTCAAACTTCTTGGCCCAAGCCGAGTCTGAAGCGATGAACTCTGGCATGCAGTTTATGAAGGCACATCCAGCGTCCAACGCTGCCTGAGCATAGAAGCGCGTGGCATTTCTGCTGCCGACGGGCAAGTAGTTTACGAGAATGTCTGCCCTCGCGTTCTTCAACGCTTCGACAACGTCGACAGGCTTGATCTCTCCTTCAGTGTAAACGTGAAAAGTTTCTTTCATGTGTTCGGCCACGCCATCCATGACAGGTGCAGGTGAAACCTTAACGTGCAGGGGCGGGACCTTCGCAAACTTGGCGCAGCAGTTCGGCTCGGTGAATATTGCCTCAGCTAGGTCTTTCCCGATCTTCTTCTTGTTTACTTCGAATGCGGCTACGAATTTGATGTCTCTTATGTGGTACCCGCCGAAGTCCACGTGCATTAGCCCGGGTACCATTACATCTTCTTTCGCATCCTCGTAGTAGTGCACTCCTTGAACCAAGGCGGAGGCTGAATTGCCCACGCCTACAAGTGCTACTCGGATTTCAGGCAAGCTGGCATGTCCCCTGAAGATTGTTAGCTAACGCTTTAGCCGCTGTTGGCTCTTTAACCTTTTCGAAACGATGATAAGTTTAAAAGGCAACCTGAGCAGAGAGACAGTTAGAACGGGTGAACGATTGTGGACGGAAGCGAGGTTACCGTGAAGTTTGAGCCTTTCGAAGAGATCGTCGTGATGGAACGCGACTTCTTTTCAACCTCAGACGAGATAGCAAGGTTTGCGTCCATCATCGCTGGAGGCAAGACCGCAGGGCTCTACTGGGCTGAAGGCGTAGTCTTTCTGTACTTTCCAATCCCAGCTTCAACAGAAACCGTTGCGAAGGAACTGGTTGAACACAAACGGGTTTACTGGTCTTTCGTCGGGTACGCCTTGATGCCGAAGTACCAGCCGATCATTGAAACTAGAGAGAAGATGATAGTTCCAGTTGTAGACATGTCAACTAACCCGCTGATCAGAAAAGTTGCAGCTTGGCTCAAAGAGCAAAAATAGGTTCCACTTTTTTGAAACCACCACTTTCGTTTGAACATTCAAACGCGGAATAAAAGGCCATACCAGTTGAAGACCCTCCGCCTGAAGGGCAGAGTTTTTTCTGGGAAGGGTGGAGGAGCAAGATTCGTTAGCCTTGCATGGGCGAGGAAACAGATAGAAGAGAAAATAGGCTTCGCGCCTTATCCGGGAACATTGAACATAAGACTAGCCGGAAATAGCATGAAAACGAAGAGAGCGCTGACGAAAGCGGTAGGCGTAGAGATCTCGCCTGCTCCCGGCTATTTTCGTGGAAAGCTTTTCAGAGCCAATGTGGCGAATCTGGGGTGCGCTGTGGTTATTCCAGAAGTCCCAGGCTACCCAGAAGATGTTATCGAGGTGATTTCACCAGCAAACCTGAGGGAAAAGCTGCATCTTGTCGATGGCAGCCTGTGCGAATTTGAGGTCACGATTTGACCTGCTTTTTTCTTTTGCTCCATAAGAAGGTCTTGACGTATTCTTGATAGTAGCCTTTTTTCTGCAGGTAAACCCCGTATCTTGCGAGGGCGTTCATTGCTCTTGCACTATCTTCTGGTGACGAATAAGCGGGAATGTTCAGCCTGTCGAACCTCAGGCGCATGCTAATTGCCATTTCAGTTTCGCCGATGTCACATGCAACCATGGGTTTCTCGTATTTGCTGGCAACATGCGCGACTTTGTCGATATAATCCTCCTGCAAGTTTGGAGTGTGGTGCAGGCCGAGCATTATTATTCCATCGACTTCTGGGTCCTGGAAGAGAATTTCTGTTGCAAGTTCAAACATCTCAGATGTGCCTGAGCCTGTCACGTCTACGGGGTTGAAGTTCGTTGCAAACTTGGGAAGCTTTCCTTCAGCCTTCAACTTTTCGAACTTCCCGATTGTCTCTTCAGAGAAACGTTTGACTGTCAACCCCTTCACTCCGCATTCGTCAACGGCCATTATGCCAGGGCCTCCAGCATCCGTGATTATTCCAACGTTTTTCCCCTTAGCAGGCACCTGCATCGATAATGCCTTTCCAGCGTGGAAGAACTCGTCCATGTCCTGTGCCCTGAAGATACCTGTCTGTTCGAAGGCAGCATCGTAAATCTGGTCAGACCCGGCTATGGCGCCCGTGTGTGAAGCTGCAGCTCTTGCGCCAGCCTCTGTCCTGCCGGACTTCAATGCGACAACAGGCTTTTTCCTGGTGATTTCTTCTGCTGCTTCCAGAAATCTCCTTCCCGATCTTATGTCCTCAACGTATAGCAGTATCACGTTTGTCTCGCCGTCGTGGTACAGGTAACGCAGCATTTCAGCCTCGTCGACGTCGATCTTGTTGCCGAAACTCACGAATTTGCTTACTCCCGTGTGTAAGCCCGCCAAGTAGTCGAGCGCTGCTGCACCGAACGCGCCGCTCTGAGTTACTATCGCTACGTTTCCCGGTAAGGGGCGTGGTGTGGCGACAACTTCGTCTCCTGTTGTCAGAACCTTTGTTTCTGGCAGAAACAGCATGTCAACGCCTGTGCGTGAATCATATACGCCAAGGCAGTTGGGTCCGAGAACTCGCATTCCAGCTTCTTTAGCTATTGTTGCCACTTCATTTTCAAGCTCGTGGTTTCCAACTTCGCCGAAGCCCGCGCTGATTATGACTGCCGTTTTGACTTTTTTGGCTGCCGCGTCCCTCATGATCTGTGGTACAACGTCCGCTGGGACGACAACGACGACGAGTTCAAGATCCCCCGGAACCTTCGTCACAGTTGGGAAGCATTTGACGCCTAGAACCGAATTCTCATTTGGGTTGATAGCGTATAATTGGCCCTTGAAAACACCCCTCGCTTTGTTCTCGACAAAATTCTTGAAAATGACGTGGCCTGCCTTATCCACTCTTTTTGTTGCTCCCACGATCGCGACTGAGCGAGGGTTGAAAAAGGAGTTGAGAATTTTCGCTGTCTCCTCCATCGAAGTTTTCACCGCTTGGTTCTTAGAATAACTATGGGTTTATGTTTTACTGTCTCAAGCATTTCCCAGCTTACATCAGTTAAACCCACTTTGAAGCTGTCGGCCATGTCCCAAACTGTCCGTCCTGCACCAGACCCTCTTGCACGGTTTGCAGCTTCAGCAATTTCCAAGGCATCCTCAGCCTGCATTCCACAGCCAACAACAGCAGTCGGCGTGGCTCTTCTCCTAAGCCTCAAAAACCTTCCCATCACGTAGGCAAGGACTCCTCCGAAAGAGTGAATTCCCCTAATCGGATTCGGCCTAGGCGTGAAATGGAAGTTTCCAAAAGAATACGTCTTGTCAGTGTCTGCAATTATGACGCAGATCCTCTTCTGCAACTCTCGCAGCAATTCTCTCCGTATGTCCTGAGCTACCTCCTCTGCGTTTCTCAATGGCAGACTTACGTAGGAATACGCGACGTTGCTTGCGTCCACGCCGCCCTCTGAACCAAACATCAGCGCCTGCGAGGGACCGCAATGCTGCAGGATCAGTTGCTTGTGGCGACTTCCCATCTCCGACGGGTATGCTCGGAGGCGCTGAAGGAAGCCTGCTTGGAAATGGCACACTGGACCCAGAACATAGCCCCAGACTATTCGCATCCAAAGCTTCGCAATCAACTTTGAGTTGAGAGTCGGCGCTACAGCATTTTCATCAACAACGTTGCCCACAGCTGTCGAGATTGCCTTTTCCGAAACCGCCACAAAATCCCCATCATCAACCTTGCCTCTGACAGCATCTGTGATCTCTTGAACGTAGTTGCTTTTCGGCCTCCAATACTTTGTTGCAACAGCCAAGACTCTGTATCTTGCCATTAGCATCTCTACAAGCTTTGGAATTTCTTCTTCATTTCTGCAATGTCACAATCTGGCGGCTTCATCTTTCCCTCAGAACAGTAGCCCAACTCGACACACGTTGGCCCAGCATTCTCAAAAAGTGCTGGCGTTGCCTTCCTGGCTTGTCTGAGCATTTCAGTTGCAGCTTCCCTCATTTCCCATTGAGCTCGTGCGCAACAGCGGACGTTGAAGAAGTGCCTAAGCTCGCGTGCGTTCATGGTTACCATTATGTTTGTTTTGGCAGCGTTTGGCAGAACAAACCTTGCATCTTCCTTTGGAATTTCCATCTTCAGAAGATTCTGGTAGGTCTCAGAGATCTTTTTCAAAGCATCGTCAAATTCCTTTTTTGCCTTGGCATTCTTTGCTATGCTCGGCGGGATCACGTAATTCTCCAATGTGTCATACGCCACGTAACGTTGGCTCTGCTGGGTGTAAGAGGCAACGCGGTGTCTAACAAGCTGGTGCGTCATGGCCCGGGAGACACCTTCAATGCTGAACGTAAACGTTGCATGCTCAATTACTGAACCATGCCCATAGCCGGTTACCCGCTTGATTATGGCCTTGGCAGTGTCCGGACTTATTTTTTCAAAGATCTCGGATGGGGTCCCGCTTTTTGTTGTCGTTAGCGCCGCGGTTCCGCACAGTCGTTCGGCGTCTGCCGTGTACCGAAGAAGCTTCACTTTCAACTTTGAACCTCAGTTTTCAATCTAGCATGAAAGTAGTAAATCTGCTTTGTGCCAAGAAGCATATGCATAGGGCTTTCTATATGCGGGCGTAGACGCGGTCGCTTGAGTATTTTCCACTGCTCATTTCCTCGTCTATTTCTTCTAACAGTAAAATACGCTTGAAGGTCGGAGGATGTGTTGAGAACAGACTGTTCATCTTCACCCATGTGGATTTGGCCTCTTTCTCCATGGCCTGTTCT
>Ga0315279_10009655_pt1 | contig 11469 bp, 16 predicted proteins | sample YL17G06_20_MG_FD_203694 | JGI IMG/M metagenome (GOLD analysis project Ga0315279, IMG submission 203694) | Sediment microbial communities from Yellowstone Lake, YNP, Wyoming, USA - YL17G06_20 | ecosystem: Environmental > Aquatic > Freshwater > Lake > Sediment | place: USA: Wyoming | collected...
CTTTTATAGAATTCGATTGTTTTCTTCAGAGCCAAATCGAAATCATAAATGGGTTTCCATCCTAACAACGTCCTAGCTCTGGATGAATTTCCAACACTCCTTAACATTTGTGCTTTTCCTCTGGGGTCATTTATGAACTCAAGTTTCGAATTGCTTTTCGTATATCTAACAATTTTTTCTGCTATATCTTTTATTGTTCGTCCCTTCCCAGAAGCAACGTTTAGAATCTCAGTGTTTCCCAATTCTCTTTCTAATGTAAGTGCCAATAAACCAACAGTGTCTTTAACATATAGATAATCTCTGATTTGATTACCGTCACCGTGTATGATTAGAGGTTTATTATGTAATGCTAATTGTATGAATGTGGGAATCACAGAACCCCCACGAAAAGCTTTTTGTCTTTCTCCGAAGACGTTGAATGGGCGGATAACAGTTATTGGAATGTTGAATGAATTACAAAATGCTATTGCACTACGTTCCGCCGCATATTTACTTGCGGCATAAGGCGATGTTGGATTACAAGGATTAGATTCATCTGCTTTACCTTTTGGAACATTACCATATACTTCACAAGAAGATATATCAACTAGGCGTTTTATGTCATATTTCTTACAAGACATACAAATATTTATAGTTGATAGATAATTGTCATTAAAGTAATGCAAAACACGGTCAATTGATTCGTCAATACTAATTCTAGCGGCTAGATGGAATACTATGTCTTTTCCTTCCACGGCTTTATCACAGTCACCTATCCATCTTAAATCTCCATCAATCCATTCAGCATTTTTGTTTTTCACTGGATGTCCATCTACAACACTAACTTGATGACCTTTATCTAAGAGCAAATCTACTAAGTGACTTCCTATAAATCCCGAACCACCAGTTACCAGAATCTTCATTTTATTCAACTCTCTTTAGATAAATACTCAAAGAGACTATTAAAGGTTTCCTCATTTTTTCAACATTTCCAACAGTTGTTTTATTCTTACTTCATTAGTATGATATTTCATGACTGTCTCATATGCCGCTTTAGCTAAAGATTCACGTTCTTTCTCATTTTCAATCCAGTAAGTAAAATCTTCAACAATATGGTCTTCTCGCATAGGAGCTAGATTGAAATTTGATTTAATGTGGAGAATATCTGCATCTAGTGGTTCTGCACCGATAGGTACGGTTTGACAAGCCATAATTTCAAAGTATTTACAAACGGCATATCTATATAGTCCACCGTCTGCAAGAAAGAATCTTGCTCGGTTTATCAAATCAGTGTATTCTTCTATAGTGCCAAAATGCTCGCTGATTTGTATTTTACGTTTCCGTAGATTATTTAAGTGTCTAATGTATTTGTCTCGGAGAGGATACCAATAGAGGTTAATACATCCAGCAAAAGCCAAATCTAAAGACTTTTCTTTCCCAGTAGGATAAAAAATCTTAGTATCAACTGAATGTGGAAGATGATAATAATCGGCTTTGTATTCTTCCATGTAAGGTTCAATTGTTCCCGTCCAATAATGACAGAACACTTTATCTATTTTCCATTCCTTTATTTTTGGTAAAATTCTAACTTTGTCTTGAATCGGGTCGCCTATCCAAATAGCTTTTGGAGTTTGCACTTTATTCAAGTTTAAGTAATTCATTTTATTACTGTAAGCACAGATGAGTATCCAATCTGGATTCTCTAACCTTTCTATTTCCTTAACATCGTAACCCTCAATCCAGTCATTTATATTCGTTTTATAAAAATGAGAAGTGTCCCCACCCATTTCATTTAGACGGTTTGGGTTAGGAGATTCTCCATAACATTTTAGTTCCACGTAATTTTTCAAGTCTCTTCTGAAATATCTCCAAGATGGACATTCTCTGAAAGTTCCCAACCAAACAATCTTCATTTTTCATCCTCTTATTTCATTCCAAAAAGATTCTAACATTTTAAGTGGAATCGCTATTATCCATTTAATTTTTTCCTTTTGCATAGTATAATGAAGACCAAGAACTATCATTGCTTTATATATTCCCTTCTTTCTATGAAGCTCACTTACTATAGCATGTTCAAATTCCACCGCATCTCCATAAGTGTTTACAACGAAACATCCAATCGGTTCATCTTTATAATAAGCAAATATTACTCCTTCGGCGTTTTCTGGATGAACAATCTTAGCGAACATTTTATTACTATGTAGTGAATGCCATATTTGTTTGTCTTTCTCGCAAAGTTTCCCATCCTTATCTGGAATAGCAAAACAAACTCTATATCCTTCTGGAAGAGAGACTTCTGGAATATTGATTTTGGTCTTGTCAAACTCATATTTCCAATCGTAAAATCCCAATGAAAACCGTACTGAACGTTCCATTTTTATCTGGTCTTCAAATCTTGGAATTATTCCTTTAAGAAACTCTTCTCCCCACCTTTTTGACAACTTCTTTTCTTTATCATCTCTGAAGTTATGGTGAAGGTTATAATAACCAGATATGGGCGGAAATATAGCTGGTCTAACATATGAATAATGTTCAAGAATAATGTCTTTTTGTTCTTGAGAATAATCATTGAAGGGAACGACAAGAATTTTAGGAGTAACTCCCAAATTTGTTTCTATCCATTTTTTGCTTTCAGTTAATTCCCAAACCAATCTTTCTCTAGTCATACCTTTAAAACATGAATGTGTGACAGTGTGACTTGCAATTAAAACACCATACTCCATCATTTCTTTTATTTGACTAACATTCATCATTGGTAAATCTACATGTGGGTCTGTCCATGGAAAAGTTTTGCCAACATATCTAGTTGGAACTGCTAGAATTACTCCGTGTTTTAAATTGTATTTTTTGAGTAGTGGAAAAGCAATTTCATACTGGTCTAACAACGCATCGTCAAACCAACATATTCTCGGAAAAATCAAATCGTTTATTTCTTGCTTATAAATAAAGTTTTGAAAGGCTTGGCGATATTTCTCTTTCTCACTTTCCATTACAGAGTCACTCATTTAACTGCTTTATATAGATAGAATGCTTCGAATAGACGGTCTTTATAACCACAGTTGTTAGCATGGACTAGAGCCAATGCTTCCAAGACTTTTAAATCCATGCAAATCTTAGAATTTTGGGATAAGTGACTAGATAAAGCTGTTTTTTTCAAAGGGAAAAAGTCAGTGATGTCATAAAACATATTAGGACGAAAATTCGTTGTGCTAACTACTTCGTAAAATAGTATTTCATCAATATTCTGTCTATCTGGTTTCCAATCACGGCAAGCGGAAATAGTAATTTGTGAAGTATGTCTATGGTCTTGATGTGTATCTTTAGGGTATAATGTAAATACCATGCTTGGATTAATTGTTCGAATGTAGTTTCTGAGTTTCAAAATACTATTAGCATTAACAGATATATCTCCTTCTTCATAATCCAAAAAATGTAAAGTGGCATTAATCAACTTTGCACTCTGTCTACATTCTTCCATTCTTACAATACTTGAGCCAGCCAATTCGCCCAGAGTTAAGATAATAATATGTATGTCGTGGACTTTTGATAGTCGTGCTAATGTGCCAAAACAACCAAATTCAACATCGTCTGGATGCGCTCCTATTGCTAACACTACCATGGTTTGTAAACACCACCATCTGAATAGTAACGAAAACGGTATCCATATCTCCTCAGTTCATTTTTGAATTTTTCAGTTAATTCGTTTGCTCCCCCATCAATTCGTTTTCCGCCCAAATCAAACAATGTTCCGTTCACAAACACTCTGTCTTTTATTTGAGTTATCTTTATTCGTTCTTCTTCTCCATTCAAAATGTCATTTTTGAAATGGTTAATAAACTGTTGAATCAATTCTTGGAATTCCAAATCCGAATATTTCTTTGGATAGATATTTTCTTTAATCACTTTTGCTGGTATTCCAACAGCTAAACATCCAGACGGTAAACTTTTGTTTACTATCGCTCCAGCACCAACAACAACATTATCTCCTATTATAACATTTGGCATTATAATTGCTTTTGGACACCAAACATTATCTCCAATAGTTACTGGACCAAATTCGACTGGAAATCCATTAAACCAATTTAAGTAAACTCCATGAGTATAAATCTTGGTTTCTTGTCCAAGACCAACTTCATTGCCAATTTTGACTGAACGTGCCGTATTTATTGTCCCAAAATCACCTAGATGTACGAAATCGCCAATTTTCAATTTACTCAATTTTTCAAAGCTTGACCCACCGCCAATCGTGCAATAACGCCCACTAAAAAATTCCTTTCCTATTTCAATGTCTCGTCCTTCAATAATGAAATTGTCTCCAATGATAACTCTGTCTCCAATTATCAATCTTTCAGAAACGTTAATTACTACGTTCTTACCTATGTTTACATCATCGCCTAGAATTATCTGTGCTTTTGAATTTCTAAGTCTGTATTCACCGCTAGACAAATTTCCTATTTTGCAATTCTTTCCTATTTTAATGCTCATATCTTCCCCACAATTATGACTCTTCAAACATTTTGTCGAATTCTTTTACCATATACTTCCACGCCCACCTATTTAACGACAAGAGAATTCAAACTCCATTTTCTTCGATATTGTCCTTTTCCACTTTTTAAAACATGAAGTTTTTGTGCAAAGATAATGAAATTATTGAGTTTAATTGAAACAAATCTTCCATTTCCATGTTTTGGTAATGAATAATAAAGTTTTATTACTTCAGTAAGTAAAGTCAATTCTTTATTTTTGATTATCGTAAATGGAAGTATATTATCTACAAAAAGATTTATACTATTCCATGCGCCTATTTGTAATCCCTTAATTTTTCCATGAATTCGTAATATTGTAGAATTTATGGATTGTCTTTCCAAATATTTATGTATGTTTTCAACATGTTCTTCATTAAAACAAGCAATGGATATTTCTGGTTGCACCTTTATTTCTTTTTTACGTCTCCCTTTATAATTCCAAATATATAAACCCGCACATCCTTCTCCATCAAAATATGGACCTAAATATTCCCAAGAAATTTCCATTTTTATCATGCAATATATAATAGACTTTCGCATATATAAATCTTATGTTTCTTCGAACATCCTATCAAATTCATGAACGAGTTTTATCCAAGACCATTTCTGTAAAACTTTCTGCAAGTTTTGTTCTCCAACTTGCTTTCGCAATAATGGATTATCTTTTAACAGTTGAAGTTTGGAATTCATTTGTTTCATTGATACATGTTCTGGATTAATTGGAACAAGCCATTCCGAATCTACGAATTCTGGTACTCCACTCGTCCTTGTAGCCACTACTGGAAGTCTAGTTGCCGCCGCCTCAAGAACTGGAAGAGGAAACGCTTCCGAGTCACTTGTGTTTATCAAACAGTCTATTCTACTATAAAAATCAATCATTTCGTCTCTTGAACGGTTTTTAACGAAGAATTTCCATCCCCATTTAGTTTGCACTATGAATGAAAACTTTAAGTCTTTAAGTAATCTGTAACGTTTAAGTGGACGGTCAGCCCAACCAACCCAACCAACAATAAACCTATTATCTGGTCTATCCATTGGTTTAAAAATTTCAGTATCAACACCAGCCCTTGTAACATATAATCCTTTAAATGAAACATATTGATATTTTTGCATTATATTATCGTGTATTTTCTGGTTTGCAACCCCAACATTCCATCCCCCCATCTTAACAATGTCTTCATCATATACTTCGCTGAATATCCCAACACATTTTCTTTTGACATCTTTGAAACAACCAGTATTGTTGTATATATCATTCAATACACAACCATGCATACAATATAAAACGTCAAGCCACTCCACATCTTCTTTAGTAATATCTCTAAGAGGAACAATTCTAATATTATGTTTACTATATCTTTGGATTCCCCTCATAATAAAATCGTAAGCCCATCCATACGCATCAATAACTGCTAAAACGTTTAAAAATCCTCGATTTATAGCCAAATTTTCTTTTCTAAGTTCTTCTTCCTTCCATTGTATATACATATTCAACTTTTCTTTTTCATTTCGTTGTATTTGTAATTTTTCTTCTTCTACTACTATTTCGCCGCATGGAATACAGTAATTTCTATCATCTTTAAAGGATATTTTTCTTCCACATCTCTTACAGATTTTAGGTTTAGGCACTTTCATTTCTCCATAAAACCAGAAACGGTTTGTTGAAAGACATTTCATCCCAGAAAATATTGATTAGAATGTCGCCAACCATGAAATATTTTATAGTAATCAATTTCTTTTTATGAGAGGAAATACCACGGATTGGAAAAGAAGAAATCAGTTTATAGATTTCTTTATCTCCCGCCGCACATTTAATTCTTTCAATTTTTAAATCAACGTCTCGTTTACTTTCTCCTTTCCTAACCATTGACTCTACCATATATATTACTTTCACAGTTGGACATTGCTTCAAGTCTTCTATAAACTTGATAAACTGAGGATTTGCCAAAAGTTCTGATAATGTCTTTCTTTCCATTTTACATTTATTGACCATTACTGAACTCCTCTTCCATTTTATCCCATAATATCTTGTGACCGTTAATGAGTCTTTCCCTCACTTTGTCATAATCATTCACTGTCCAACCATAACTTGTGAATCCGTCTTTTCCATTAGTGATTATATTTGGAACTTTACAGAGATACGCTTCGGCTATTACTCGGCTACATGCTTGTTGAAAGGCTGGAAGAAAGATTAAAGTTTGGAAACGATTGTAGATATACACCATATTCGAATGTTTAATTTCTCCCATTTCTTTCATTTTTGGATGACGTTTTGGAAATCCACTACCATAGTGCCATATGACACATTCTGGATGTTGTTCAAGCCACTCCACCATTTCTTTATATCCTTTCTCCTTAGCATAATCTCCAACATATAACACATCTGTTGGCGGCAAACGTTTAAATCCTAAATCTCTAAGTTTACTCAGCAAACACATTGGATGAAGGAAACACTTATATATCACTCCATATTGTTCTATAAGACTCTGTTGAATTGGACTATGATAAACAACCAATAATGCTTCACTAGCAAGCGTTTTATAAAATGGAATCACTGGTCCACGTAAATCATGTTCAATTTTGATATATGGTTTACGTGATAGATAAGCAAATAGTTCTCCAATATTGATATTGTCTAGGAAGTTTGCCACTATGAATCCATCAACGTTTTTGTTAAGTTTTCCCATTTTGATTATTTCGTGTCCACGTCTGAGTCCCTCTTGAATTAGAATGGAATCCTCTATTTCTGCTCCACGTTTAACATCTGGATAGAAGTTATCTGCAATCCACCCAATTTTCACAGCCATATCTCCAATAGAACTTCATGATGATATAAACCTAAACGTTCCAAGAATTCATCGTATTTCTTGAGTCCACATTTCTGTCCAATCATACAAGAAAGTATCCAATGTAGAAACTCATGATTTAACATGACACATATATCCAGTATTCCAAACCAATGTTCTTGGTCGGTTATTATTATTTTTGCTTTACCTTTCTTAACCCAGATTTTGGCTCTACGATAATGTTTAGGAGTGGACTTTCTGATTTTAAAAACCAAATTGTCCAAGTCTATCTCGTATTTCAAAGGGCATTTGTCTTCATCGGGCAAACATGGTTTACCGTCTGAACATGGTCTGGAACACGAAATGTTAGTCTTACCCAAATGTGTCTATTCTCCTCAAAAATATTTCTGCAAATTTTCTAGCGTAAACTTCTTCTTCTTTCTTTTCCTTTTCTGATAGATACACCACTCCAAGATTTACCATGTGATGAAACCACTCATGTAGAGTCGTACTTTGGGCAACCGTATTACCTTTTGAGTATGCGGTCTTTTCGTATGGATAGTATATTGCTATAGTGTTCTCTCTATTTCTTTCTGGATTTACTAAAAATTTCATACGTTCACATTTGTAATATTCGGCAAGTTTTCCTAAGAACCCTTCATAATTTGTATTTCCAATCATTGTTCCACATATATCTTTACAGACCGATGGGGGCGGCACACATTCACCAAACGATAAATACCGTTTGGGTTTGTCAACTTCACTTTCTAATAACTTCAAAGTATTCTCCAGAGTTCCAAGTCTAAATTCTATACTGGTAAGTCGCTTGAGTATAAGTCTATTAGTTTTTTCACTTTCAGTTTTAGGTTTCATTCTTCCAACTTCCCATTGAGAAGAGAGAACCACTGTTTACACACTTCACGTAAATCATAATACTGTTTCGCTCTATTTAAACCGTTCTCCCCCATTATTTTGGCTTCGTCTGGATTCTCCAACAGATACTTTACTGAACCGTAAATCATGTCGTCTGAAGGAACAGTAACCATTTGGACATCGTTAACGTATTCTGTTGACATGAAAGGCGGCATCAGTAAGCCACATACGCCGTTTTTTCCACCGAGAAGTTCACGGTGAACTGGAATATCTGTTATGGCTACTGGTTTCTTGCAAGCCATAGCTTCTAATGGTGGAAGACTGAATCCTTCATGTCCACTTGGACAAACTAGAATGTCACATGCGGCTGTTAATTCTTCCATGAAACTTGGTGTAGTCCAATCTGTAAGAAAATGTATTCTTGAATCCCACATTGTCATTTTATGCAATAGATGAGCCATCTCTCTTGCTTTCCAGACTCCATCGTGGACTCCAGCTTTAAAGACTACGTGACAATCAAAATCATTACAAAGTTTCCTAGCCGTAAGTATCATCGGAATGATACCTTTAGTTAATTGGCAACGTCCAACAAACAATATCATTTTCTGGTCTGGTTTAATTCCTAAATTATTTCTAAGTTCGTTTGTGTCATGTGGAAAGAAATATGAAGTATCAACTCCATGTGGAATAACAGTCATCCTATCCTTACTTAATCCACCTACTCCTACTAAAGTTTCCATTGCATATCGTGTTGGCGGAATCCACCAATCAAAATCTTGAAGTTTATCGCTTAGAAATAACACGTCATTAATCCAATGAATGGTTTGCCAATTAACTACTTTGCCGCCTATATTATGAACTTTGTCTACTATCGGAAAATATTCCCATGGAATATGGAACAAAACCAACAGTTTGATTTGTTCTCTCTTCATAATTTTGGGGATTTCATTGGGTACTTGACCGAAATATTTCGTTGTTACTTTATGAAATTTACAATATGGAAGTTTAGTTTGGTCTGCTTGACTCCACACTTTAGGTATTAAATGGTTTGTGATTTCTGGATGCTGTTGGTTCATTTCTCTCATTTGATAAAAAGTAACTATTGCTCCACCGTCTGTTTCCCAAGGAGTAGGACACCACCACAATATTTTGTCTATCATCTATATTTCCTCTTCCAGTAGAATTGTAAACCGTGAAACACTTCGCTAATTAAACATAGGACAACACCTATATATGCCCCATTCAAATATGCCACCATTATAAAGAAAATGTAAGCCATAAAACAAATGAAAAGCATCAAAGAAGACAATCCTTTAAGGTTTTTTCTGTTTCTATAAGCCGTTATTATTTGTGGAATACTAGCAATGAAAGCCAGCGTATTTCCAATATTACTTAACAAATCTATCATTAGTCATCACTCCACCATTTCTTTTTAGGAACTTCAACGTCAACCAATCCTTCTACCTCTATTTTTTGGTATGGAATCCATAAATATTTCGGGTCAAACTCTGAAGTTTCTCCCAGACATATACCCCATCCTATTCCATTTGGACACATTGATTGGGGATTACATTTTCCACTGTTCATACAACAATAAACATCTATCCAACCATACTTGAATCCTTCTTTGGGACTCCATTCTGCTTTTATACAATATGAACATTTGACACAGTATTTACTGTAACAGTCTTTGCCAACCACGATTTTTCTAACGTTTGGGTCTTCAGCTTTTTGCATCTTCCAATACCTTTTTAATGCTTTCTACCCCACCGAGAAACTCTTCTATGAGTTTCAATCTAACATCTAACTTATCGAGTTTATAGAAGAACTGTTCAATCCACATTTGATTTGCTTTTCGTCTCTTTTTTTCACTAACTTTCTTTCCATTAACCATATTTTATTCTTCTTCCCCATTGTATTCGATTAAATAAACGTTCAATTATAAAGTGATTACAAAAACAGAATCCTTCAATAGAGATTGCAATTACTACTGGTGGAATGCCCAATGATGTAAAGATTGTAATGACTACAGTATCAACCAATATTTCTATTCCTTTCGATATTGTAGTCTTAGCCAGTGACCTAATTTTGGTTTCGTCAACTTTTGATTTTTGCATCTTTTCTTACTTCCTTCAACATATCTTCAAGCATGATTATAATTATTTGTTTCTTTCTCCATGAATTGAGCCATTGAACGAAACTGTGTTCCCAAATACATCCCATACTAATCAGAGGATTATCTGGAACTCCTTGAATGAATATGTCTATATTCCAGAGGATTGAAAATTCTAGTTGTGCGGCAATCGTATGGTCTCTTTGTCCATAGTCTTGAATCCGTTTCCTCGGTGGACCATACAATGTATAATCCACAGACGTATGTGGCACAATGATGAAAATGTTCGGGTATTTAAACATTATTTCCTTGGCAGATTTGCAAACTTCCTTCGTGAATTTTCGTGGGTTTGCACTAAATGGATATGATAAATATGCCATTAGGGGTTTCTCTGGTAAGTCTATCATTTATTTTCTCTCCTTCAACCATTCCCTCGCTAAATGGGTAAAATGTATTTGTTGTTCTTCTGGAAGAAATTTGATGACTCGTATGATTTTTTCTATTTTTCTAAGTCCACCCCTCGGATTTGACAGAAGCATATCTCGTAATCCATCTGCAACTGGATGGCATCCGAAACAGAGTTCAAGAGTGTTTTCCAATGCCAATATTGGATTCTTCAGAACCGTTTCTGTTTCAAAAGCATATTTTGTGTGGTGGAGTTGCGTAGTTTTGATTTCTCCTTTATGTTTACTTCTATTACAACTACTACATATTCCCCTTCGTATCTGGACTGGATAACCCTTGATTGATATATACGTTCTTTGGTAATAGAGTTTCTGAATATCCTCATCTTTTGTTTTACTCACTTTCAATTATCTCCTTATAGAGTTTTCCAGCAATTTCATTCCAGTTATACTTCTTGGTTTTCTCCAATGCTTTCTGTCCCATTTTATTCACAGTATCTCTATTGTTTACCATGAATCTCATTGCATCTCGTAAAGCATTTATTGAAATATTCCCCCATTTTCTCCCAAGAGGAATCCCCCAACGTTTACCATCTCCTAAGTCAACCCAGTCTTCACAAACACTTGAAGTTGGAATGAGATAACCATCCATATAACTATCCACTATTTCTTGCATGAAAGTCCAGTCCGTAACTATCGTTGGTAGACCGCAAGCCATTGCTTCAGTTATTCCCATTTCGAAACCGCCAGCCTTACTCGTACATAAGAAAACATCGGCATTATTATAG
>Ga0315279_10009657_pt1 | contig 11465 bp, 9 predicted proteins | sample YL17G06_20_MG_FD_203694 | JGI IMG/M metagenome (GOLD analysis project Ga0315279, IMG submission 203694) | Sediment microbial communities from Yellowstone Lake, YNP, Wyoming, USA - YL17G06_20 | ecosystem: Environmental > Aquatic > Freshwater > Lake > Sediment | place: USA: Wyoming | collected...
TCGCCCAGGCCCCGAAGCCGATGGGCGTGATCTGCATGTCGCTGGTGCCCAGTTGACGAGTCTGCATTGCCGGCTCCTCCACGGATTGTGAAAGTCCTCTCATCCGCAGATTACGCCGATCGGGCGGGTTCCGGCCAGCGGGACAGGTGCGGGCCGTCCGCTACTCGCTGCGCAATGCCCTGAGCGGCGCCACCTTCATCGCGCGGCGGGCGGGGAAGTAGCAGGCCAGCAGCATCGCGGCGGCCAGCAGCACCGGCGCGGTGGCGAAGGTGAGCGGGTCGAGCGCGCTCACCTGGTACAACAGGCTGCGCACGCCCTGCGCGACGCCCACCGCGAGGACGAGGCCGACGGCAACGCCAACCGCCGTCAGCACGAGGCCCTCGCGTAGCACGAGCCACAGCACGTCGTGGGGCGTGGCGCCGAGCGACATGCGGATGCCGATCTCGCGCGTGCGCCGCGAGACCAGGTATGCCTTCACGCCGTAGACGCCGACCAGCGCGAGGAACACCGCCGCCAGCCCGATCGCGCTGAACAGGCTCGCGCCGGTCTTCACCATCCACAAGCTGATGCTCGCGTCGCGGTGCTCGCTCATGGTCCGCAGCGACAGGACGGGCAGGCGATCGTCGAGCAGCCGCAGCTCCTGTCGGACGAGGCGAAGCGCCGCCGCTTCGCCGCCCGCCTGTCTGACCCGCAGGTGCACGAACATGTTCGCCTGGTAGCGCCGGCCGAACGCGGCATACACCTGGGGCTGCACGTCCTCCTGCAGCAGGCTGTGCCGGATCGCGCGCGCGACGCCGATGATCTCGAGCGGCGCGGCCCGCGTTCCCGCGCCCGCCGCGGCGCGGGCATCGGAGTCGGTGAGGCGGATGTATTGCCCCAGTGGATCCGCCTTCGGGAACAGCCGCCGGGCGAGCGTCTCGTCGATGACCACCCGCTGTGCGCCCGACGCCGCCTGCTCCTCGTCGGCGTTGAAGCCGCGCCCGCGCAGGATCTTGATGCCGAGCGTTTCGAAATAGCTGGCGCCCACGACGTAGTAGTTGACCCCGATCGCGTTGCCGCGGTCGCTGGGCAGGCCGCCGCGGCCCATCGAGAACGAGGCGTCGTCGGTCCCTTCAGGCGTTCGGTTCCCTTCCGTCCCGACCTTCTCCACCCTGCGCCCCATCGTCATGTCGCCGAAGGGGACGACCGAGGCAAGGCTTGCCGCCTCGACGCCGGGTAGCGCGCGCATCCGCTCGAGCAGGCGTCGATAGAGTTCGCGGCCTTTCGCCTCGTCATAGCCCGCCATGCTCGGATCGACGTTCGCGACGATCGACCGCGCGAGGCTGAACCCGGGCTCCGCCGACGCGGCTTTGCCCGCCGCCCGTATGAACAGGCCGGCGGCCGTGAGCAGCCCGAGCGACAGCGCCACCTGCCCGACGACCAGGGCGTTGCGCAAGCTGAAGCGGCGCCAGCGTGTCCGGCCGGTCTCGCCGCCCTGTTCCTTCAACTCGGGCACGACGTCGGTGCGCGACAGCTTCCATGCCGGGCCGAGGCCGAAGACGAGCGTGCTGAGCGCGCTGAAGCCGAGCGTCGCCAGGAGCACGCGAAGATCGGGGGCCGGATCGAGGGCCAGCACGAGCATGCCCTGCATCGCCGGCGCCATCGACGACACGAGCAGCCGCGTCGCCCAGAAGGCGGTCAGCAGGCCGGCGGCGCCGCCGGCGAGCGACAGGATGAACCCTTCCACCAGCAGCTGGCGGACGATCGGGCCGCGGCCGCTGCCGAGCGCGAGCCGAATCGCGATTTCCTTGCGGCGGCTCGTCCCGCGCGCCAGCAGCATGTTGGCGAGGTTGAGGCACGCGATGGCCAGCACGACCGCGGTCATCGCCATGAGCAGGATCGAGAAGCTGGCCGTCTGCGTGTCGTCCTGCGGGTTGCTCGAGACCGAGAAGCGCGACAGGCGGTGCGCCAGCAGCACCTGGTTCTTGTTCTCCGCGGGGTACTCCTGCTGCAGCTGCTTCGAGAGCGCGGCCAGCAGCGATTCGGTCTTCGCGACGTCGATGCCCGGCTTCAGGCGGCCGAAGAGCAGCAGGCTGTGGTTCAGCCGGTCGCCGAGCGTCGGGTGCTCGACCGTCCGGAACATGTCGTTGACGACCATCTCGTAGGTCCCGGTCGGCAACCAGAACTCGGGTGAGATGATCGAGGCTGCCGCCGTGAACCCCTGCGGTGCCACGCCGACGACGGTGAACGGCCGGGAGTTGAGGCGCACGGATTTGCCGACGATGTGCGGATCGAATCCGCGGCTCTTCCAGTGCTCGTATGCGACGACGACGACGGGCACGCCCGCGCCGGGTTTCTCCTCCTCGCGGCTGAACTCGCGGCCCACCTCCATGTGCCCGCCGAAGGTCGAGAAATAGTTCGAGGTGACGATGCCGGTGAACACGCGGCGCGTCTGGTCGCCGTCCTTGTATCCGACAAGCGCCAGCGTCATCGCCGCGATGTCGGAGAACACGGGGTTGCGCGAGCGGATGTCCTGGTAGTCCGGGTAGGAGAAGTCGCGGTAGGTGTCCGGGTGCGCGCGGTCGCGGCTGAAGAGGCCGACGACCTGTGTCGGGCCGCGTTCCGCGGGCGAGGGGCGAATCAGCGCGGCGTTGACCAGGCTGAAAACGGCCGTGTTGGCGCCGATCCCGAGCGCCAGCACGACGATGGCCACGAGGCTGAAGCCGGGAGTCTTCAGGAGGCTGCGGACCGCGAACCGGATGTCCTTGATGAGCATCGACTCTCCCCGCAGCCGGATGTGGCCGCTACGGAGGAAGACGCGAGAACCGGCTCAGATGTTCCCCCGGTGTGTCCCGGCCTGAAGGCCGGAACCTACGCATTGGCTTCCGGCGGGTTGGTTATTCTCCCGTAGGTTTCGGGCTTTAGCCCGGGACGCGCTCAATGCGTGGTCGTCGTCGCGGGCGCGTTGGCCATCTCGACGACCGCCAGGTACACCAGCCGCGCCAGATCCTGCAGGATCTCGGGGTTGACGAACTCCGGCGTGTCGTGCGTCGTGTGATAGGTCGGCACGGGTATCGATCGGCCTCCCGACGCGCCGAAGCCGAGGGTCGGGACGTTCGCCCACATGAAATGCGCCGCGTCCTGGCGCGGGCGCGCGAGGTTCGCCGTCGGCCTCACGGCGATCTGCCGGTGGACGTACTTCGCGTTGTTGCGCTCGAAGACCGCCCACGCGTCCGCGAAGTTCCCGCCGCCGCCGCTGGCGGTGATCCGCTCGCCGTGCCCGACGCTCTCGAGGTTCAGCATCACCTTCACGCGGTTGTTCGGCACGACCGGGTGCGCGACGTAGTACTCCGAGCCCTTCACGCCCTGTTCCTCGGCGCCGAACAGGATGAAGACCACGGTGCGCTTGAGCGGGATGAGGGAGCGCGCCAGCGCCTGCGCCGCGCCGAGCAGCACCGCATCGGCCGACGCGTTGTCGTTTGCGCCGGGCATCAGACGGTCGTTCAGCCCGAGGTGATCCAGGTGCGCGCCGATGATGAGGACGTCGTTTCTGAGCGCCGGGTCGGTGCCGTCGAGAATGCCGATGACGTTGGCGCCGATGCCTTCCGGATGATGCTCGGTGACGTTCTTCACCGTCATCGTCTTTTCGAGCTCGAACGACGCCGGCTTGCGTGTCTGCCGAATCAGTTGCACGACCGCGTCGTGCTTCCTGCCGGTGCCCGCGAACAGGTCGTTCACCACCGCGGTGCCGACGTAGGTGAGCAGGAAGTTCCTGACGAACACGCAGTTCGGGTTGGCGATGTGGTAGTCGTAGATCATGCCGGCCGCGCCGTGCCTGCTGGCGTTCTGCACCTTGTAGTCGTGGAACGAGTACGGCCGCCACTTCCCGAACTCGTCGGCGCTGGGCTCCTGCGTCACCGGCACTTCCGGTTCCACCAGCACCAGCTTGCCCTTCACGTCCACGCCCTGATATTCGTCGTAGCCGAGCTCTGGCGCCGTGATGCCGTAGCCGACGTAGACCACCTCCGCGGTGACCGTCCCGGAATCCGATGTCGATCCGGGAAAATACTCGTCGTCGTAGACGTAGGGCCGCTCGATGAACTCGTTGTTCGCAACCGGGATGCGAAGGCTGAGCCGTTCGCCGGGCAGCACGAGCGTGTACGGATTCGGGAAGGACTGTTCGTAGCCGCCGTTGTCGCCGGCCGGCCTGATCTTCCATTCCCGGAGCAGCTGCCCGGCCCATTTCGCCGCCGCGGTGTAGCCGGGCGTTCCCGTCAGCCGCCCCTCGTACTTGGGCGAGGCGAGCTCTTTCACGTAGTCGAACAGCGTGATGCTCGAGATCGACCGCATCGCTGCGAGCAGTTGCTGTTCGTTGGCCGCCGGCGAGCTTGCCTGCTGCGCGGCGAGCGCCGCGACGCTCGCCACCACCACGAGCGCGAGGGCGACCTTCCGGCTGAGCCGCTTCGAATCCATGCGTCACCTTTTGAATGGCGGGGGCCCCTGCACCCCGCCAAGCTCCTCGCTCGCGGGGGCCCCTACGCCCCGCTCCGCTTCGTCGCCCTTTTGAATGGCGAGGGCCCCTGCACCCCGCCAAGCTCCTCGCTCGCGGGGGCCCCTACGCCCCGCTCCGCTTCGTCGCCCTTTTGAATGGCGAGGGCCCCTGCACCCCGCCAGGCTCGCTCGCTCGCGGGCGGGGTCCCCAGCGCGGCAGCCGCACTGGGGTGCCTGGGGCCCCATCGCCCCGCTCCGCTTGCTCGCGCGCCCTCCCTTTCGGCGAACAGGAGATACCACGACCGGTGGCGAGGATGCAAACGGGGGCAGGCTTCAGCGAGGCGGGCGCGAAGGCGGGCAGGGCAGGTGAGCTGTGTGCGAGAATCGTCCCGATCTCAGGGGTTTCAGGCTTCGGGCTCCGGGCTTCGGGTTGAAGCCTGGAGCCAGGAGCCTGGAGCCCGGAGCCCTCTTCCGCCATGGTCATTCGGACAACGCTCGGCGAGGTGCCCGTCAGCGTCAGCGTGACGGACCGCGCCATCACCGTCAGCCGCAACGACGCATTGGTCGTTGCCTGGGATCCCGGCGGCCGGCTGTACAGCGTTGTCGACGGGGACCGGACGTATCGGCGCGGCCTGAACGGGCGCGTGCTCGTGAAGTGGAGGGAGAACGGCGCGCGGCAGCGGCGATGGGCGAGCGACACCGAAGCGGCCGCGATCGTCGATCGCGCGGCGGCGCTCGCCGGTGAGCTGCTGAAAAAGCGGCCTGCGGCACCCGCGCAGGACGTCGTCGCGGCGCTCGAGCGGGTTGCCCGGTTCGACAGCCGCGCGGCCGCCGATGACGCCATCCGCTTCGGGCAGATCTATCAGCCGATCGGCATCCTGCCCCCCGACCAGTACCTGGCCCTCGTGCTGCAGGCGACCGAGGGATGCTCGTTCCGATCCTGCACGTTCTGCGAGTTCTATCGCGAGCCGTACCGCGTCAGGAACGCCGAGCAGTTCGCGGAACACATCACGCGGGTGCGCGACTATCTCGGCGACTCGATCCGGCTGCGCGATGGCGCGATCTTCCTCGGGTCGGCCAACGCGCTCGCCGTGCCGATGTTCGGCCTCGTTCCGATCTTCGATCTCCTGGTGCAGCAATTGGCAGGCCGGCCCGTCTATGCGTTCCTCGACGGGTTCACGGGTCTCCTGAAGAGCGCCGCCGACTATCGCGCGCTCGGCCGGCGCGGCCTGCGTCGCGTCTACATCGGCCTGGAATCGGGCCACGACGCGCTTCTCGCGTTCGTCCGCAAGCCGTCGACGTGCCAGCAGGCGGTGGAGACGGTGCAAGCCATCAAGTCGGGCGGCGTAAACGTCGGGGTGATCGTGATGGTGGGACTGGGCGGCGACCTCTTCGCGCGCGCGCACGTGACGGACACCGCCGAGGCGATCAACGCGATGCACCTGGGCGCCGGCGACCTGCTCTACTTCAGCGAGCTGGTCGATCTGCCGGGCAGTCCGTACCTGAGGGCCGCCGGGGACGCCGGCATCCGCACGCTCGATGCGGGCGAGCGCCTCGCGCAGCGCCGGGCCATCGAGAGCCGGCTGGCCCTGCCATCGCCCGCGCCGCAGCTTGCGACCTACGATGTCCGGGAGTTCGTGTATTGAGGCTTCGCCTGGCTCCAGGCTCCTGGCTCCAGCTTCAGCCTTCGGCTCCAGCCGCGTCTCGTCGCGCTTGCGCCTGGCCGGCCTGTCGCGCTCAGGTCTGCCTGCGTGCCGCACCGGTGCCGACCGGGCCGGCGTAGAATGGCGATATGGCTGCCCCCGCGCTCGATGAGAAAGGCGTGATCGCCACCTGCTCGAAGTGCGGTCAGAAAACCCGCACGGCGTACGAGCGGCTCGGTAAAGGTGTGCGCTGCGCGCGCTGCAAGACCGACATTCCTCCGCCGGACGAACCGATCGAGGTGCCGGATGCCGCCTTGTTCGACGCGCTCGTGTCCAGGTCGTCGCTGCCCGTGGTCGTCGATTACTGGGCGCCGTGGTGCGGGCCGTGTCGCATGGTCGCGCCCGAATTGAAGAAGATCGCCGCCGGGCGCAAGGGACGGCTCATCGTCGCAAAGGTGAACACCGAAGCGCTGCCGGAGATCGCGGCGCGCCACGCCATCCAGTCGATCCCGACCATGGCCTTGTTCCACGGCGGACGCGAGGTGGCCCGCACCGTGGGGGCAAGGCCGGCTGCGGGTATCGAAGCGTTCATCGACGAGGCGGTTGGGGTAAGGTGATTCATTAGTCCGGAGTCCGGAGTCCGGAGTCCGGAGTCCGACGTCCGAAGGGTCCCGTTGGCAACTCGCAGGTGGCGGTTCGTCTGTCAGGCATCTCGAGCAGGCCAGCTACCAACTGCCAACTACCGACTACCAACTACCAACTGCCAACTGCCAACCCATGTCCATCGACACGCTGTTCCTCGATGCCGGCGGCGTCCTGGTGTTTCCGAACTGGGCGCGGGTGAGCGACACGCTGGCGCGCCACGGCGTGACGGCCGATGCGCACGCGCTGGCCGCGGCCGAGCCGTACGTCAAGCGCCAGATCGATGTGGCCGACACCATCTCCACGACCGACGATGACCAGCGCGGGTGGCGGTACTTCGACCTGATCTTCGAGCGGGCCGGCATCCCGATTAGCGATGCCACCGCCGCGGCGGTGCGCGAGCTCTACCAGTACCACCAGACGCTCAACCTGTGGGAATGCGTGAGCGAGACGACCGAGGCGCGGCTGCGCGATCTGCGCGGCCTCGGCCTGCGCCTGGTGGTCGTGTCGAACGCGAACGGCCGGCTGTCGGTGGTGTTCGATCGCCTCGGATTGTCGAAGCACTTCGACTGCCTGATCGACTCGTTCCACGAAGGCGTCGAGAAGCCGGATCCGCGGCTGTTCCGGATTGCGCTGGCACGCTCCAGGGCGCGCGCCGATCGCACCCTTCACGTCGGAGACCTCTACCACGTGGACGTCGTCGGCGCGCGTGCGGCCGGCCTGTCGGCGGTGCTGTTCGACGCCGCCGATCTGTACGGGGATTGCGACTGTCCAAGGGTGCGATCGCTCGAGGAACTCGTCCGGATGCTGGAGAATGGCACGTGGTAGACCGGTTGCCGTATCGCGCGACCGATCTCGCGATCCCCTACGATCCGATCCGCGCGCTGCCCGTCGCGGTGCTGCTCGACAACGTCCGCAGCGCGTACAACGTCGGCGCGTTCTTTCGGGCGGCCGACGCCGTTCGCGCCGAGAGGCTCTATCTGTGCGGGTTCACCGCGCGGCCACCGCACGCCAAGGTCGCCAAGACCGCGCTCGGTTCGGAAGCGTCGGTCGACTGGCGCGGCGCAGACGAGTCGGTCGCGGTGGTGCGCACGCTGCACTCGGAGGGCTACGAGGTTGCGGCGGTCGAAACCAGCGTCCGGGCGACGGATCTGTTCGAGTGGCGCCCCGCCTTTCCCGTGTGCGTGGTGTTTGGCCACGAGGTGGACGGTCTCCGCCCGGAGATCCTCGAGGCGTGCGACACCCACGTGCGCATCCCGATGCTCGGTTCGAAGCACTCGCTCAACGTGGCCACCGCCGGCGGCGTGGTGCTCTACGAACTGCTGCGCAAGTACCGCGAGCTCTACGGCTCGAAGCTCGCCATCACCGGGGCGTGATCGCTCGTGCCCACATCGGCCAGCACCGGGCACGACCTCACGCGTGCCGCCATGGCGGGGCTGGCCAGCACGTAGTCGAGGCGCCACCCGATGTTGCGCTGCCGCATGTTGCGCCACGGCGCCCACCAGGTGAACATCTGGTCGTTGTCGGGCGCCAGCGTCCGCCCGAGGTCCACGAGACCGCTCGACAGGATGCGCTCGAACTGCTCGCGCTCCTCGGGCCGCTGCCCGATGATGCCCGGCTTCCGTTCCTTCGGGTGGACGTCCAGGTCGGTGCGCGCGACGTTCAGGTCGCCGCAGAGGATCAGCTGCCGGCCTTCCGCGCCCAGCCTCGCCGCGTAGTCTTCCATCGCGCGGAGAAATCGCATCTTCGCCTCGAAGTCCTTGCCGCCGTTGGGCACGTACACCGAGGCCACCACGAGATCGCCACGTGAGACGACGACGATGCGGTTTTCGAAGTCGAACGAGGGGTGTGAGAAATCGGGCCGGTCGGGGAACGTGTCGCGGCGCAGGTGCATCGCGACGCCCGAGTAGCCCTTGGCGCCGTGCCAGTAGCACCAGTAGCCTTCCATCTCGCACAGCGCCGCCGGCACCTGGTCCGACGCGGCCTTGATTTCCTGCAGGCAGACGATGTCGGGGCGATCCCGCTCGACCCACGTCTGCACCTCGGCCTGGCGCGCGCGGATACCGTTCACGTTCCAGGTGGCGATCTTCATGGGGCGGCCTGTTCTCAGGGCACTCTCCGTCTGCGTAAAACCATGTAAATGAACAGGACGATGCCGATTACGAGCACCCAGCGAAAATCGACCGCAATGCCGAAGATGGTGCGCGTCATAACCCCCCCGGTTGTGGGAACTTTGGAAAAGAGCCAGAACAGCCTGAACAACCGTATTATGTGCGAATTGGCCGGGCGGTTCGTAGGGCACCGGCACATGCGGCGGCTTCGAAGAGACGCCGTCACAGTGGCTGCTGCCGGCGACCCCGACTTCGGTCAGAATACACGCGAACCGCTCGGACATTCGATGCTCAGGTACGCGTTGTTGATCATCGTGGTGTTGATGCTGGCGCCCGGTCGTGCGCCCTCAGTCCAGGGGACCGCGCCGCCGAATGAGCCGGCGCAGGTCGAATTGCGCGGCGATTCGATCCGCCTTCGCTACAACGGATCGCTGATCTTCGACGGGCGGATCACCAACCCGGCCGCTCTTCGCGATGTGCGACCGCTGGTCGTCCGGACCGCAGATGCAATCGAGCAGGTAATCGCCTTTCACGCGAGCGGCCGCGGGCCGCTGGAGATCGGCGGGAACGTCACGGCCAGCGACGAGGCATTTCCGTGCGAGTCGGACCGTGGCGTTCGGGCGCTGCCCCTGGTCCGCCACAGCTCGGGCCCGAGCCGCAGCCTGCTCAACCAGGCGGTGTACGACCGCAGGTGGGACTGGGTCCTGTCGGTAGACGACCAGCCGCGAACAGTGGTGCGCGTCGTTCCGATGACGGAGTCCCATGGGGCGCGCAGCTTCGAGCTGCAGGCGCGTGGCAGCGAAATCGTCCTGCGTTTCCGCCCGCGCTTCTATCAGAAACACCGTGGCCTGCGACTGTTCGAACCCTGGACCTACCGCGTGTGGCCCAGGCCGGTCGTCGGCTGGTGTTCCTGGTTTGCGTTCTTCGACAAGGTGACCGAGCAGGACGTGATGCGGACCTCCGACGTGATGTCTGAAGTGCTCGTTCCGTACGGCTACGAGTACCTCCAGATCGACGACGGCTACCAGCGCGGCACCGGCCTGCCGGATCTGTGGCTGAAGCCGAATCAGAAATTCCCGGCAGGGCTCGAGGCGCTGGCGGCCTATATCCGACAGAAGGGCCTGACGCCGGGCATCTGGACGAATGCGACGTTCTCGCAAACCGACTACGCAGTACAGCACAAGGAATGGTTCGTGCGCGACGACGTGGGAAACGTCGCGAGCGGCAACTGGATCGACCATCCGCTCGACGCGTCGGTGCCAGCGGCGCTCGACACCCTGGTACGGCCGATTTATCGGGGGCTGCGAACGATGGGGTGGGCATATTTCAAGCTGGATGCGCTCCGCCATCTTCGCTACGAAGGCTACAACACCTTTCGCGAGTACTTCGCGAAGAAGGGCGTCGATCCCACCGACGCCTTCCGCAGCTACGTGGGCGCGGTCCGCGATGAGATCGGCCGCGATCGGTTTCTGCTGGCCTGCTGGGGCGTGCGGCCGGAACTGGTCGGTCTCATCGACGGCTGCCGGCTCGGCACCGACGGCTTTTCGTACGCCGGCCTCGCTCAATACAACTCCTTCAACAACGTCGTCTGGCAAAACGATCCGGATCACATCGAGCTCAGCGACACCGAAGCGTGGCGATCGACGATGGTCACCTCGCTGACCGGATCGATGTTCATGCTGACCGACAAGCCGGAGCGGTATCGGACGCCGTTTGTCGAGCCCGCGCGGCGCGCGGCGCCGGTGCTCGTCACCACACCCGGGCAGATCTACGACGTGGATCCGTCGCGTTCGTCGCAACTCTGGCGCGTGGACGGCGAGGTGAGCGGGCGCGATCCGAAGCCGTTCGACGCCGGCCTCACACCGGCCGTCAACCTCTATCTGCTCGACGTGAACCGGCCGTTCGAATCGTGGGTCGTCCTCGGCCGGACCGGCGGGCATTTCGACGAGATCCGGTTCGAGGATCTGGGGCTCGACGGGAACAAGGAGTACCTCGTCTTCGAGTTCTGGGAGAAGAAGTACGCCGGAATGCACGCCGGTTCGTTCGTGCCCGGCGACGTGCCGGCCCGGTTCAATTCGCAGGTGTTCGTCATCCGCGAGCGGGTGCCCCGTCCGCAGCTGATCGCCACCAGCCGGCACATCACCGGCGGCGGCGTGGACCTCCTCGATGTGCGGTGGAACGACGGGGTGCTGGCCGGACGAAGCCGCGTCGTCCGCGATGATTCGTACGAGATCTACCTCACCGAACCGTCGGGCTGGGACCTGGCCGAGATGCAATGCGATGGCGCGAAGCCATTGACGATCGAGCGCCAGGGCGCCTTCGTCAGAACCGGTTGCCAGCCGGACACGAATCGCGACATCGCCTGGCGCGCGCTGTTTCGGAAGAGCCGTTGACGAACAGCCCTCCGTGTTGAGGTATCTTGGGCGGCGGTCATCGTACCGTGCCTTGTGTTCAAGGCCCTTTGGAGGGGCCAAGGAGGAATCCGATGAACAGCCTGGAGATCATGCTGGCGATCGCCACTACGGTTCTGCCGGCGGTTGCTTTGCCTGCCGCGGCCGACAACCAACCGGGAAGCTGCACGGTCAAGATCACCGGCGGG
>Ga0315279_10009658_pt1 | contig 11464 bp, 8 predicted proteins | sample YL17G06_20_MG_FD_203694 | JGI IMG/M metagenome (GOLD analysis project Ga0315279, IMG submission 203694) | Sediment microbial communities from Yellowstone Lake, YNP, Wyoming, USA - YL17G06_20 | ecosystem: Environmental > Aquatic > Freshwater > Lake > Sediment | place: USA: Wyoming | collected...
TGGCCAGGGGCGGCATGGACAAGGTCCCGGAGAGAGTCTGGCAAACGCTTCCTGGTGGGGTCAAAGTAGAGTATTCCATAGTGTCGGACGAGGAGGAGCGCGCTGTAGAAGATGCAGCCTGGGCGCGTGCCTTTCGAACGGCACTCTGGCAAGCATCAGACCCCAACGGCGACAAGCTGACCTTCTCGATTTTCTATCGTGGGATCGAGGAAGAGAACTGGAAGCTGCTCGAGGAGAATTTTAAGGAAGCGATTTTCACATGGAATACTTCAGCATTTCCGGATGGGGCCTACCTTCTCAGAGTGGTGGCGAGCGATCTGCCTGACAACACTCCTTCGGGGGCCCTGACTGCAGAGGGCATGAGTCTTCAGTTTGAAATAGACAACACACCTCCGGTTATCTCCGGGCTCAGATACGCGAGGGAGAGGGCCGGGGTCAGGATAGATGGCAAGGTCTCCGACAACATGAGTCCGGTAGTGGGGCTCGACTATTCCCTGGATGGAGACGAATGGCGCAATCTTCAAGCGGCGGATGGGCTACTCGATTCTCCTCGCGAAGAGTTTTCCTTTGTGCTCGAGGGGCTTGGCGCTGGAGAACACGCGCTCATCGTAAGAGCAAGGGACGGGGCCGGGAACATCGCTACTGCCAGGCTCAAAGTGATGTAGGAATCCAGCGCCGTAGGGATCTAGGGTCTCGCAAAAAGCGAGAACGGTTGCAATTTGCAATCTCTTCTGGGCTGGGTGAGGCCGTGGACGGGATGGGAGAGTTTGGCTGAGGCCGGAATCATAGCTAGTTGATAGAGTTGCAGGGGTAGCAGGCAAACGCTAAGCACCGAGCCTTTCGTTTGGTTTTGGTATGCTTGTTGCTTTTCCAGACCCTTGTCTCACAACATGTAGGAAAGGCGCTTCTTTATGGGTTCAGCAAAGAGAAATGTCGCACTTGTCGGTCTTAGAGAAGAAGACCTTGACCTGATACCAGCAATACTCAGGGATGAGCGCTGGCAACTGGTTTCCGTAGCGGATGAAGACGCTTCCTCTGCAGCTCTAAGGGTTGCGGAGATAATGCGGCTTCCAGCGACTACCAACATTGCCACGCTTGCGTCCTTGGATGTGGAAGTGGCAATATGTGGAAACGACGATGCCAGGCGGCTGGTTGACGAGTTGCTTGGAGGCCGCGTGGTCACGATGAGCCCTGAAGAGGCCCTGCGCCGCGTTCCTGAGCATGAGGCACCTGAGGGAGTCGCCCTTGAACTCGGGGCAGAGGAATCGCAGGTCCTCGGCAGTTTGACCGAGACGCTGAATCTCGCCCTTGACAGGCAGAAGCTCCTTAGATGGATTCTTGATCTCGCTATCAAGTGCACGGGAGCAGAGTGTGGCTCCATCATGTTGCTCGATGACGAGGGCCGAGAGTTGCGCATTGCCATGGCTCAGGGTCTGAGCGTCGACACGATTCGCAGGACAAGGCAGAAGCTGGGCGAAGGCATTGCAGGGAAGGTGGCACAGCAGGGGCATCCTCTTCTGATTTCGGGTGAAGCGGAGGGCGAAGAGCAGCGACCCGGCAGGGAGAGAAGCGATGTCAAGGCCGCCATGTGTGTACCTCTCATAGCCAAAGGCCGGACAATTGGCGTCCTGAATGTGAGCAGTTTCAGAGACCCACTCGTATTCCAGGACAGAGATCTTCATCTTCTCGAAAAGCTAGCTGAGAGAGTTACCGAAGTTATTCAAAAGGCTCTTGAATATAGCACGATCGCGAATAGAGCTCTGGAATTCACTCTGAGAGAAGCGGCTGAAGAGGAGTTGATGAAAGATATTCCTCTTGAAGAAAAAGTGCGACTTCTCGCCGGCTCGCTTGCAGAAAAACTTGACGCCGACTGTTACGTTTACCTTCCAGACAAGGAACGAGGAGGACGATTGACCCTTTTCGCCTCCTCTACTGGAGACACAGAGCCTCTGCTACCGCTTGTTATCGTTGATGGCAAGGGATTTCTTGGTCGCGCGGCATCGTCAGGTAGGTCTCGAGTACTTCTTCCTGGAAGCATTGTCTCACCGGCTCTTGAAGGTGAGGACCTTGGAATCCTGTGTGTTCCTTTGGGAGCCAAACACAAGCAAGGGCTTCTTGTTCTTGATTCCATCAAGGTGAGCGACGTTGAGCTTGAAGCCTTCTTGAATTCCTTCGAGAGAGCAGGCAGGTACATTGCGAAGGAGCTGGACCGTGAGATATCACTCCTTGGGCTTAAGGAACAGGCTCTGGTGTTGGTCGAGCTCAACGAAGTCGCCTCTTCCTTGATGAGTGCGCAGAAGGTGGAGGAGGTTGTGCGCATCATTGCGGCAGAGGGGGCGCGGCTTTTCAAAGCAGATGCGAGTCTTGTCGCGTGCGAAGATGGCCGCACCTGGTTTGTTGACCGCCTTCGGAACACAGAGGGTGTTGAGGAAGAAGATGAGCTGGGGAGGGCCAGGCAGCTTCTCGCGGCTGAATCACTGAAGGAGATGGGTTTCATTTCGTCTGAGAATGCTGATGAGACCCTTTGTCTTGAAGTCGAAAGGTTGGGCATCAGCTCTTTCCTCGTGGGGCCACTCAGGGCTGGCGGTAAGTTCCTGGGTGTTTCAATTCTTCTCAGAATGAAAGAAGGAAGGAAAGACGCGTTCGTCGAAGGAGAAAACAATCTCTTCAGGTCGTTTTGTGGGTACGCGGCGCACGGTCTCCAGAGAGTGGTAGTCTCTTTGCAGGCCCAGCAGTTCACCGAGGGAGACGCGGAAACGGGACTTCTTGGCGCCCAGGCGGTCGTGAAGAAGATTGACGATGAAGCGAAGCGCTACGAAAGATACGGAATCGGCTTTTGCATCACCGTAGCCGAGATAGAAGGGCTAGCAGCAGCATTCCAAAGACTTGGAGAGGAGTGGCGCTCAGCCTTCCTCGAGGAATTCTGTGGCGGTCTACGAAAGACTGTTCGCGAGGTGGATGCGGTTGGGAGGACGGGCGAGGCCACGTTTGTCATAGTCTCACCGCAGACCCCACGGGACGGGAACGTCATCCTTGAGAGAGTCGAGGCGCTTTTGACGCGCGTTGGTGCCGTGAGGTACGTGTCGCCCGCGCCAGAGCTCAGGCTCAAGGGAATGCAGCTCTATTGGCCCAAGGATGTCTCCGACCTCAAAAAGGTCTATCAAGCGATCACTGGCACGACCTTGTAGTCCAGTACGTACTTTCTACCCTTGCGTCTCACCCCACCATCGTTCTCAACGTCACCCTCCAGGCATCCGGTCGCTCAGTTCCGCCTTTCGACAGCAGAAGCGGGAACATCATTTGTTGCCAACAATTGTCTTGACCGAGCTTGCCGACATACGTAAAATAGGTTTTGTTACTGAGCTGAAACGTGGAGGATGGAGCAACTTCTCGATCCTACCTCAACGAATTTGAATCTCACAACGGTCAAACGTCGTGTTAGGTTCTAACGAGGTCTTTCACGCAGCGCGAAACATTGCCGTCAACCCCTAACTCTGGAGGAGGTCAAGATGAACATCTACGTGGGCAATCTGTCGCGTGAGGTCACCGAAGAGGATTTGCGGCAGGCATTTGAGGCATTCGGTCAGGTCGGAACAGCCACTGTCATAAAGGACAGGTTCAGTGGCGAATCACGAGGATTTGGGTTCGTAGACATGCCTAACAAGACCGAGGCTCAGTCTGCGATCGCTGCCTTGAACGGCAAGGAGTTGAAGGGTCGAACTCTCAACGTCAACGAAGCCAGACCTCGCACTGAGGGCGGGCGTCGAGGAGGGGGAGGGGGAGGCGGAGGCGGAGGCCAGAGGCGAGGTGGAGGTGGGGGTGGGCGGCGCTTCTAGCAGGCGCGACGGAATCTTGCTTCTTTTATGATTGTGGACTTGGTGGGGGCCGGTAGCGGTAGGTCGGCGAAATCCTTTCGGTTTCGCGGAACAAGAGCTCACAGGCTCCCTTTTCTTTTTTGGCAAGGAGTAGTGACAGATGAGGCGTCTGAGCTGGCAGGTTGTGCTTGGCATAACCTTGGTCTTACTCTCTGCGGTTTTCTATCTGCTTGACTATGCTATCTTCAGAGATGCGCGTCATCTCTTCATGTACCTGATTGGCGATACGGCCTTCGTCTTCATAGAGGTTCTGCTCGTGACTTTGATAATACACAGCCTACTCAACGAGCGAGAAAAGCGGGCGAGGCTGGAAAAGCTGAACATGGTGATAGGGGCGTTCTTCAGCGAAGTCGGAACTGGGTTGCTCACTTATCTCTCAGATTTCGACCCAAAGCTCGACGCAATCAGAAGGGAACTCATCGTAACAAGTGACTGGTCTGAGCGAGAATTTTCGCAGGTGAGTAAGCGTCTCAAGGCTTATGACTACAGCGTGGACCTGAAAAGGGTGGGCCTGGGAGACCTTCGCAGCTTTCTTGTGGGAAAACGTGATTTCATGTTGCGGCTCGTGGAGAATCCAACACTACTCGAGCACGAAAGCTTTACGATTCTCCTCCGTGGCGTCTTCCATCTAACTGAGGAGCTTTCAAACAGGGAAGAGCTGACGGGTCTGCCAGATGCTGACTATCAGCACCTCGCAGGCGACATAAAGAGGGTATACGGGCAACTGGTCAGCGAGTGGCTGGATTACATGAAATACCTGAAAGGTAACTATCCGTTCCTGTTTTCGTTTGCCATGAGGACAAATCCCTTTGACCAGAGTGCCTCTCCGATCGTGAAGTAGATTCCGGCGGTTTGACCGATACTGTAGAATTGCTTTCGTGGCGGGCAATCGCGCCGGCAAGCGTAAAGAGCCTAACGAGCCTAAAGGGCCCGGTGAGTGCGGAATGCCTCGCGAAAAGAGTTAGCCGTGAACACTAGCGGGCTCCGGGCATCTGGCCGAGATCGGCTGCCGGTTCTTGTTGTCTCGAGGGCTACGGAGACGTAAAGAACTACGACGGCAGCTTCAATGAGTGGTCCAATGTTCCCGAACTCCCGGTTGAGACTGGGTTGAAATAGAGGTTTGGATGAAGATAAGAAGGCTCTCGGAAGAACTGGTGAGGAAAATCGCCGCCGGCGAGATCATAGAACGCCCGTCGAGCGTCGCCAAAGAGCTGATCGAAAACGCGATCGATGCCGAGGCGACCCGAATAACGGTTCGTGTGGGGGAGCCGCTCTATACCGAGATCTCCGTATCTGACGACGGCTGCGGCATGAGCAGGGAAGACGCCCTCTTGAGCCTCGAAAGACACTCCACGAGTAAGCTCTCAGGCGAAGAGGACCTCCTCGCAATCGGTACACTTGGCTTTAGGGGAGAGGCTTTGCCGAGCATTGCGCAGGTTTCAAGGCTTCTTCTCTCCACCCGTTCCAGGGAGACTCTGTCTGGCACGTTGATTAGATGCACGGGCGGGAAGATCGAGGAAGTATCCGAGACTGGGAGGGCGCCTGGTACTACGGTTACAGTGAAAGATCTCTTCTTTAACACTCCTGTGAGGAGGAAATTTCTCAAATCAAAGAGCACGGAATTCAGACACGTGATCAGGGTGATGAGTTCCGACGCCCTTGCATTTGAAAGCATTCATTTTGTTCTCAAGCAGAATGAAAGGGAACTCCTGAATCTTCCTCCAGCTCCTAGCCTGTTCGATCGCGTAGTTTCCCTGTACGGTCTTCAGACCGCGGAGCAGCTCATCCCTATCGATTCGGAGAGGGAAGGGATGAGAATCCAGGGCTACCTTGGCAGTGCAGAGCTGTCCAGAACAAGCAGCGAGCACCAGCTCTTCTTTGTGAACAGACGCTGGATTGCAAGTCCAACTCTTGTGTTTGCCCTGAGAGAAGCTTACGCAGAATTGTTGCCTCGCGACAGATATCCTCTCTGCATCATCCTTCTGAGTCTTGCACTGGAGAGGGTGGATGTGAACGTACATCCCACGAAGAGGGAGGTCCGGTTTGTGGAGGAGGCTCTGGTCAGAGCCTTTGTGCGCGATGAGGTGAAAAAGGCGCTTGGCCAGGCTTCCAAGACAGTTCTTTCCGGAATCGCCTTACCGGGTGCGTCCAGGCTTGAAGTTGTACTTCATGGAACCTCCGCAGTTAATGAATTCTCTTTTGGATACGAAACCGGATACGAGCCCGCAAGCAGGCAGCTATCGCTGTCGGGCGAGACTCCGTTTTCCTACTTGAGCACTAATGCTCCGCTGGAAGGGGAAACGGCCCTGGTCCCTCTTTGGCAACTCCACAAGACCTACATACTCGCGCAGATCAAGGGAGGGCTTGTCGTCATCGATCAGCATGCAGCTCACGAACGTATTCTTTACGAAGAGGCGCAGAGGGTGCTCTCTAAGGGTTCGTCTTCGACCCAGCAGCTCCTGTTTCCGCTCTTGATGGATCTCACTCCCGAGGAGTTTGAGGTACTCCTTGATATTGAGGTGTATCTGAGGAAGCTCGGGTTTGACATAAAGGCCTCTGGAAAGAGTCGAATCGTCGTGAGAGGCATACCAGCTGGGCTACGCGGCTGGCGAGAGGGTCAACTCCTCCACGACATCATCGACAGCCTGATGAAGGAGGCCGCGGAAAACCAGAGTCTCGAAGAAAGGCTGGCGCGTTCTTTTGCCTGTCATGCTGCCGTCAAGGCCGGAGACACCCTGACGCTGCAGGAGATGAATCACCTTGTTGACAGGCTCTTTAGCACCAGCATGCCACAAGGTGATCCGCACGGCCGCCCTACGTTTATCAGAATCTCCCTGGAAGAGTTCGAGCGACGACTTGGTAGAAGTTAGAGGGCCAAGTGCTCAGAGATGCCAGCCAACAGCCCCTCATCCCCGGTATAGTGGGACCCACAGCGGTGGGCAAGACCGCGATCGCGGTGAGAATCGCGCAGATGCAAGGATGGGAAATAGTCTCCGCAGATTCCCGTCAAATCTACAGAGAACTTGACATAGGTACAGCCAAACCGACTTCGGAAGAGAGATCACGCGCGCCGCACCATCTAATAGACGTGGTTGAGCCCTGGGAGGCCTACAGCTGCGGCAGGTACAGGACAGAGGCCGCAATCGCAATCGAAGGCGTCCTCAGCAGAGGCAAGGTTCCAGTTGTTGTGGGTGGGTCAGGCCTCTACCTGAGGGCCCTTGAGAGGGGGCTTTTCGAGGGTCCTGAAAGAGATGAGTCACTTCGCGCAGAGCTTGAGCGTTTTGCCGAGAGTGAAGGCCGAGAGGCCCTGCACGGAAGACTCGAAAGAGTAGACCCCGTTTCGGCAAAGCGCATTCATCCGAGGGACACGGAGAGAGTGATTCGTGCGATTGAGGTGTTCGAGATTACGGGTAAATCCATCTCGGAGCTCCAGAGAACCGCAGCCACGCCTTGCAGGTTTAGGCTTCGACTCGTAGGTCTTAGACGACCGAGGGAGGTTCTCTACCGCATGATCAACGAGAGATTCGAGAAAATGGTCACGGGAGGTCTGCTCGAGGAATTGACTCGCCTCATGGAGAAGGGGTTCTCTGAGACCTGGCCTTCCTTTAGGACAGTGGGGTATCGTGAAATGTTCCGCTACCTGCGGGGCGAACTTGAATACAGTCCGGCAAAGGAGAAGGCCAAGACACAAACGCGGCGCTTTGCAAAAAGACAGATGACCTGGTTGAACAAGGCGTCCGTTGCAGCCTGGCTAGATGTGCCTGCTGATCAAGATGTGGACCGCACATCCCAGAGGGTGCTGAGGGTTCTGGAGGGGGAAGGTGCATCAAATACTACTTGACATGGCGGCTGCAATCCTTTAGGTTATCTTTGGTTACAGGCCACGGTATGCTGTAGAGCGGGCATAACTCAGCGGTAGAGTATCAGCTTCCCAAGCTGAGAGTCGCGGGTTCAAATCCCGTTGCCCGCTCCATTCATCTCTGGCGAAAATACCACTCTAGTCAGCGCAGGTCGACGTTAAAATCCAATGTTAAGGATTGAAACAGTAAAAGAGGGCAGTCCGGCCGAAGAATCAGGTCTCAAGAAAGGAGACGTTATCGTCTCTATCGAGTCCGGGTCTGTCAGGGACATAATCGACTTCCTATACCAGAGCCAGGGCGACGACGTCAGTGGAACTGCAAGAAGAGCAGCGAAAGATTTCCATGTGAGGCTTAGAAGAAACGGTAGCGGTCTTTTCGGCCTCAGATTTGAACCCCTAAAACCCATTACTTGTTCAAACAGATGCGTGTTCTGTTTTGTTGACCAGCTTCCACAGGGCTTGAGGGAGACGCTTTATGTTAAGGATGAAGACTACCGTTTGTCTTTCCTGCACGGAAACTTCATAACGATGACTAATCTGGGTCCCCCTGCGATTGAACGCATTGCAAGGCAGAGGCTGAGCCCTCTTTACGTTTCCGTGCACGCGACGAATCCCTCTGTCAGGGCTAGATTGCTGGGCAACCCAAGAGGGGCCAGCGTTCTTACAAAACTGACAGCCCTGAAGAACGGTCGAATTGACGTTCACGCTCAGGTTGTCCTTTGTCCAGACATAAACGACGGGACGGAGCTTGAGAGGACCGTTAGAGATCTGGCGGAGCTTTCTCCGAGCGTAAGAAGTCTGGCCATAGTGCCGGTAGGTCTTACAAGGTTTAGAAAGGGGCTTCCTTTTCTCAAACCTGTGGATCGTAGTTGCAGTGACAAGGTTCTTGACAACATCAACAAATGGCAGAAGGCTTTCGTTGCGAAGCTCGGAACCAAGTTCGTTTTTGCGGCGGACGAGTTCTACTTGCTGAGCGGTGCCACGATTCCTGGAGTTCGGGAGTACGAGGGCTTTCCCCAACTGGAAAATGGTGTGGGGCTTGTACGCTTCCTCTTAGAGAACCGGTGTTCTCTCAAACGACGGCTTCGTGCCGAAGCGCGCGGCAAACCGCTTGTCATTTTCACCGGAAAGCTGGCGGAGACCCTGTGCACGAGCGCGTTTACCGAAGACGGAATAAGGATCGCCGGAGTACAGAACAGTTTTTTCGGAAAGTCAATTAGTGTCTCCGGTCTTCTGACTGGCAGAGACATTCTGGACGCGATGCGACGTCTCAAACCTGAAGAGGTGGCCGTCGTGAGCAGGAGTTGCCTTAACGAAGACGGGCTTTTTCTGGATGGGTTGTGCCCTCTCCGACTCGAGGAACTGTCCGGTCACAAGCTGATCGTGGAAGGAATAGCGGATGCGAAACGCGGTCGTAGCTATAGTGGGACGGCCAAACGTGGGGAAATCCACGCTTTTCAATAGATTCCTGGGAAGAAAAGTGGCCGTCGTGCACGAAGACCCCGGAGTAACGCGTGACAGGAACGTTGCCATAGCCAGATGGGGCAGAAGGTCATTCTTCCTCGTTGATACTGGAGGCTATGTTCCGACCGCCGAGGTGGGCATCGAGGCTCTGGTCAAGGAACAGGCAAGCCTCGCAATTGAAACTTCCAGTGTTGTCATCTTTGTGGTCGATGGCGAGAGCGGTGTGACGCCACTTGATAAGGAGATAGCGAGACTACTTCGAGAGCAAAGCAAGCATACCATCCTCGTGGTAAACAAACTTGATAATCCTCGGCGTGATATGCTCGTTCACGAGTTCCATAGTCTCGGAATGGGTGAGCCGTTTCCTCTTTCAGCTCTTCACGGAATAGGGACTGGCGAGCTTCTGGAAAAGGTCGTGGAGTCGCTTGGAGAAGCTCCTCCCGCTGAAGAACCTGGCGATGCTATCAGAGTAGCAGTGATAGGGAAGCCCAACGTTGGGAAGTCGTCGCTGGTGAATAGACTTCTCCACGAGAAGAGGATGCTCGTTGATGAACAACCGGGGACCACGAGGGATTCTGTTGATTCATTACTCAAATACGAAGGTCACGATTTTGTTTTGATCGATACGGCGGGGTTGAGGCGGAAAAGGAGTGTGTCCGGCCAGGTAGAGGTGTATTGTGTGGTTAGAGCCATTCGGAGCGTCGAGAGGGCGAACGTCGTTTTTGTCTTGTTTGATGCATCCGTTCCGCTGACCGCGCAGGACACGAGGATTGCAGCGCTTGCCCACAGGTCGGGGAAAGCCTCGGTTGTGGTCTTCAATAAGTGGGACCTCGTCAAGAAGGACTCTAAGACCGCAGTAGAGCTTGAGAAGCTTATGAAGGAGCGGATGCCGTTTCTCCGCCATACTCCCGTCGCTTTTGTGTCTGCCCTGACGGGTCAGAGAGTCTCAGAATTGCCAACGCTGGCTTTGTCAGTATTGTCGGAGACTAGAAAGGAAGTGGGCGAGGAGGAGCTGACTCGTGCTCTGCAGATTGCGGTTGAGAAGAAGAAGCCTCCGGTCTCGAGGTCTGGTAGCACTCCGTCAATCAAAAGAGCTTATCAGTCTTCGGTCGAGCCGCCTACTTTCACGGTGATTACTACCGACGCCAGGGCCTTCAGGAAGGCGTACATACTGTATCTGATACGTTGTCTGAGGGAGAAATTCGGTTTCAAGGGGACGCCGATCAGATTGAAACTGAGGACTGCGATTCGCAAGAGGGGCTAAGTTGGGCAGTATCATTGTGACCATTCTGTTTGGATATCTTATGGGTTCTATTCCCTTCAGTCTCATCGTGGGCAAGCTCTCAAAGGGTGTCGATCCCCGCGACTACGGGAGCGGCAACCTTGGGGCAGCAAACACGTTCAGGACGCTTGGCGTGGTGCCAGGTGTAGTGGTCTTACTTCTGGACGTTTCCAAGGGTGCCATGAGTGCTCTCGCGGGTTCCTTATTCTGGCGGCAGGGGATTGGCCTCCGCGAAATCGACCTCATGTTGCTGGGGGGTCTTTCGGCGGTGTGCGGGCACATCTGGACCGTCTTTGCATCATTCAGAGGGGGTAAAGGAGTGGCCGCAGCCGCGGGCATGTTTATGGCGATTGCCCCCGCAGCCTTTGCTTTTTCTCTGGCAGCGTGGGTGACGACGGTGGCGGCGTCGAGGTATGTTTCTCTGGGTTCAATAGTCGGTGTGGTAGTCCTGCCTATCGCTGTTTACGCAACTAGTGCCAGGAACGTGGACGGCTGGGAGAGTACGTTCGTGGTTTCGCTGGCTGTACTAATCCTAGTGCTTGTGACGCACAGGAGCAACGTCAGGCGCATCCTTCAAGGCACGGAGAGAAAATTGAACATCCGCGGAGGTTGAGAAGGTTATGAAGTTCGCGATTCTCGGAGGAGGTGGATGGGGGACGGCGCTATCGATTGTGCTAAGCTCGAAGGGCACGGATGTGAAGGTTTGGGAGTTTGACAAGGAACAGTGTGAGCGTGTCAAGAAGAGCGGTGAGAACGAGAAATTTCTTCCTGGAGTGGCCGTGCCGCCCAATGTCCAGTTTACGTCGGATCTCCTGGATGCGGTACAGGGACGCGAGACCGTCGTATTTGCGGTTCCTTCTCACACGCTAAGAGGAGTCGCCAGAAATCTGGCGAAACTTGAGCTCTCATGCTCTGCCATTGTCAGTGGCACCAAGGGCATAGAGGACGACTCTCTGATGCGCATGTCGGAGGTCCTCGCTGACG
>Ga0315279_10009659_pt1 | contig 11464 bp, 12 predicted proteins | sample YL17G06_20_MG_FD_203694 | JGI IMG/M metagenome (GOLD analysis project Ga0315279, IMG submission 203694) | Sediment microbial communities from Yellowstone Lake, YNP, Wyoming, USA - YL17G06_20 | ecosystem: Environmental > Aquatic > Freshwater > Lake > Sediment | place: USA: Wyoming | collected...
ATAGGCCCGCGTGCCGGTCACGATCGCCCGCTGGTTGGACAGCTTGGGCGTAGGATAATAAAGCGAATCGCCCGGTTGATTGCCGGAAACGATGGACCAGGTCACGTTATTGTAAAGGGAACTGTCCTGTTTGATTTCGGTGCCCTGCCGGTTTTTAAGGATCGCCTTGATCGACATGGTGTCGCCGGCCGTGATGCAGCCGGCGTTCATCGACAAGAAAAGTTCCTGCGGCAATGATACAGGTGTCGCGGTTCGCACTGCGCTCAAATTTGACTCGCCTGCCGCATTCATAGCGGCAACTGCAAATGCGTATTGCGTGCCGTTTGTAAGAGTATTCACCGTACATGGCGATACTACATTAGCTATTTTCGTGTTGCTTTTAGTAACAGTGGTACCAGCGGAATAATATAGATTAGACGATATGCTGTCCCCTGAAACAGCCCAACTCACGATGACGCTTTCGTCCCCTGCTTTCGCACTTATTATAAATGGCGTAGCAGGCGGCCACCATCCGCCTTCATTATACAACGAATCGACCATTCTTTTGGAAATAGCATGGTTATATATACGGATGTCATCCAGCATCCCACTGAAGTATAAGCTGCTTGATCCCGGATGGCTTCTCCCAATGTATAGCGGTGTAGATAATGGGACTGAATTAGAAGAAATTCCTTTGGCGGAATCAACGCATAAACTGTTTACATAGAGGTACATTGCATTTTGAGTTCTAAGGACAACAAAATGATACCATATATCCGCCTGCAGATTTGTTTCCAGATACGCCACACTTCCACTTATTGCGGTGCCGTTGTAATCAACATATTGAACGACCCCGCTGCTATGCTCTTCAATTGTGTATCCTCTCCAAGGATCATTGGTTGCGTCTCCACCTCGCAATATCGTTTTTAATGTCGTCGTGCCGACAGGCGCATTAAATTTTATCCACAGCGAAATAGACATTTCTTGGGGATATAATGTTTGACTGTAAGGAACTTGGATCCAATTGTTTGTCCCATTGAAGCTATATGCCTTGTTTGAAATGCCAAACCTGTCTTTTGTCAATGTCGCTCCGCTTATCATGCCATTATTGCCATTTCCGCTTTCATCATTTGCATTGCCGTTAAAAGGGAAATACGCAATAGCAGCAGCAGCAAAGGGGGTCGCAGTCTTTGCCGAGCTCAGATTCGACTCCCCGCCCGTATTCACCGCGCTGACCGCAAAGGCGTATTGGCTCCCGTTGATAAGGCCGGAAACCGTATAGGGCGATGTGACGTTTGTGCGCACTGTATCGCTCTTGTCAACCGTTGTCCCGGCGGCAAAATAAAGATTATACGAATTCGCACTCGCTACAGTGTTCCAGGTTATTGTCACGCTGGCATTGTCCGCCGCCACGGTTATTGAAGGCACGGAGGGAACGGGTGTGCTCAATAAAGGCAGAATGCCCAAATCACTGGGCAGGTTGGTGCAGTGGAAAAGCATGCAGACAACGATAGCGGAAAAGGAAAAAAGCTTTCTCATTATACCCAGCCTTTTCTTTCCGATAATTCCGTTCCGTGCCTTTTTGTGAAAATGCATAATGCCGGCGGCTAGAACGCAAAGCTCACGGAAAACCCGACAGCGCAAGCACCTGATAAGATATAACTGATATTGCGCGCCATCTGCAAACTTTTAGCCGCGTTCATATTGTCATTCAATTTTTGCTGATACTCCCCGCTTCGCGATGGGTCATTATATGAAATATATTCGGCCTTTAGTTTTGCATTATCGTCAATCTTCCCTTTAATCATACTGTCAAAAGCCACCCCGCCTATCGCGCATCCTGCTGCCGCAAGGCTGAAAACCACCTTGGGCGCCACGCTCTTTTTCTTCGCTTGTCCGGCTTTATTATGGGCTTTCTTCTCAGCGCCGGCTGATTTCACGGAATCCTTCCATGCGGTCGTATGCTCAAGCTTGATTTCCTTTTTCGCTGCTTGCCCGGTTCCCACTGCTATGTTTGTTTTAACAGCCGCATATCCTTCAAGCTCAAGGCTAATTTGATATAATCCGGTTTCGATTGTGTCATTAGAATATGGCGTTAATCCCGCATCAGATCCGTTAAGGCTTATGCGTGCGTCGGGCGGGCTGGTTATTACCGTAAGAGAACCTGTTGAAGGTTTTGGCGCCGATATTGGCATGGGTGTCGTTAATGGCGGTTTAGCCGGCTGACCGGTTGTGCTTTGTGAGATTTTCCGGGCGATTTCCGGCACCGACTTTGTCAACAAATCCTCAATGGCGCATTTGCAGTCAACGCTCGTTGAATAGACGATTTCACTGGTGCCGACATTGATCATACGGATATTGATAGTATATAGCTGGCCGATTTTTCCAACGGTACCCGATACCATTTTGGACACGCCCAGGAGTTGGCCCATTTCCACCATGCATTGATCGGACACGCACCCGGACTGCTGATACCCTTGCTCTTTAAGAATCTCCTGCATTGCCTGCCGTTCAATAACTTTAAAGGTGCCGATGGAAAACAGCTCCGTCCGCAACCGGTCGGAGATGATGGTGGCCGAAGATTGGTCCACCCCCTGGCCTGTAAGGTCAGTCACCGCAATATTGTCGGTCCCGCTTGCAGAGCTGATTGCTAAGGATATTATGACCGGCATGGGGAAGAACAGGCAACGCATTTTCATGGATCAGGTCCAGCTTGAAAGCAGTGTCTTAGGTGATTGGATGATGCGTTTTCGATTAATAAGTATATATCTATGATTACACTCTTTCCAAGAAACTTATGGAAAAAATGATGTTGGCAGCTTTATGGTTTTCATGACCTGAAATGCGGCTTTGCGTGCATGATCGTTGTATGCAAGTGCGGTGCAATGCACAGCAGGCGGCGAATGCACTGATCTGACCGCAGATCCTCGTGTCCTAGCACATCCATAATGTTATATTTAGTGAGAAGGCTGTTTTCTATGCCGACCGTCATAATCATCCTTGGGTGGAGGTTGTTCTTTTTTGCTAACGAGAACAACGAGCCTATCCATATCCATGCGCGCAAGGGCGACATGGAATGCAAGTACTGGCTATTCCCCGACCAGTTTGAAATCGAAGAGGCATTTTCATACGGCATGGGCACAAAGGACAAGCGCGAGATCCGGAAAATAATCTTCGAGCATTTCGACTATATTATCGTCGCATGGAACGAATTCGCATCGAGGAAATCATGAAGAAGTATCATGCTATCACCAACATTTCGATTGACAATCGTGCGCTCCGCCTTCATATTGACGGGGTTGAGCGGGTCTTCCCGTTGCAGTCCGTGTCCGACAAGCTCTCAAAGGCCTCGCAGGTGCGGCGGGAGACGTATGAAATTTCTCCTTCGGGCTATGGTATTCATTGGCCTCTTCTTGACGAAGACATTTCCATTGATGGGCTGCTGAAGATCCGGCATGAGCCTTCACGAAAAAGGCGCGGCTCAAATCCCGTTTCCTCTCTGTTCCGGTAGGTGGGCTTTGCGCGATGCGCTCGCGGATGGGCGGCGGGGTGCACAATGGATTCCACTGTTCATTCGTTATCCCAGGAAAAGAATTTCCTCATGACCCATAAACACCGCGTTTTTCCCGTCGAAAGAGCGGGAAGTCTCAATACCATTTTCCGGCGATGGGTGCAGAACCCGCATGGAATTCTGCGGCCCTATATCAAGGAAGGAATGTCAGTCCTGGATTTCGGCTGCGGTCCCGGATATTTCACCCTTGAGATGGCCCGGATGGTCGGCGCATCCGGCCGGGTGATCGCGTGCGACCTGCAGGATGGTATGCTCGAAAAGCTGCGCGCAAAAGTCAAGGCTTGCCGATTGGATAATGTGATATCGATGCACAAATGTTCGGAGGACCGGATCGGCGTAGCCGAGGCGGTTGATTTCGTGCTTGCCTTCTATATTCTTCATGAAGTTCCGGATCAAGGCTGTCACTTGAGCGAGATCCGCGGCCTGCTTAAGTCCGATGGGAAGCTCCTGGTGGTTGAGCCGACATTTCGTGTGTCAAAAAGCGAATTCGATGAAACCGTCATGAAGACCAAGAACGCGGGATTGGTGCCGGTTGAGGCGCCGAGGATTTTTCTGAGCAGAGCCGCGGTTTTCAGGATGGGCTGACACGCAGGTTTCACGACATCGTGCCTGTTCGAGCAGATTGCCTTGTATTATTGTACAAAATAATGTATTATATAACGTACGTTATTTTGTACACTATAATGAAAGGGGGCCCAGCATGAACAGGATCGCTTTAGATTCCGATATCCATCCACTTTCCGATTTCCGGTCCAATTTCTCCGGTTTCATCAACCAGGTCCATACGACCAGACGGCCGATCGTGATTACCCAGCACGGCAGAGGCTCCGCCGTGCTGCTTGACGTCGCGGAGTATGAACGAATGATAGACTCGTTGGAGTTGATTAATGATATTGAGCTCGCGACGCGGCAAATTGATGAGGGCAAAGGCATGCCCCACGAGAAGGTCCGCAAGAGGCTTAAGGGACGGATCACAGAATGAAAATCATCTGGTCCCCTCTGGCCGTTGAGCGGATGGAAGAAATATCGGACCACATCGCCTGCGACAGCGCTTCCGCGGCAAACCGGTGGATTGATTCGGTTTTTGGGAAGGTTGACCTGCTTACAAAATGCCCGGAAATGGGACGAATCGTGCCTGAGCTGAAGGCGCCAAGCATTCGTGAAATCATCTTTGGCAATTATAGAATAATCTATCGTGTTATGGACAGATCGATCAGAATTCTGACGGTGCGGAATTTCAAGCAGATACTTCCGCTTGATGATCTGAAATCGGAACGCTGATACGCGCAAATAGTCAGGGAACCTTCCTTATGCCGATGAACCATCAGTCAATATCACCAACATCGAGCCCCCTATCGCTCCGCCTGGGCTTCTGGTCCGCCATCATCATCGCGGTCCTTTTTATCGTCTTCACGATTTGTTTCGTGGCGCTTGCTTTAAAACCGCCGTTGTTCATGTGGACCAACCTGTCGGACTATGTCGCGTTCGCCGGTCATCACTCGCAGTTGTATCAGAATATCGCGCGATTCGCGATGCTCCTGTTCGGTCCGGCGTTCGTCGTGTTGCTGAACAGCATCCATGACCATGCGCCGGAAGACAAACGATCCCTGACGCGGCTCAGCGTCTGCTTTGGTCTTGGATTCGCGGTGCTTGCCGGGATCCATTATTTCGTGCAACTGAGCGCCGTGCGGCTGAGCTTGGCAAAAGGTCAATTGCAGGGGCTCGAGCAGGTGGTGCAGGCAAATCCCTTGCGGATTCGATCATTTCCGATCCTCTACCGATAGCCCATCTCCCGCAAAAACCGGGCGTCGTCCCGCCATTTGGGCGTTACGGTGAGATGGCATTTGATGGTCACCGGCGCTCGCGCGAGTGACCCCAGGTCCTTTTCCGCGCGCTCGCGGATTTTTCTGATCAGCGCGCCGCCTTTACCGATGATAATTCCGCGCTGGCCTCTGGATTCCACATGGATCGTCGCTTCCACCAGGTGCCCGCGGTCGGTCTCCTTGTAATCGGTGATTTCCACGAAGCTGGCGTGAGGGACTTCTTCCCGCGTGTTAAGGATAATGTGCTTGCGGATGTATTCGGCGGCAAAAAACCGCATGCTCGCATCGGTCAAATCGTCCGGAGGAAAATAGGGCATGCCCTGGGGGACCAGCGGCATGACCGCGTCCAGAAAAAGCCCGCGCGATTCGGGACGAATGGCGGAAAGCACCACACGTGGGGTTTCGGCGAAATACGGGTATCGCTTGATAAATGATTCGACCTTTGCCGCCGCGCCCGGCGCGCTGTCGGACTTATTGAAAACCAGCAGCGCAGGAAGCCTGCTTTGGGCCACCAGGTGCGCCGCCTCGTCTTCTTCGGCGCCGAATTCCCGCGACAGGTCCACCAGGTAGCACACGATGTCCGTTTCATCCGCCCGCAGAATAGTGCGGCATTCCCTGACCATCGCCTCGTTGAAGCTGTGGCCTTTGTCATGCACGCCCGGCGTGTCCAGGAAGACCAGTTGCAGGTCTTCCCGATTGTAAATTCCCTTGACGCTTTTGCGCGTGGTCTGGGGCAGGGGAGAAACGATCGACAGTTCCTCGCCGAGAACCGTATTCAGCAGAGTTGATTTTCCGGCATTCGGCCGTCCGATCAGTGCGATGTATGCGGATTTGAACATGCAGGCATGGTCTTTCTTGATTGGATTATCCGCCGCCGCCGGGCTCTTCCGGTCCCACCGAATCCATCTTGACAACTTCCGTGTCCGCTCCCTTGCGGCCGGTCTGGACGGCGCGGATATGGTGGCGCATAAGTTCTTCCACGATATAGCTCGAATGGACGGTCCAATATTCGCCGTGGACGGTCACCACGCCGGCGGCGAGTTCCTGACGCGGGTCCGCCGGATTGCGCACAAACCCCACGAACCAGTCGATCCTGCCCAGACTGTCCTTGTCGATGGACCCGGTCTTGCCGCCGTATTGCAGGTCTTCAAAGCGCGACGTGTTGCGCATGTATCTGAATGATTGACGGGCGGTGCCGCTGCGCACGACTTCGGCCATCATCCGGCGGATCTGGGCGGCGGTGCTTTCCTTGATGGGAATGCGCCAGAGCGTGGGCATCATGCGATAGAGCCGCCGGCCGGTTTTTGCGTCGGTGACGCTGTCGACCAGCGAGGGCCGGGGCATGCGTCCGTCCTCGGCCACGGCCGCGACGATGAGCGCGCCGTGCAGCGGGGAAAGCGTGGTCTGTTTGTTGAAGCCCGATGCCATTTCGGCAATCTGAAAGGCCGAATCGCAGGCCATGACGGCCGAGGTGTCCACCGGCAGTTCAAAGGGCACCGGGCCTAGAAACCCCCACTTTCGCGCGCAGGAAATCAACTCGTCATAGCCGACCATATACATGCCGATGCGCGCGAACACGGGGTTGACGGATTGTGCATACGCCTCCTTGAGCGTGATGTCGTCGGCAGAGGGAAGGTTTTCCTTGATCTGGAACCGATAGAGGGTATGGCGGCGGCCCGCCAGATCAAGGCAGCTTTCGGTGGTGAGCCTGCCGTTGTCGATGGCCGCCGCCGCGGTGATGGTTTTAAAAACCGATGCGGCTGGAAACATGCTTCTGCCCCACAGTTCGGAGACCATGGGCGCCTGCGGGTTCGAATACGAAACCAGCGCGAGAATGCGTCCGGAAGAGGGCTCAATGACCACCGCCGCGCCATACCGCGGCTGGTACTGTTCCATAAGGCGCAGCGACAGGTTCTGCAGGGCGGTATCGAGGCTGTAGTGGACGATGCAGCCGTCCGCGTACGAGACGGTGTCCCGTTCGCTTGTCAATCTGGGCGGCCGCGCATGCAGCAGCGCGACCACGTCTCCTGCATCCCATTGACGCGCAGCAAATCCAAAGGAAAAAAGCGGTTTGTGCGCAGGCGATATTTTGACCGCGGGAGGCGGCTTCCGTGCCGGCATCGTCATCCGGGCGGCCGGCTCCGCATCGCGCGAACGGTGCGAAAATCCCCATACCACGCCGGCGATGGCCAGAAGCGCCAGCGCCGCGCGGATGCGCCCTTTGCGGGGGACGCGCAAAAGTGACGGACGATAATCCGTCCGGAGGCGGCCGAGCATGCGCGAATGATCGTGGGCCATAAAAAAGGAGGGCCCATCACCCGATGGGTCCCCCTTAAAATACGTTCGCGATGCCGGACCGGCGGTCAGAAGGTCACGGCGGTCTGGATGATCACGTTGTTGTTGGGAATGAGCTTGTTGTTCTTGTCATATTTCCAGCCATAGCGGGCGTCCCAGATAAGGGCCGCGCCTTCGGAGATCTTGACGCCCAGGCGGTAGCCGAAATACATTTCGGGCGTTTTGTCGAAGAAGCCGTCGTGTTTCCCCGTGATGGGACTATAGGACCGCTGAATAGTGTTCTTGGCGAAATAGCCCTCGAGCTTGCTGAGCTTCGGGATCTTCTGCACGATCATATCGCCCAGATTGGCAGTCGCCTCGAACCGCTGGTCCATATTTTTTTCTCCGTACGCATTGGTATCCGATCCGTAAAGAAGCTGGTAATTTCCGCCGATAACCAGGGCGTTGGCGATGTTAAGGCCCAGGGCGCCGAAAACGCCGTTGAGATTGACGCTGTCGAGGCTTTCGGATTTCGCCTCCGGCGACGGATAGCGCGTTACTCGTTCGTCAAGATAGTAGGGCCCGAAATAACCGGGCAGGAAATACCCGACGACATGCCGGTATTCCGCCTGCGCCCAGAAGGGACCCACCGTGAGCTTGGCGCCCGGCGCGCCGAATCCCCAGCCGGTGATGTTGTCCGTGCGAAAGGCGGTCTGCCCGTAGACGTCGAGGTTAAGGAAAGATGAAGTGATGATCGGCAGGCTGACATCCGCCCCGGCCACGGCGAAGGAGCGGACCGAGTCGCGGAAGGTTGTATCGACTTTGCTGAGGTCTTTGGTTGTATCAAGGAAACCAAGGCGGGAAAGAGAGTCAATGATATTTTGAGGCGTACCGATTGACCGCCAGAATGAGACGTAATCTCGATAATCCCCCTCGAAATTCCATTTTTTCGCAGGCATAAACTGATTAAAATCCTTTGCATACGTCCCCGCAATCCCCAATCCCTTCAGCAACGGGATCTCCGTCATCTTTAACGGCTTCAATCCCGCGCGCACGGCAACGATGCCGCCTTCGTCCTTGAATTCCATCAGGTTCGGTGTGACGGTCTGGATGGTGATCCCTATCGGCGAAATATCATTCAGGTAAAACTGCACACCCAGCAGCTTTTCATCCGGATAATGCAGCATGTTCGTAAACCGGTCCATCACGAACCCGTAGCCCAGCGTCACGTTTTCCAGTCCGCCGATCTTGGCGAACACCGGCTCATTCTCATGGCCGAAGCGCAGGTAGCGGATTTTGCGCGTGACCGATTCCACCCAGGTGTCCTTGGTGAATTTCCAGCCCTTGTCCGAAAATTTGCCGTTTTTGTCAATAAAGAATTCAAGGTCGAAGAAGACGCCGAACTTCCAGATGGGCACGTCCACGCCCAGGGCCAGGCGCGTCCACTGGGCGTCATCAACCGTCACGCTGCCGGCCGAAATTTCCCACTGCGGCTTGTCGCCTCCCGCGGGTTTCTCTTTCTCATCTTTCTTCCCGGATTTTTCTCCTTCCGCCGGGGCCGCGGCCTGTTTGGCGGCACCGGTCTTTTCGCCTTTCGCCGGAGCGGCCGCGGGCGACGGTTTCGGCTGTTCCGCCGGCGGCTCTTCCTTGGGAAGCTCGATTTTATTAACGTCAATCGCCGGCTTGTTTTCGTTGTCGCTGTTTTCGGACGCCGCGGGCGCGGCAGGCGACGACGATGCTTCGCCGGCAGCGGGCTGCTGCTCCTGCTGCGGTTGTTCGGTTTGCGCTACCTGGACCGGCTCTTCTTTAGTCACTCCCGACCATTTTTCAAGCTGCATGAGCGCATTATCCGGGAGCGTTCCCTGCTTGAATGAGTCGCCGGCGGCATCGTACGTGGCGAATTTTCCCGGTTCGACGATTGCGGATTTACCTGATGGCGAATCGAACTTCATCTTCCCCTGCAAAACGGCCGCGGAAGCTTCGCCGGATTTATTGATCTTGACGGCCGCGGCAGTGCCCATGGGCGCGAAGGTGCATCCCTGCGCGATAATCGAGATCGAGGCCAGGTCCGGCGATGGGCTTTTTTTCAGGAAGATCTGGCCCTGGGCCAGCATTGTTTTTACATCGGCATCCTGACCCGCGAGGGCAAGCCGGGTGCCGGGACTCATAAGGAGCACGCATTGATCGCCGATCGTAAGTGTCGCGCCGGCATTATCGGCCACGGAAATGGAATCCGACATGCCGATGCTCCTCGGCGCGATGATATCGGCCCATATCGCATCGGTGGTTGATCGTACCTTGACGGAGCCGGAATCCGCGGAGAGTGACATGGTAATCGCCTGCGCCGCGACGGTGAACAGAAGGAAAACCACGGTTGTCCAGCGTGACTTCATATGATCCCTCCTGAATGATGATTGTTGGCAATGAGTAGTGAATGATCTATCCCGCATTATAACTGAAATTCTATTATACAGGCCGGCGTTTGGCAAGTGAAGAAGCGAAAATCCGCTGCTGCAGTCGTCCTGCTGCATTGGTGCCGGCTGTCTCCTGTTTCTGGCATTTCTGATTTCTGGAGCTCTGTTGCTCTGATCTCTGACTGATGCGGCCCTATCCTCTGACCTCCGAATTCGATCTTCATCACGCTCGTTGCCTTTTAATACCGTATCTGATCCCTGAACCGCTTATGGAACCATCCGAACCAGTGGTCCGGGTATTGGCGGATCCAGGCGCTTATGATCTCATTATGCTGCGCCTGACAGGCGGTGATGAATTCATCGGCGGTCGAAGCTGGAAGGTGGTCATAGGGCGCTTCTGAGATCATGACATCATAGATTCCGTCCTCGCGCAGGAGCGCGTACGTGGGCTGCACCGCGCAGCGGGTGTTGTACACAATGCCCGCCATGGTGCGATACGTTCGCGCGGTCTTCCCAAGGAAGGGAGCGGGTTGCCCTTCCTTGCGCGCGAACTGGTCCACCAGCACGGCAAGAATGCCGTTCCGGCGCAGCGCACGGATGGAACCCCGGAGCGCGCTTTTTGCGTAGAGCGTAGTCACCCCGGTGGCGGCGCGGCGGGCCGCCAGCCATTTCTGCACCAGCGGGTTATGCATGGGTAAAGCGATCACATGCAGGTTGGAGACGCGTTTGCCGAAGATCGCGGCGAGTGCTTCCCAATTGCCGAAGTGCGCCAGCAAAACGAAGATGCCTCTTCCCTGGGCAAGGTGCCGGTCCATGATTTCGGCATTGTGGATTTCGGCGGGCGGTTGATGCATGGATGGTCGCAGGATGTCGGAAAAATACCGGCCCATGGTCCAATACAGCCGCCGGGTGATCCGGCGTTTTTCAGGTTCCCCCCACAGGTTGACGAAATCCATGTTCTTTTTGACAATCTTGCGATACACGCCGAGGCGGTAGAGCAGAAGTCCGACGCATCCGCCCAGCCACAGCGCAAAGGAGCGCGGCATGCAGCCGATCAGGAATTCAAGTGTGCGAAGAGCGGCGTATTCGATAAAGTGGGAAAGGCGTTTCATGGTTGGATATCAAAATAAATTCGAATGAGGCTCTTAATATGGAAATTGCTGATGGACCAGCAACGGACAACCGGCAAAAACCGGTTTGGCCACGAATCTTCACGAATCAGCACGAATGTGATGCAAAATGCAAACCGGCTTGAATTCGTGAATATTCGTGAAGATTAGGCGCTTACGGCGTCCTCGCGACAAAAGATTGTCAGAACGTATGATTCGCATGATTTTCAAACCCGGTACGCAGAGGTCGCGGAGGATTCGCAGAGACTCGCAGAGAAATTCAACGGTTTGTTT
>Ga0315279_10009660_pt1 | contig 11464 bp, 12 predicted proteins | sample YL17G06_20_MG_FD_203694 | JGI IMG/M metagenome (GOLD analysis project Ga0315279, IMG submission 203694) | Sediment microbial communities from Yellowstone Lake, YNP, Wyoming, USA - YL17G06_20 | ecosystem: Environmental > Aquatic > Freshwater > Lake > Sediment | place: USA: Wyoming | collected...
GCGAGATTCGGCGGGTTCTTAAACCCACAGGCCAGGTGGTTTATGGCGTGCCTATCGAGCGACGCCTTATGGTGTTCGCATTTGGACTGTTGGGCTGCGACATCCGCCGGCACCATTTCTCCACCGAAAAGGATGTCTTCAATGCCGCCGCTGGCGTCTTGGACCAAGTCAGGGTCGCGCGGATGCCCCCGCTCCTGTCTTCCGACAGGAAGACGCGGGGGCTGTTCGGACCCGTTTATGAGGTTGGGCATTTTATCAAAGGCGGCTCCAAAGGAAATTGTGCCGGCTGACAGGATTAAATGGCTCGGAAAAGCATAAAAATTATCGAATGGCTCAAGTTACCTGAAATAAGAGACATCGAAAACCTCGATGACCCGGGCGTTACGCTGCTGCACGCAAAGATTATTCGCCAAAAATCTTTTCTTAAAAAATTGTACGTCGATTTCTACAGAGAGTTCCTGAAAGCCGTGCCGCAGCCCCGGGGAAAAACCATAGTCGAGCTCGGCAGCGGCGGCGGCTTCATAAAAGATGTCATCGCCAATGTCACTACCTCCGACATCCTGAACCTGCCGAATGTCGATAGAGTATTCTCGGCACTCGATATGCCCTTTGAAAATTCGAGCGTGGACGCTTTTTTTATGGTCGATGTCCTCCATCACATCTCCGACCCAAAAGCCTTCTTCAAAGAGGCCCTTCGATGCCTGAAAATCGGCGGCAAAATCGTTATGATTGAGCCGGCTAATACCTGCTGGTCCAGATTTATCTACAAAAATTTCCACCACGAGCCTTTCGACACGCAGGCCCCCCGGCAGCTTGCCGCCGGAGGCGGCCCGCTTTCAAAGGCAAACGGCGCGCTGCCCTGGATAATCTTTTCGCGCGACCGCCGCAACTTTGAGAAGGAGTTTCCGTCCCTGAGGATTGTTGGAATGAAAAACCATACGCCTTTTCGATACCTGCTTAGCGGCGGCCTGACCCTCCGCCAATTACTTCCGGCATTTACATACCCGGTGGTTAAAGGCATAGAATATGTATTGTCCCCTATGAGGGACCTGCTTGGTATGTTTCAGACAATTGAACTGGAAAAGGTTGGCGCACCGCAGGCATATAAAATGCTTGAGTAACCTGTTGCCGGGAAACAATGAGCAGACCAAAAATCAGAAATCCAAGAACAAGGGCTTGCGAAAAGTCGGCAAAAACTCCGCCTGTTGGTTCCGCCGACCGGATGGATGAACAGGAGCTTGCCGGGCGCGAAAAGTATTTTGACCGCTTCTTGTTGGCGGCGCTCTTTGCCTTTGGCGTGTATCAATCAATTCTGTATTTCGGCCACAAGCTCGTCCCCATTTCGGATTTTCCGGATATTGTCAGGACGGGCCACGAGCTTTTGTCCTTCAAGCTTCCCACACGATTCAAGCAGGCGCCGGTTGTCGGCCTGCTGCAGGCAGCCCTTTCTCATTTCGTCGGCGGGCAAAACCCCGACCTGACCGCCGGCTGGCTGCTTAACGCCATTTTGCATCCGTTTAATCTGATTCTGTTCTGGCTCGTCGGCAAAAAAATCATCGGCACCTCCGCCCTTTGGTTCGCCCTTATTGTGATAATAAACCACTGGCTGTTATATATGCTCACCGAGCCTATAATGGAAACAACGCTGCTGTTTTTCTCGCTCGCGACGCTTTATCTTATCTTCAAACGCTCAAACTGGTCCTACGTCCTGGCCTCCATAACCACAATGGTCCGCTACGAAGGCGTGGCACTGATCCTGGCCGCCTTTATTATGGACCTTATTACCGGCACCGACAGACGCCGTCGAATCCGCGCATTTTTATATTCTGTGCTGGCGACAGTTCCTCTGGCGCTGTGGCTTCTTGGGACGTTCCTTACCTGGAAGCCGGGCACAACCCATTATCTTGAGGTATTCTTCACAAAGGAATACGCAAAAGGGTTCGCACAGCCTGTCGAAGAAAGGACCGGCATCATAATGCACATGCGGCTGCTTTGGATGGTAGGATTCAGACCGCTGCTGATGCCGTATCCGGGCGCCGGCGAAGCCTCTGCGGAAATGCTCGTGAAGCTCAATGAAACTGTTGCTCTCGCGGGCTTTTTCTTTGGTTCCATCTACGGGTTATTGAAACGCCGCTGGGAAATATTGGTCCTGCTGTTGTTCTTTGTCCCGTATTTTCTGCTGCACGCCTTTTACCCTTACCCCCTCCAGCGGTTCCACTCCACTATATTCTGGCTCGCTATATTGCTGTGCCTGTTTGGTCTGCAGACCGTCTGGCGTCTGGTCGATAGAAATGGCCGCGTCCCACGACCTCTTGTCTCTTTGTTCCAGGCTGCAATCGCACTGATAGCAGTCATCTGGCTCGCATCACTTGTTCCCTATGTGTCAAAGGAGTCCGCAATCAGCCCCAAATCGGTTTCTCTGCCTTACGTGGCAATTGCCCTGGCGGCGGTCATTTTTGCCGCCCGGCTTTATGTTTACAAAGCCGGATATTTTTTGCGGGAGCTTTCCATCCTGACCTTTGTCGGCCTGGTCATTGTCTCCAACCAGTTCACTGTCGTTCGACTTATCGGCGATGGGCAGCAGGACAAGGAATTCAAGCTCTTAGCCGACTGGTTTATCGCCAACGCCAAACCGGGCGAAAAAATGGCCGTCTATATGGCCAACGTAGTCGAAATATTCGCCCCCAAACAGGCCGACTCCATCGTTCCTCTCCCGAAGGCCGACAGTCCCGACCAGTTTATTCAGGCCTGCCACGACCAGAACATCACCTACGTCGTCTGGGCCACAAGGGAAGGACTGCGAAGCGACCACACCGGTTACAGACAGCTCAACCTGCACGAAAATATAAAGCAATTGGACACGCCTAAAAGCCAGGGGGCTTATCAGTTTGTCGGACAGGTTGGTTCACAGCGAGGTTATGTAAATATATTCCGCCTTCGCCCCGCCCCCGGCGAGGCGAATATCACAAATCCTCCTCCCGTCCCACCATAGACCCGCCGAAACCACCTCGCTTCTTACGTGGATTTAGTTCACGGCTATGACTTTTTTGACCTCGGGCACTCGCTCTTTGAGGAAACGTTCGATACCCATTTTCATAGTCATCGTGGCCCCCGGGCAGCCCTGGCAGGCCCCCTGCAGGCGGACCTTGACAGTATTGTCGTCCTCGGTCCCCACCAGCTCCACGTCGCCGCCGTGACTTTGCAGGGCGGACCGGACCATTTCGATGACTTCCTTGACCTTTTGCTCGAAGCTCTTTTCGCTGCTGTTTTCGCCGCAGCCGCATTTATCGCACATAATAAATCTCCAAATGCCGATTGTGCGTACCATTTTATCAGTCGTGTCCCCTGCCGGCCAACTATTTTTTGCCTTTGGTCACAAACAGGATGACGCCATAACCCTCTCATAATCAGGTGTTTTACCGCCCGAATCTTCAAAAAATATGTCTCCAAAGCCGGCTGCGGCCTTGACAGAAGCCACAGGAGGTGATAGAATAACTGGTGTTGTGTGGGTAAATTGGCAAATATAAGAAGACATCCTTATGTCAGGGCAGGCTGTCGGACTATCGCAATTGGACGGGGAGCAAAGAGGTGGTGCTATGCACTCCGCCGGGAGGCGGAGCAAAAGGGGCCGGAAAAGTGCAATCCCAGCCGAACAGAATCACGCTTTTGCGCATCCTGATAGGTGAATTAAGCATTAAGTCGAAAGAAAGGAAGGTATAGCCATGCACAAGCGAAAGGCGTTTACGTTAATAGAGCTTTTGGTGGTAATCGCCGTTATTGCAATACTGATGGCGATATTGATGCCTGCCCTCAACAGGGCCAGAGAGCAGGGCAAACGTGCCGTTTGCCTCAGCAATCTTAAGCAGTTGACCCTTGCGTGGCTTCTCTATGCCGATGACAATGATGACAGGCTTGTTAACGGCGATGCCGAGGAACATTCGTCGGACCGCGTGCATAATCGTGCCTGGGTCCTCAAAGATTGGGCGGCTGGTATGACCTTGGACGACAAAATAAATGCTATCAAAGGTGGAGCGCTATTTCCATACTGTGGAAGGAGCTTAAAACTTTACAAGTGCCCGGTCGCTGGCCGGGAGGAAGGCCAGGAACAAAGACAACGCACATACTCCGTGGTTGATGCTATGAATTGTGCCGCATTCGATGGCGGGCCGATGATTAAAAAAAGAATAGATATTAAAGGGCCGGGCGAAAGGTCCGTTTTTGTTGAAGATGCCGGGGCCACTCCCATGGGTGGCTGGAGTATTTATTATACGATAAACGCATGGCGGGATGAGCCCCCACTCCGGCACGGTAACGGCGCAAACTGGTCTTTTGCAGATGGACACAGTGAATACTGGAAGTGGCAAAACCCGGAAACGCGTAAATGGAACGTGAACAACGAGGGAGCCTGGAAGGCTGTGGTGCGGCCGGGCGATGTGGATATATACAAGGCGCGGAAGGCCGCCTGGGGCAAATTACCCCATTAAACCTTCACAATGGCCGGAATGGATGAGACGCTATAAGGACTACTGAAAAAATCGTTACCAAAGAGGTATTATTTCTGCGAAGCTTATAAGTTGTAATAATTGAGAAATGATAATTCTGTAAGGGGCGCTAAAATGAGAAACCGAAAGGCATTTACGCTCATTGAGCTTTTGGTCGTAATCGCCATTATCGCCATATTGATGTCCATCCTGATGCCTTCCCTGCAGCGGGTAAGAAAACAGGCAAAGCTCAGCGCCTGTCTGGTGAGTCTGAAACAATGGGGCCTTATGTTCGACCTCTACTGCGACGACAACAACGGCTATTTCTTCAGCGGCGCGGGGGGGGACTGTGGCCAATTCTGGAGGGATAGCATGAGACCGTATTCCAAGGATAAGAAAATGTGGCTTTGCCCGCAAGCCGTAAAGCCGCAGTCCGCAGGCGGTATTCCCTCAGGAAACTGGTCCCACGTAGCCTGGGAAGTCCGCGGCGAGGTAGGCAGCTACGGTCTCAATGGCTGGGTGCTCAATCCGCCCCTGGGAGAAAACGTCGTTTGGGGCCGAAGCCCTGCTTCAGACCACTGGAGAACCTACCAGGTCAAAGGCGCCAATAATATACCCATATTTACTGGTTCGTGGTGGGTCGATTTCTGGCCAAAGGAAAATGACCAGCCCCCGCCCACCGAGGCAGGTCCGGGCGATACGGTCAACTTCAACGAGATGAACCGCGTCTGCGTTGACCGCCACGGCGGGTTTGTAAATTCCCTCTTCATGGACTGGTCCGCCAGGAAAGTCGGGCTTAAGGAGCTGTGGACCTTGAAATGGCATCGAAGTTACAATATAAACGGCCAGTGGACCAAGGCCGGCGGCGCCACCTCGGGCAAATGGCCGCAGTGGATGAGACATTATAAGGATTACTAAAACAGTAACTCTCGAAGAAAACATTAAGTTCCGAACGCTGTAAGCTTCAAATGGAGTGAGGTCGGGAAAAGTAAAATAACGGAAACGTATGCTGGAGTATTGGTTATGCAAAAACGAAGAGGTTTTACGCTCATTGAGCTTCTGGTCGTAATCGCCATTATCGCGATACTGATGGCGATAATGGTGCCGGCGCTGCAAAAAGCCAGAGAACAGGCAAGATTCGTTATTTGTAAAGCCAACCTGCATCAATATGGTCTGGCAGGCAGAATGTACTTGGACGATAATGACCACCGGTTTCCTTATACATTCACTTGGCTCTTTCTTAAGGGTAACGCCGGGTTGTTCGACCCTGAAGTTACGCCCGATGGCGTACTTTGGCCCTATTTGAAGGACAAGGATATCCATATGTGTCCGACATTCCGAAATATTACCAAAGGCCAAGGCCTATATAACTATCGATACAGCTACGTAATGAATGCCTATGTGGGTGGTGATGGGCAGGGTGCAGTCACGAGAGAGTTGCAGATAGAAAAACCTACCGCCAACATACTGTTCTTTACCGAAGAGAATATGTGGACTATCCCAGGTCTTAGCACTGATGGACGCAATGATACAAATTTACGCAGTTGGGGGATTGGTGGTGGTGATTGCATTGCTACTTACCATAACGCTCCACAGGGGAAGCTAAATAGAGGTGAAGGCAATGTGGTTTTTGTTGATGGTCACGTCGGAGCAGTGAAGGTAGAGGAGCAGAAAAACGGCGGTGTTTTCAGGTTATCATGGCCGAGAAAGAAATTGCCCGATTGGTTTCATTAGTCCTGCCGAGAAAGACCTTGTTTGAATGGCAACCACATAGCCTGCTCAAGCATGTCGGGCCTGATAGCCCGGATTCAGTATTAAACATGGACAGGGAATCGAGCCAGAAGCCGCAGTTCGACCAGATATGATTTAAAGACTATCGCAAAACTGTCACTATGAGCGAAGCGAAGGCCCTGTTATTCCGAAAAGGCCGGGACCGGGCATACGCCTTCTGGACACCTAAAGACCAATACGAGTTTACCTTGCTCGTGATTGAAAGACTTCTGCAAAATGAGTGGATTTTCGACAGATGGAGTCGAGAAAGAAAATTTTTTAGTCCAGAAGGCCATTTTGGCCACGGAGGAGCATGTTTTGGGCTGATTTGAGGCTTAAACAGTCTGTTTTTGGACGCGCTGTCTTCGTTGAGTTGCTTGAGGCTCTTTGAAAAGTGAATCTTTCAGCACTAACCTGCGGTTTTATCCGGCCCTGCTTAGTTTAGGCGGATGGGCAAATGTTCGATAGCAGCGGATTTTCTCCGGCTGCTTCAAGATGATGGCAGCAGCTACGGAATAAATGGCTGGGTGGAAAGTCCCCCGCCGGATGTAAAAACAGTGTATGAAGGTTTTGAGACCGTAAATAACTGGAGGACGCCAATCGTAAGAGGCGCCGGCTATATACCGCTTCTTTTTGATGCCATGCGTTTCAACATCTTCCCGCTGGCGACCGATACGCCTCCGCCAGCCGAGGATATGGCCTGGCAGGGTACACAGCATATGAGACGGGCCTGTATCGACAGGCACAATGGATTTATAAATAGCGCTTTTCTCGATTGGTCCGTCAGAAAAATCGGGCTGAAAGAGCTCTGGACCTTAAAGTGGCACAAAAATTACAATGTAAACGGCCAGTGGACCAAGGCCGGCAGCGCCACCCCGGCCAAATGGCCGCAGTGGATGAGACATTATAAGGATTACTAAAACAGTAACTCTCGAAGAAAACATTAAGTTCCGAACGTTGTAAGCTTCAAATGGAGCGCGGTCGGGAAAAGTAAAATAACGGAAACATTTGCTGGCGTATTGGTTATGCAAAAACGAAGGGGTTTTACGCTCATTGAGCTTCTGGTCGTAATCGCCATTATCGCGATACTGATGTCCATCCTCATGCCGGCCCTCAAAAGAGCCAAAGAGCAGGGAAAACGCGCCGCCTGCCTCAACAATATGAAGAGCTTGATGCTCGGTTGGCTTATGTATGCCGATGACAACGACGACAGGATTGTCAACGGCGAAGCGTATAATGGCGGAGATGGCACAGCGCCGGTTCCTACCGGCGGCATGCATTCGTATGAGCAGTGGTGGACGGGAGATGACTGCGCACCGGGCTATGATGGCGGAGAACAATTGCCACAGGAGACACAAATAAGGGCTATCAGATTGGGGGCATTGTATCCGTATTACAAGACCGAAAAGCTCTACCGCTGCCCGACCGGCATTCGCGGAGAAATGCGGACGTATTCCGTTGTCGATTCTATGAACGGTCTTGCGAGGTCGGGAACCATAAGCGGCACCGTTGGAGTGAGAGTGGGCAGGACCGTATTGTGGGTTAAAAAGAAAACGGAAATTTCTGTCCCTGGCCCGTCATATAGAATAGTCTTCCTCGACGAAGGCAGGATAACGCCGGATAGTTACGCCGTCCATTATCAGAACCGCACGTGGTGGGACCCGCCATTTGTCCGGCATGGTGACGGCACAAATGTCGCATACGCCGATGGCCGCAGCGATTACTGGAAGTATAAAGGCAAGAAAACGTTAGAGACAGGCAAGAAGCCCAACCCATTACACCAGATGCAACCCGAGACCGCCGATGAGTACGAGGACCTGCAGAGGATGCAAAAGGCCGTCTGGGGCAGGTTGGGTTATTAGTCAACCTCGAAAATCCGGCTTGTCTGCCATGCGGCGGTCTTGTTACGAACTTAGGGCATTGGACGTTCTTAATATAAATCCGCCAATACTTGTGGCGGATAAATCGCGATTACGAAAACTAAAATAACGGAAACGTATGCTGGAGTATTGGTTATGCAAAAACGAAGGGGTTTTACGCTCATTGAGCTTCTGGTCGTAATCGCCATTATTGCGATTCTGATGTCCATCCTCATGCCGGCCCTCAAAAGAGCCAAAGAGCAGGGAAAACGAATGGCTTGTTTCAACAATCTTAAGCAACTGCAACTTATGTGGCTTTTGTATGCGGATGACTACGATGGCAAGATTATGAACGGTGATGGCGGCACTGACCACGGTGCCGAGATAGCCTGGGTCGGTAAGTGTTGGGACAATTATGGGGCGGGTGTACAATTACCTGTGGCTGATCAAATCGTCCAGATAAAAAGAGGCGCGATGTGGCGCTATTCTAAAGACCTCAAACTCTACAAGTGCCCGACCGGTTACCGCGGAGAGATGCTCACCTATACTATAATGGATTCTATGAATGCTTATCCTCAGCCGGGTAATACCCAGGGCAGAGGCGCGGTAGATAAGCTGATAATTAAAAATAGGGAACAAATTAAAAGCCCGCCTTATAGAATCGTTTTTCTTGATGAAGGATGGGTGACGCCGGATAGTTACGCCGTCCATTATGACCAGGAGGTATGGTGGGACGACCCCAAGTGCCGACACGGTGACGGAATAACCCTAAGTATGGCGGACGGTCACACCGAATACTGGAAATGGAAAGGCCTCGAGACAATAAAGTTCGGCAGGAATGCCTCGTGGATTTACCGCGGCGGTCTTGCGCCTACAACACCTGCAGGGCGTGAGGATTTACACAATATGCAGAAGTCCTGCTGGGGGAGATTCGGATATACGCCAACTATTCCTTGATGATTATAGCCTTTTACGATTGCCCGTTTTTTATCCCTGCCCCCGGGCAAATGGCCGCAGTGGATGAGGCATTATAAGGATTATTAATCAGCAGCTAATTAACAGAACCAATAGATATGTTCCGATTGTGACAACCTTTAAGATTAAGATGAAGCACGGTCGGGCAAAGTAAAAAAATACACATTTTGAGGAGTACTGTTATGCACAAACGAAAGGGTTTTACGCTGATTGAGCTTCTCGTGGTCATCGCCATTATCGCGATTCTGATGTCGATACTCATCCCCGCGCTAAACCGCGCCAGAGAGCAGGGCAAACGTGCGGCTTGTCTTAACAATCTGAAGCAATTGGCGCTTGCCTGGATGATGTATGCCGATGAAAATGAGGACAAGATCGTCCACGCCGATACGGGGAGTAACGACGCCTGGGCGATATGGCCTGGCAGTGGTGCCTCAGAACAACAACAAATACAGGGAATAAAATCTGGACTGCTATTTCAATACTGCCCGAACACAAGACTCTACAAGTGCCCGACAGGGGTGCGCGGAGAGGTTGTGACTTATGCTATACCGGACGCGATGAATGGCTACGACGGGATACCCGGAACCAAAAGTCTGATGGTGTATCGAAGAGCGCAGATCAGAAGACCCAATGAAAGGATGGTTTTCCTGGACGAGGGCCGGCTGAGTCCCAACAGTTGGACGATTTGGTACGACCAGGAGAGCTGGTGGGACCAGATTACAGCAAGGCACGGTGACGGCACAAACGTCTCTTTTGCAGACGGACGCGGTGAATATTGGAAATGGAAAGACCCACGAACGCTAAAGATTGCCAAAATGGACTATGATTACTGGCAGGGGACAGGCCGTTTTGGTAATCTGGCCTCTTCGCCAGGGAATCCTGATTTGCATAGAGTGCAAAGGGCCGTGTGGGGAAAATTGGGCTATACGCCCTCTAAATAAAAGAATCTAACAAAACTTCATCGTGTGTCCGCCGAAGGCAGGTCTAACCGTTTCACCGTCCAACCGTCTATCCCTGCCCTCTGGCAGTTATAAGTGCGGCAAAGAGGATGTGTCTTAACCTATCGACGCTGGCGGTGTTGAGGTAATCGTCCGTAAAGTCCAGCTTGAACCGCCCTTTGAAATGCCTGATTCGCTTCTTAAGCTCATCTTTATCTAGAGTGCCGACCGTTGTTACGGTTCGTTCAAAATATTCTCTCGGAGCCATCGTCCTTGCCTCTCAAAAACCATCTCGATAAGCCGGACTTCCGCCCTTACTATCGTCTCCGCAGGCGGGTGACTGCTGCAATAGATTTCGCGCCGCCGCACAAACGCCCCAATCGCTTTGTTTTGGGGACAAAATTTTTTTTGTCATTTTATTCACCGTCTGATAACCTCTGCCTATGAAGACAGAGCAGCTCGATTACCGCCTGCCTCCCCGGTTGATTGCCCAAAAGCCCGCCCGCACCCGAAGCAGCTCGCGATTATTGGTTTTCGGGCGGGCAAACGCCCGGCTTATCGACAGCCGGTTCGGCAGCATCGGCGAATTCCTTCGGCCTGGCGATTGCCTTGTCCTCAACGATACAAAGGTCCTGCCCGCCCGTTTCTTCACCGCACGCAGAGAGTCAAGTGGTCTGCTCGAAGGACTGTTTCTGGCAGAAACCGCGGCGGGTCTGTGGGATGTTATGCTGAAAGGCTCCCGCAAAATAAAACCGGGCGGCCGCCTTTATCTGAGGGACAAGCAAAAACAAAACTTCTGCACCGCGACTCTGCTTGAAAAAAAGGCCGATGGAATATGCCGCCTGAAGATAGACTCTCAGGCAGATTGCGAAACCATTCTCAGTCGGATAGGCTTCCCGCCCCTGCCGCCGTACATCAAACGCGATGACGACCTGCGAACCGCGGAAATGGATGGGCGCAGATACCAGACGATATACGCCCGCAGGATAGGGGCGGTGGCGGCCCCGACCGCCGGCCTGCACTTTACAAATAAGCTGCTCAAACAACTAAAAGAAGCCGGCATCTGTTTTGCATATATTACCCTCCACATCGGGATAGGGACATTCAAGCTGATAACCGCCGAAAATCTCCGGGACCACAGGATGCATCAGGAGCAATTCGAGATAACCGAAGAAAACGCCCGAATCATAAACGAGACCCGCTGGCGCCGGGGCGGCCGAATAATCGCGGTCGGCACAACTACGACAAGGGTCCTTGAAACGGTCGCCGCCGGCTCGGCTGTCACGCCCGCTCGCGGTGAAACGGGCCTCTTCATAACGCCGGGCTATAAATTCAGGATTGTCGATGCACTAATAACAAATTTCCATCTGCCCAAATCGACCCTCCTTGCCCTGGTGGCGGCCTTTGCCGGGTTGGAAAACATCCTTGCTGCCTACAATCA
>Ga0315279_10009661_pt1 | contig 11464 bp, 6 predicted proteins | sample YL17G06_20_MG_FD_203694 | JGI IMG/M metagenome (GOLD analysis project Ga0315279, IMG submission 203694) | Sediment microbial communities from Yellowstone Lake, YNP, Wyoming, USA - YL17G06_20 | ecosystem: Environmental > Aquatic > Freshwater > Lake > Sediment | place: USA: Wyoming | collected...
CGGGGTCATATTGCCTAGTTCCTTAAGGACGGTTTTCTCGAGCGCCTTAGGATATTCTCCTCGCCTACCTGTGTCAGTTTTAGTACGGATATGCACCGTTGTCCTGTTTGAGGTTTTTCTCGACAACAACTCCGGCTGCTCAGGCATCATAAATCGGTCTTCGCGGTCCCTCAGCGCCTTTGTGCCGGCGGATTTGCCTGCCGGCGGCGCCTCAGGCACGATAGCCACAACTAATCGGCTTCCAGCCCTTGTCGCTGCGTCACCCCCACAGTTCGAGCCTTCGGTACATAGTGCAGGAATATTAACCTGCTGTCCATCGTCTACGCCTTTCGGCCTCGACTAAGGTACCGACTAACCCTGGGCGGATTTACCTTCCCCAGGAAACCTTAGGCTTTCGGCGAACAGGATTCTCACCTGTTTTATCGTTACTCGTGCCGGCATAATCACTTGCTGCCGCTCCACCGCTCGTTACCGTACGGCTTCTACGCTGGCAGCAACGCTCTCCTACCGCCCACAGGCAGGCGAACCTGCCCGCAGACCCGCAGCTTCGGTATCTTGCTTATTCCCGTTCATTGTCGGCGCCAAACCACTCGGCCAGTAAGCTATTACGCACTTTTTAAATGGTGGCTGCTTCTAAGCCAACATCCTGGCTGTCTCAGTGATTCGACTTCCTTTTTAACTTAGCAAAATTCCGGGACCTTAGCTGGCGGTCAGGGTTGTTCCCCTTTCGACCATGGACCTTATCGCTCATAGTCTGACTCCCGAGATAGTCTTTACGGTATTCGGAGTTTGGTTGGGGTAAGCAGGCTGGTAGCCCCCTATCCCCATTCAGTATCTCTACCCCCGTAAAGTAGTGTCTCAAGGCTAGCCCAAAAGCTATTTCGGAGAGAACGAGATATCCCCAGGTTTGATTAGACTTTCACTCCTCCCCACAGCTCATCCCATAACTTTTCAACGTTAACGGGTTCGGTCCTCTTCCGCCTTTTACGGCGGATTCAACCAGGCCATGGGTAGATCACCTGGATTCGCGTCTACCATCTGCGACTTAGCGCCCATTTAGGACTCGCTTTCGCTACGGCTACACAGCTTAACTGCTTAACCTTGCCACAGACGGTAACTCGCCGGTTCATTAAGCAAAAGGCACGCGGTCACCCATTCCCGCCCACAGGCGGGCATAGGGCTTCCACAGCTTGTAGGTGTATGGTTTCAGGTACTTTTAACTCCCCTAATAGGGGTTCTTTTCATCGTTCGATCGCCCTACTTGTCCACTATCGGTTGTCGGGTAGTACTTAGCCTTGGAGGGTGGTCCCCCCTGCTTCACACAGAGTTCCACGAGCTCCGTGCTACTCTGGAACGCCGACAAAACGCAGAGCCCTCGCTTTCGCATACAGGACTATCACCTTCTATGGTTCCGCTTTCCAGCGGATTCTGCTTGCGATGCCTTTGTAACTGCTTGCCGGCGCCCACAACCCCGAGGAGCAAGCTCCCCGGTTTGGGCTCATCCGTTTTCGCTCGCCGCTACTGGCGGAGTCTCGGTTGATTTCTTTTCCTGCGGGTACTAAGATGTTTCAGTTCCCCGCGTTCGCTTCAACCGGCCTATGCATTCAGCCGGTGATGACAGGATCTGGTTGCCCAGTCCTGTCGGGTTGCCCCATTCGGACATCCCGGGATTAACGGTTGCTCGGCACCTGCCCCGGGCTTATCGCAGCCTGCCACGTCCTTCGTCGCCTCTCGACACCTAGACATCCCCCATACACCCTTAGTAACTTGACCATATCAATCTTTGATTGAACTGGTCGCCTTGCCTAAATAGTGACACGCTCGTATTCGCGAACGTCTCAATTTTCATCGAGAAGTTCGCCGGGAAATTTATCCCGCGCATCTGCATATTAACTTTCCAAAGAACGCTGTTAGTTCGTAGTTCATTGTTCGTAGTTCATTTCCGCGAAAGCGGGAAAGTATTTTATGCACTATGAGCTCATAACTAACAACTACAATGGAGACGACCGGGGTCGAACCGGCAACCTCCGGCTTGCAAAGCCGGCGCTCTCCCAGTTGAGCTACGTCCCCGGGACCCAATCTGATTTTCAATTGCCGATTTCCGATTGTCGATTTCCGATTGTCGATTTGAAATCGTAAATCGAAAATCATAAATTCAAAATTTAGTGGGCCCGGGTAGATTCGGACTACCGACCTCACGCTTATCAGGCGTGCGCTCTAACCAACTGAGCTACGAGCCCAATACCAATTTACGATTTTCAACTGTCAATTTTCGATTGCCACTCCAAATCGCAAATCTCGAAGATCCGCCGGCTTTTGGCGGAGTAAATCGACAATCGAAAATTACCCTTGGGCTCGTAAGTTTACCTATAGACTTAAAAAAGAGCAACAAAAAACCGCTGCTTAACTGGCAGCGGTTTTATATACGGACAAAAACCTGCCCATCAGCAGTTCAAAGCAAGAACATACGCATCAGCAAAATTTTTTCCAAAACCCCAACCTCAACCATTTTTGACAAGCTATTATAAGCTTCAGCCAACACGTTTCATATAGAGTTTATTATAGTATCGACACATAGTCAAGCTTTTTTTAAGAAATTTTTTTTATTTCAAGGGCTTATTATAATAATACTGCAATTTCGGATAATTGTTCGCCTGTCCGCCGGATTGTTGGCGTTTTTACGTTTTTTCGCTAAGTCAATACCCATCCGCCTTTTATGACCGCTACCCCTCTGCCTTATGTCATTAAAGAGCTTAAGCCATTAAAAAAACGCGGAAATCGAACAAACTCTTCGTAACTACTCTGGCCCGGATTTTATTTTAGCCACAAAGACGCAAAGACACAAAAGGACAAAGGGTTCAGACACGGATAGGATTAACACGGCATTTTGTTTTAGCCACAGAGAACTTCTGCCCCAAAACTAAAAATCCTCCGCCACAGAGGGCACAGAGCGTTAAAGGTAAGAAAGGAAATCCGAAATTCTAAACTCTAAATCCTAAACAAATTCAAATGACCAAAATACAAAATTCAAAACAAAAAAGGCACGGATTGGTTCGCCTTCTGCCCCAAAACTAAATCCGCCACAGGGAATTTGTAAAGCTGTATAAGTATATGCGTATATACTTATGGACTATATTAAGGACAATTTTCAGATAACATTAGTATGCAGAGCACACCCTACGGAACTACTCCCGAGTTGAACAAACGGATAGCCAGAGGGCTAAATCTTAAAGGGATATTCCCACACTTTGTGAGCAAACCATTTAAATTCCGGGTTGGTTAAACTGGACTCATCGTAGGGTATTAACCTTAAATTCAAATTTGCAGTTGTAAAGTTCCCGGCAAGGATGTGATTGTATGCTCCTTGGCCATCCTTTCCAAAACCTGGCAATAACACATAACGAGCAGGCGTAGATTTGTTTGGTGCGGGAAACTCAATAAGGAAGGAACGAATTTCTTTAGGGCTAACGATTATGCTTACATTTTGACTATGACAGTGGCAATTTGATGCGTTTTTCAAAGTCCCGACGATTTGCTCATAGGATTTACTCCAAAGTTCTGGGTTAAGGATGAGGTCGCGAACAGGTTTCGCATTTGGTGAAAGAACATATTCATATCCGAAATAATAGAACATCATCAAGAAGGCAGAGTGAATAATGGCAACGTTGCGTTTCTTCGGATTAAACATCTTAACTTTCATAGAGAATTTGAACTTTGACCAGTCTTTGATAGCATCTGCAATAATTTTCTCTGAAGATTTGGGGTTCGATTGACCAGGACGATGCTTTATGAATGGTTTTGAGTCTTGATAAGACAAGTCCGCTCCTATTTCACCCAAATCTGTTTTAATCCGCACAGGAAGACTTCCCTTCCCTTTCAGGATGTCCTCAATTTTTTTCTCTTTTGCAAGATGCTTTTCGAATTTATACCCGATTTTGTCGTTACATCGCTTACAGCTTAAGGTGACCAGAGTGCCATCGAGTGACCGAGGAATGATGTGTGCGCGGGTGATATTTGGAGGTAAACAATTCAGATCATCTCTTGAAAATAACTTTTTGCAAATTGGGCAAAGAAACTTGCCAACAATATCAGGAAAGTATATCGAAAGGTTTTTGGCATAAATCGAAAAGAGATGCTCACGTTCACGTTTATCTTTTTGGGTACCAGCCATTAAATGGGACTCCATCTTTTTGGATAAAAATCAAACCGGATTCTGTTCCACAATAGCAATCTCTTCTTTGGTTAGATTATATAATTCGTAAACGAGGTGGTCGATTTGGGAATCGGTGGCGGTGATTTCGCGCTGAATTCGGGTCTTTTCATCAGGGATTTTGGCGGCAGTTAACTTTTTGTGTAATTCCAACATCCTGTCAACAAACTTGACCATTTTGTCGTGCTTGGCTTTGTCGACTGGGTTTCCGAAGTCAGGAATATAAATCGGGAATTTCTTAGCATCTTGGATCAATATTTTTTGAAAAGTTTTCTTTGATCGGTCCAAAAAACAAGATCGATGGTAGAAGGTTATTAATTTTGAATTCAAAATCCCAAGGATATATTTGAGAGAAATGGACACGCCTTGTTTTAACAGGACGTTGAATGCAATTTGAGTATTATAAAGTTCTTGTTCGGTATAACCGCAATAAATCCTCAAGGGAGCACCGCTGATAATTTGTCTAACAAGAATTCGGGGGTTTCGAAAGAACCGTGGTTGCCTTGGCGCCCCTAGCCAATCCCCATATCTGATCCATTGAGCACCGTCCCATTCAACAGTATAGCGCGTAATTCCGGCACCTGATAAAAGTGGTTTAAAAAAGTCGTCTTTTTTTGAGTGGGCGTGGAAAACCTTATTCTCGATTTGTTCTCGTGTGTGTCCTTTGTGTTTGTCATAAGGAGTTAAGCCTAAACAGAAGTCACAGATGTCAGATAATGGAAGTTTTCCTGATGAGAGTTTTTTCAGTACATTTTGTTCGTCATTGCCGGTAAAAATGTTAAATATGAAATCGTCGGATTTTTCCCACAATCGAGGGTTTACAGTCTTGACGATGATTGCGTTGTCCTTTGAAATGGAGGAAATATGTGCGTCGGGGGGATATACAATAAGATAACACTTCTCACTTTTGGACTTAACAAAAATACCTATCGCGCTTTCGGCTTTAACGTTAGGAAAGACAGCATCAGGCATTCGAATAATGTTCAAAGGCGAACTGTGGTGCAAAATAAATTTTCGCAGATTCTTATAAGAACTCTGGGTAAGATAAGAGTTTGGGGTGATGAAACCTAATAGCCCTTTTGGTCGGATCAATTCTATGGCTTTATGAAGAAAAGTAGCATAAATATTCATGCGGTTTTGAGTAGTGCAGTAAGACGCGAAATAAAAGTCAACGAGTTCGGGATCCATTCCTTTTATATCCACCCAAGGTGGGTTACCGATGACGATGTCGAAGCCGGGGGTTTTTCTGGAAAAGATTTGTGGGAATTCAGTATGCCAGTCGAAGGCGTTGATTTTCTGGTGGAGTTCGTCGAGAATAGTTCGTTGTTCATTGTTCATAGTTCGTAGTTCATTGTTCGTAGTTTGTTGTTCATTGTTCATAGTTCGTTGTTCATTGTTTCCGCCGCAGCGGATATTCGACTTGGTTCGGGGTTCGGGTTCAAGGTTGTCGAAGAAGTCTGGGCCGATGAGTGAGTTGCCGCATTTGATGTTGTGTCCCAGGTCAGGTAAGGCGCGTTCGGGGAACTGCAATAGTGATTCCTGGCTTTCATTCTCAAGTACTTTGAGCAACAAACTAAGTTTCGTTACCTCAACAGCTTGTGAATCTATATCGACTCCGAAGATGTTATTTAGTAATATCTTTTTCTTTTCTGCAATCGTTAGAAACCACTGTCCGCCTCGGCCTTGATAGATTTGCTTTGTATGTTTTTGCGGGTCGTTGGCGGCATACCAGTCGCGGTAGTAGTTGAGCAGGCAGGTGTAGGCACCGAGGAGGAAAGAGCCGGAGCCGCAGGCGGGGTCTAAAATGCGCAAGTGTGCCACTTGCGTTGGAGTTAGTGATTTTCGATTTACGATTTTCGATTTACTATTGTAAAGTTGAGATTCTTCGCTGCGCTCAGAATGACAAGAGGGGCCTTCGATGAGTTTGCCGACGGTATTTTTGACGATGTAATCGACGATGTAGGATGGTGTGTAATAGACGCCGCCTGCTTTTTTCACTTCGGGTTTTTCTTCGATTTTGGCCCGCCTACCCGGAGTTATGGAGATTATTTTTCCGAGGAACTGCTCATAGACGTTGCCGAGGATTTCGGGCGGGAGGACGGAGAACTCGTAGGGGCACAGCGGGTAGTAGAGGGTATGCAGAATCCATTTGAGGTCTTTGTCGTCAATCTCGAGAGTGAGGGTAAGCTCGTCCGGCGGTTCTGCTCGGTTTGGCTCATCGTGAAAATGGAAAAGGCCTGAGTTGTATTTTTGGTCGGCCCTCTCAAAGATTTCGCACAGCCGCGGATAGTTACGGCTGCCGTTACTTATTATCCGAAGCTGACCATACGGCTCAATTCCTCTATCCTCGCACATACGTAAGAACAGGATTCTGTCAATAGTTCGCTGAACGGCAAAGTTGAGGTCGCGTGCCGAGAGAGACCTGTTTCGAAGAGCAATGATTCCGGCGAGCATTTTGCGCCATTTTTCGATTTCAGCGAGGAATTCGGTGTCGACGGTGGTTGTGCCACGTTTGGTTTTGGTGGAGACAGCGAATTTGTCGAAAGAGCCTTTCAATATGGCGTCTTTGCTAAAGATGTCAGCGATGTCATGCCATTTGTCAGGGTAATCTTTGTAGTTGAAATAAAAAATGCAGGCGGTGTGGGGGCCATCGGTTTGCTTAGGACGCGAGAGACAATCATAGACGGCGAATTCTTCGAAGTTGGTGAGGATTGAGAGAGGAAGTTTTGCGGACCAGGCGTATCGCCTTATCTGATAGGCGGGGTGAGGGTCGCCTTTGATGTTGACCGAGGGTTTTTTGGCCTCGAGAAAGAATTTTCGGACGCCGCCTATGCGGAAGCAATAATCCGGGGCTTTGGTTTCGCCACCGACTTTGATGGCATCTTCGTGGATGACGTCTTTATAGGCCTGAGCGAGGCCGGCTCTATTTGTTACGTCCCAGCCCAATTCCTCAAAGAAAGGGTCGATGAATTCCCTGCGAAGCTGCGTTTCATTGTAGGATTGCGAACGATATGTATCGATGTCGCTGTCGAATGTCTCGACCAGTTCTAAGATTCGATGGGGGACGTCAGTCATTTGGCCTTTTCTCCACTTGTTAAAATGCACAAAAGGGTACAAGAGCCACAAGAGATATGGTATCAAGGTAAGGCGATGATGTCAAGAAACCCCACAATAACCCCCGATTACGACATTCGAGGGCAGGCTTCGGGGCTAAACGATTTTGAGATTCTTCCCCTTCGACTCTTTCGACTTGGTTCGACCTTGCTCACCACAGGCTGCTCCCTTCGACGAGCTCAGGACGGGCAAGACGGGTGCGCTCAGGGCGAAAGACTATTTTCGTTCAGAATGACAGGGTCATATTGCGTCGCTGAGCCAGCGTCATTTTTTTGAGAGCCAGTCGTTGAGGTTTTTTGCGAGGATTTGGACGTCCTTTTTGGTCATGATGTGATTGATAATGGCGGCGGGGATTTTGAGGTTGAGCATTGCCTTGTGTGCCCTTTGCCAGAGACGGGCACGCCTGGCATCGGAGTCGGCGAGGTACAGCTCGCTGACCAGCTCGCTGAGCCTGGCAAGTGATATGGCGTCGAGGTTGCAGTAGTAATTGTTGATTACGCCTTTTTGGTAATCAGAGTATTCCTGTTTGGCCATTGTCCGACTCACATATTACGCATATCGTAGAACAATAGAATAATACCACCAAGACACAAAGACACAAAAAGAAAATCAAAGATTAAAAAGCAAAATGCAAAAAGGAACCACAGATTACGCAAATTCACACGGCGAGGTTTTTGGCCACAGAGAGCACAGAGACCACAGAGAAAAGATAAAAGAAATTGAACCACGGATTACGCAGATTACACGGATTTTATTAGCCACGAAGACGCGAAGGCACAAAGAAAATAAGTCAGACACAGATGGACACTGATTAACACTGTTTTTTAATTTAGCCACAGAGAACATCTGCGAAAAGCGGCAACTCGATACTCGATCCTCGATACTCGTAAATGCGTGGAAGGGTGAATGAGTAAATGAGTGAATGAGTCCGCCAGACGAACGGCGGACAAGGGAATTGGTGGGCAAAAGCCCACCCTACTTTTTAATGCCGGGCGATGTCCAGGCATATCATTCGGGTCAGGTCCCGCAGGATAAGTCGGCCGGCGGCGATTGCCATAGGTCCCCATGACTCCGGCCCATCAAGGACCTTCGCTTTGGCAAGCTGGACGTAACCCGCAGGCGCTGCCTCTGCAAGGGTGAGCACCCCGGAGTCATTCATTACATAAATCAAACCGTTGGCGATAATGTACGGCCCCTTCCCGAAACAGTGAACACTTGTGCTGGTCCACACAATCCTGCCATTTAAGTCAAGACAAGCCAGTTGCCCATCAGGGCGAACGCCATAGATATAGCCATCATAAAAAATCGGCGTGTGCTGCGGTGAGCCGAACACATCTGCTGCGAGACGAAAAACTGTCTGTGTAGTTATCCTGCCGCCCACCTCGAGCAGACGCAGCATGATGCTGCCGGCGTTGTAACCGCCCGAAAGAAAAATAAGTCCCTCCCCCACCACCACAGGCGATGGGACGTTCGCGACACGAATCTTCCAGTCGGGGTTTTCCCACAAAATGCTGCCATCATCTGCCGAGACGCCTACGGCCCCTCCGCTGGCGCAATAGACGTAGATTCGTCTGCCCTTGAAATCAATCGGCATTATGGAGGAATGCGTCATATCCCATCCGCGAGGGTTTGGACTTTGCCATACGATTTCGCCTGTCCGGCAATCCACCGCTATCATTAGCGCCTTGCCGCCGGGCGCAATTATCGCCCTGTCACCGTCAATAAGCGGGCACTGCCCCGCATACCACGGCGGCACTTTTGTTTTGAAGTCCCTCACCAAATCAATCATCCACTGGAACTGGCCGGTCATCGAGTCCAGGCAGATAACGTGACATTTTGGTCCCAATGTCACCACATACTTATCCGTAACTGCCGGCACAGTGCGGCTCATCCCGTGGTTGCGCTTTATTTTGACAGGATAAGAATACCGCCAGATTTCTTTTCCATCTGCGAGCGACAGACATCGAATTGCATCGGCCTGTTTTTTGTGGTCATAATCCAGAATATATACCCGCCCGGCAGAAATTGCCGCACCAGCGTAACCTTCGCCAACTTCGATAGACCAAAGCACCTTCGGGCCATTTGGACCCCAGGTCCTCGCGAGAGTAACATCGTCGCTGCTTACCGCGTTAAGATTTGCCCCTCTAAAGCGGGGCCAGGCGCCGGGCAGGTCCGAAGGGACACCATCGGATGCAAGCAGCTCGCCTTTTATCCTGCCCGCTGTCCCTTCATCGGAAATAATCTGCGGGGCATTTTCGGCGATGGGCAGACGCTCTGTAAGCTGTGTTGCTACATCAGCGCTCATCCATATATACACTAACACGATGCCGACAATGACCAATCCGACAGGCACCACCCACGTCATGATAGATTGTTTCATATTGTTCATCAGCAGCCAACCATTGCACCTATTCGTTCCGAAGTGATTCTAACATATTCCCACCGAGCGCAAAGGCGCTTGCCAGCGATATCCATACCGCCCCGCTGGCGGCTATTGCAATAATCGTTATCGCAAGCGAAACATACGGCACCTCCGCGCGGGGCGATTTAATGGCGGGGCCGACCGCCACCAATGCCGCTATAATCCCGCACGCCAGCCCCCCTGCCACAAGAAACCAGTGTTCGTAAAAAATCATCCGCCTGATTGTTTGTTTGCAAAACCCGACCGCCTGGAGCATCGCAAGCTCGCCTCGCCTTTCAAGGATGTTTCGAAGCACCACAAGCCCGAGTCCTGCGCTGCCAAGCACAAGTCCCAGTCCTCCTAAAATACTGAACACAGAAAGATAAGTATTTTCAACCGCGGCGAACTCCGCCAGCCGCCGCCCCGCCGGCACAAGCTCCAGACCAAAATCTCTCAAAGCGGCAGAAAGCTTTTCGGCTGCGGCATTCGCTTTATCTTCGGGAGCATCTATCAGGAACATTCTATAACCGCTTTCTGATGGGAACCGCTTGACAAACCGGTCTTCGCTGATAAGCAGGCTTCCCTGCAGGATTGAATTTTTCAACATACCGACCAATCGCAGCCGGAACTTTTGTCCCTGCTCATCAATATATTCAATCTCATCTCCAACGGATTTGCCGAGCGCCCACACAATCGTTGCATAATCGCCAATAGCCGGCACAACATCCGCGCCGTAGTTACAATTGAGCAGCTCCCAGGCGGTCTGTTCAGGACCTTCAATAGTCTCGATGAACCCAAAGGCGCCCCGGCCTTGCAGTTGCTGCGGGTGCACACCCAGTAACCGCGGCATCTGCGCCCGATTCAGATTAAAGCAGCTTGCATCATCACCGTCGCGCACACGCAATTGCACTACACTGACACTCTCAAAAGCGCTCTCACCCAAACCCAGAGTCCGGCGGCCTAGTGCGGTATTCAAATCATATAAAACTCCTATTGCCGATTCACCAAATAGTGCAAAACCTCCCGTGCCGGAGTCTCGCCTGTGTGACTGAGCCGATGGGTCGTGTCTATTCGCTCCTACAGCGACCACGAGGAAAATCCCGCAGGCCAGCATTGCTACAACAGCCAGGCTTCGTCCGCTTCGCCTGGTTGAGTTCCGCAGTCCCAAACCGACCAAAGAAACCGCGGGCCTGTGCCAACTGCTTCCTGCAATCTTCAACGATGCCTGGCATATTGCAAGTCCCGCAACTAAAAGCAACGCCCCTGCTCCAAAAAATGCGATGGAGACGGACCCGCTGTCGCCCCTGCCCATTGTTGCAAGAAGTAATACCGCCCCCCCCGCAGCAGCTGCCGCCGCCCATAGGCCTTTCTTGTCTTTTAAGGCGGGCCTGACGCTGCGAAATTGCCACTGCGGCACTGCACCGAGAAGCTCGCTCGCAGGTCGCAACACCTGCCGGCGCAAAGTAAGCCATATCGCAGCCAGACATACAGCTACAGCCCCTGATGCCCCTATAAGCAAAGTCAACGGCCTTGCGTAGAAATGGATTTGAGACCCCCCTACTGCCGCCCGCCAGCCTGTCGCAAGTCCATAAATCATTGCCCTGGTGTAGAGTAATCCCGCGGCGGCCCCGATGACCGCACCGAGCGCCGCCAGGACCGCACCTTCGATAAACAACAGCCGCCTCACCAACTTTGTCGTAAAGCCTACCGCAAGAAACATCCCGACCTGCCTGGAGCGG
>Ga0315279_10009662_pt1 | contig 11462 bp, 7 predicted proteins | sample YL17G06_20_MG_FD_203694 | JGI IMG/M metagenome (GOLD analysis project Ga0315279, IMG submission 203694) | Sediment microbial communities from Yellowstone Lake, YNP, Wyoming, USA - YL17G06_20 | ecosystem: Environmental > Aquatic > Freshwater > Lake > Sediment | place: USA: Wyoming | collected...
GCTGCATTTGACGACCGAAGGACTGGTCGGTTTCGCCCTCCAGGACTTTGAGGAGGAGTGACAACTTAGAGACTTCCACGGCTTGAGGGTCGATATCCACGCCGAAAATATGTGTGATCAAAATTCTCTTTTTTTCTTCGATCGTCAGCCGACACTCCCCGTTGCGAGGGTCTTTCCAAACGGCTTTTTTGTAGGATTCGGGCTTATTCTCGGTATACCACTTCAGACAGTGGTCCAACAGGCATCGATACGCGCCCAGAAGGAATGAGCCGCTTCCGCAGGCCATATCGAGGACGCGGAAAGGCGGTGCGCTCTTCCCGCCCGCGAGTTGGGCCGGGCTCTTGCTAATGATCTGTTTCCCGACCGTGTTCTTGACGATATAGTCCACGATGTAGGACGGCGTGTAATAGACTCCACCGGCCTTTCGCACCTCCGGCTTTTCTTCTATTTTGGCCTGATGGCCTTCGGTCAGCCTGATAACCTTGCCCAGGAACCGTTCATAAACCGTGCCCAGGATCTCGACGGGCATCACGCCGAAGTGATAGGGCGACCCGAATTCAAAATAGAGGCTCTGCAGGATCGGTTTGACCACCTTGTCATCCACCGAGAGATTCGGGGTGATCCGGTCGGGCGCGTCGGGGATGCCGGCTTCCTTTTGAAAATGAAACAGGCCCGAGTTGTATTTCTCGTCGGCTTTTCGGCACAGGTCGCGCATGAAGCGGGAATAGATGTCGGGCCGCTCGCACAGCTTGAGCAACTGTTCATAGGGCTCGATCCCGCGGTCTTCGGCCATGCGGAGAAATACGATCCGGTCGATCGTCAGCAGGATGGCGGCGTTCAGATCGTCCAGAGAAATAACTGGATTTCGTAAAGCGACGTTACGGGCCAACTCGTCGCGCCAGCCTTCGATTTCCTTCAGAAACTCCGCGTCCACTTCGGAGGTGCCGCGTTTCCGCTTGGAGGCGGCATACTGGTCGAAGGCCCCCGACCAAACCGCCTCGCGAGAGAAATAATCCCATAATTCCCGCCATCGGTCAGGATATTCCTCGAATCGAAAGTATAGGACGCGGGCGTGGCTTGCCTTATCGGATTGGCGCGGACGGAGGGTGCAATCATAGACACCCAATTCCTCGAAGTCCGTCAGGAGAGAGAGGACGACCTTGGCGCTCCAACCATATCGGCGAAGCTGGTAAGCCGGGCCCGGATCGGCGTTGATATTGATGCCGCATTTCTTGGCTTCCGTGTAGAATTTCGCCTGGGAACCGACGCGGAAGGTGTAATCGGGCGCTTTTAAATGACCTTCGACATCGAGGCTATCTTCGGGAATAACTTCGCGGTATTGGGGCGCCGTTTTGGACTCATTATGGACGTCCCAACCCAAAGCCATAAAGAACGGGTCGATTAACGACTGCCGGATGTGCGCTTCCTTGACGCCGGGAGCCAGGAACAGTTGGCGGTTCGTTTCGAAATACCGGCACAACTTGGCGACGTCGTTTTTCCCCTGATCGAACGTTTTCCCCATACTCAGATATCCTTTGCCCCCCAATATTTCAGCAAAATCTCAGAAGTTTAAACCCCCATATCTCCATTCCCCGCTAATATCAACCAACGGCAAGGCCGTAACCTTCTCGTCCAATCGATAGCGTTCCTTATATTTCCTCACGGTAAGGCGCCAAACCGCCGAGATGATGATAACCGATCCGGTTAGGGTTGAAAAGTCAAATGTTATATATTAGTTTTCAAGTCAAAAGCGCTATCTGGTCGGCCGGCGACAAGCTGGCCTTGACGGCGGAATTCTAAGAAACAAGAAAAGGAAGAAAAGGGGACGGTCCTATTTTCTTGAAAAATAGGACCGTCCCCTTTTTTATTGTCTGGCTGGATAGATTTGCATCTGATCAGGACGGTATTGTCGTTGGAGAGGCTCGCGTTTTTGGAGCTCGAGGGCAAGGTCGGTTAAAATGCCGCGGGACGATGAAGATCGTCGCCTTCATCACCGATTATACCGCGGTGGACAGGATCATTGGCCATCTCAAACTATGACGTTCATCGCCGAGAAGCCGCCGCTGTTTTTTAAAGAACAACTTTCTTCTTCCCCCACCGGAGCTTCATGGTCAGGACCCGGTCCGTGGAGAAGATCCTGGCCGCGATGACGACCAGGACGAGAAAGACGACGGCCATGAGGAAGAAAAGGGGACGGTCCTATTTTCTTGAAAAATAGGACCGTCCCCTTTTTTATTGTCTGGCTGGATAGATTTGCATCTGATCAGGACGGTATTGTCGTTGGAGAGGCTTGCGTTTTTGGAGCCCGCAGGCAAGATCGGTTAAAATGCGGCGGGACGATGAAGATCGTCGCCTTTATCACCGATTATACCGCGGTGGACAGGATCATTGGCCATCTCAAACTATGACGTTCATCGCCGAGAAGCCGCCGCTGTTTTTTAAAGAACAACTTTCTTCTTCCCCCACCTGAGCTTCATGGTCAGGACCCGGTCCGTGGAGAAGATCCTGGCCGCGATGACGACCAGGACGAGAAAGACGACGGCCATGTAGAGAATTCCGTAGAGGACCGCGGCGTAACGGCCCAGCATGATATTCGGCGTGGCCATGAAAGGATGGGAAAACGGGATGGCCAGGATCAGAAGCTTGACCGGCAGCGGCAGCGAATTGACATCGGCGAAGAAGGAGAGGAGATAGGGGATAAGAATCATCAGCATGAGGGGCAGCATCAGGGTCTGGGCGCTCCGGAAATCCTCGGCCAGGACCCCGAGGATCGTGGCCAGGGCCAGGCCGCAGAGAATGGCGAAAAACAGGGAGATCCCGAGCAGCAGGTATCCGTTGCCCGTCAGGGTCAGTCCGAGCTGCTTGATCACGACGTTCGTGGAGGCGCTGGCGCGGATGTTCCCCATCATCCCTCCCATATACGACTTCATGCCGATCATGTAAATGGCCGCCGCGAGCAAACCCACGATGCCGGCCGCGAGCATCTTGGTCGTTGCGATAGCCGTCCTGGGGATCGGGACGGTCAGCAGCGTTTCCAGGGTCTTGTTCTGCTTCTCCATGGCAATAGCCGAGATGACCATCTGGGAGGAATACATGATGATCATAAAGAGGATGATCGGGATGATAATGGACTGCGAATAGACCATTCCCGAGATCGCCGAGGCCGAGCCTTCGGCCATCCTGTCCTTGACGATGACGTAATCCTTGCTTTTGATCGGGTTCTTGAGGATGTCCGGAGGGACGTCGGGGACTTTCTTCCTGAGGACGTCATTCGAGAGATAGGCGTTTGTGGCTGTAATAACGGCCCTGAGGATTTCGGACTTCCTGATGCCGCCGACGGAGAAGCTGCGGAGAAATGTGTACGTCGAGATCTCCTTGGGCTCGAGGCGGACGATGGATTCTCCGAATCCCTGGGGGATGACCAGGAGGAGGTAAGTATCGCCCTGCTTGGCCGCCTGGACGGCCGCCTCCGGGTCTTTTCCCTGGCTCCATTCGATCTCGAAATTAGCCGCTTTCAGGCTGCCGGCCAATCCCCGGGAGAGGTCGGACCGGTCCAGATCCATGATGGATATTTTTTGCGTCGCCGCGGCCTTCTTCATCTCCGTCTTGGCCATGACTCCAATGAAATAGAAGATGGCCATCATCATGAGCAGGGAGATGATGAGCTGCTTGTTGACGAGCTCCCGGATTTCCTTGCGGAGAAGGTTGGTGAATTTTTTCATCTGAGGGCGCTCCTGAAGGCAACCTCGAGGTTCGGCGCTTGATATTTATCCTTGAGCTCTTGGGACGTCCCGGAGTCGAGGATCAGTCCCTTGTCGATGAGGGCCACCCGGTCGGATAGGAACTCGATCTCCAGCATGTTGTGGGAGGATAACAGCACCGAGATCCCTTCCTTGGCGAATTTCTTGATGATCTCCCGGACCTCGAGCGAGTTAATGACGTCCAGACCCGACGTCGGCTCGTCCAGGATGGTCATGGCAGGCTTGGTCATCAGGGCCCGGGCGAGGAGGAGCTTCCGGACCATGCCCTTGCTGTAGGTTCCGACCTTGTCGTTCAGGGCGCTCCCCAGCTCGGCGATAGCCTCGGCCCTCTTGACGGTTTCTTCGGCCTTCTCGCGTGTCTCCGCATAGAAGTTGGCCATGAATTTTAGATAATCCCTACCCTTGAGGTTCCGGTAGGCCCCGGCTTCCTCCGGGAGATAGCTGATATTCTCCCGGATCTTTTCGGGCTCCTTTTTCAGGTCGTGCCCGAGAAAGGTGACCTTGCCGCCCGAGGGCGAGAGGAGCGTCGAGACGATCCGGAGCGTCGTCGTCTTTCCCGCGCCGTTCGGGCCGATGAGGGCGAAAATCTCCCCCCTCTGGACCTCGAAATCGATCCCCCGGAGCGCTTCTTTCGTTCCGTAGGATTTTTTAAGTCCTTCGACCTTCAATACTGTGGGCATGCCGGCCTCCTTGTCGCCGTATCTTATAGCATGAACGCGGCTTCCTGTTCAAATGCGGAATGGCAAGGTCCGGAGAGATGTCACGAAATTGTCATGGTGCATGACCTGGCTCGGCGAATGAAAACGAGGGTAGGCAGGCGCCACGACGGCGGCCGGGGCGGCGGCAGGGGCCCCAGGCTTTGTCTGGGGATCCGTTTCCGCCGTACTCAGCCGCGTATTTACATCGCAGGTGAGTGCCCCGGGCTTTACCCGGGGGTCCACTTCCGCCGCGAAGGCTCGTCCCTTGACTCGACGCCTGCCTTGCTTTCTGTCACCGTTTCTACCGGCTACTTGGCAACTTTCGGCAGCGGCAGGAAGTTCTCCATCACCCAGAGCTCCAGATCCACTTTCACATCGGTGATCGCCACCCGGCGGCCGTCGGGGTGCAGCCGCACCCCCTGCAACTGACGGGCATCGATCAGCCCGATCCGCTGCGGTTCTCCGCCCTCGGCTGCGACGCGCCACAGCTGCCATTGCCCGTCCTTTCCTTTGACGGCCTTCAGAAAGGCGACCGATCGGCCGTCCGGCGTCCACGACGGCGAGCCCGGAAAGGCGTCGTCGAGTCTGACCACCTCCCGGGCCTCTCCCCCGGCGGCCGGCATGACGAGCAGCACCTGAAACTTGCCGTCATACGTGGCGATCAGCAGTCGCTGGCCATCGGGCGATACCACGCCCGCGTAGAGCCCTCGTTTCTCGATGACGACCGTCTCCTGGCCTGATCGCAGATCGCGGGCCACGAGCCGCTCCCCGTTCACGTCGGAAGGGGCAGGCCTGACGTAGAAGATTATGTTGCCATCTGGAGAAAACTCGAAGCGCGAAAAGCCGGCCGGAAGCGCCATCAGGGAAGTCAGCTGCCCCGTTTGGACATCAATTCGCATCAGGTTCTCGCCCTTCCCGGCCTCGGATGCTGGAATCACGACGGCCTTTCCGTCCCGCGTCCAGCGGAGGGGACCCCGTATCGTCCTCTCGCCGACCTGGAGCTCTCGCTCCTCGCCCGTATCCATGGAACGGACAACCACAGTCCGGTTCGGCTCGCGGAGAAGAATGAACGCGAGAAAGCGTCCGTCGGGAGACCAGTCTGGAGCCTGCGTGTTGCCGCGTCGCGATGCCGGCAGCGGCGGCGAGACCACATTCCCGCTGGACGGGTCGATTTCCGCAATCTGGACTTCCCAAACGTTGTTGTTGACCCCATAGTAGAAGGCACCCGATCGCGTGACCCCCATCGGCAGGAAGCCCCAGTCCTTCTTGACGAACATCGGTTCGCCCTGGGCCTTCCCGCCGGCCACCGCGACGAGCCACGCGTCGGCCGATCCCGAACGCTCACTGGAGAACAGAATGTGCTTCCCGTCGGGAGCCCAGCCCAGGACGCTGTGGTTCGACCGATCCGGGATGAGCGGCGACTCAGTTCCCGTCTGGAGCTCGAACAGCGAGAGCCCCTCCTTGGTCGCCCAGGCGATGTACCGTCCGTCTGGCGAGAACACCCCACCCGGCGATCGGTCCTTTCCCATCGCCTTCAGCAGCTTCGTCGAGCCGTCAGCGACGGCTACCAGCATCATGTCGCGGGTTCCGTCGGTCTTCACGAATTCGGCGAGCACGTGCCTGCTGTCAGGCGACCATGCCAGCGGAATATGGCCGCGGACACTGTCTCCGGCGGCCTGCAGGACCCGGGGCTTCGATCCCTCGAGCCCGACGACGCAAAGGTCGGCCGAGCCGTTCGACGAGTTGACCCAGGCGTAGGCGACACTCTTGCTGTCGGGCGAGGGCACGGAGGGCTCGGCGAACCCCCCTGACCCAGTCAGGCTACCCGTGTTGGTCAACCGCCGGCTCTCGCCGGTGGCGAGGTCGCGGATGGCGACGTTTCCGCCCGACCCCCAGTCGGTGAATGACAGGAAACGGCCGTCGGGCGACACCTGGCCCGTCACATCCGTCCCTGCTAAGACCCGCCTCACGGCCAGCGTCGAACTGCCCGACACGCCGCCGCCCCCCGCGAGCGCCGCCAGCCTCACCCGCGCCTGCGCCACAATCCCGGCCTGATCGGCGTATTCGCGCACCACCTGCTCGTACGCCTTGCGCGCTTCTCGCGTTTCCGCATCGCCCAGCTTTTCGTAGCACTGGCCCATCCGCAGCAGGGCGGTCGCGACCACGGCGCGGCCGGCGCCGGGCTGCGCGGCGATCTTCTTGTACTGCTCGATGGCGCCCTTCAGGTTTCCATCGACGGTTTCTGTTTTAATCGCCGCTTGAAGCGCGACTTCCGCCTTAGTGTCCTTCCCTTGACTCGCCAGGTACGCGGCGGATAGGGCCGCGCAGAGCAGCCCGGTCAAAAGAACTAACTTTGTTGGTTTCATTGTGATATCTTCCTGCCCATCATGTTACGGCTCCATTGTCAGGAGAGTATCCGCGCTATTGTCAGGATTGTGTTTTATTCAGCCATCGAAACGGTATCCCAGGCCGCGGACGCTCACGATGTAACGCGGCTCTGAAGGTTCCGGCTCGACCTTTTTTCGCAGGGTAACGACGTGGTTGTCGACCACACGATCGGTGACGAACGTGCCGTGCCCCCAGACGAGATCCAGCAGTTGATCCCGGCTCAGCACTTTGCCACCGTTGCGGATAAAGGCGGTGAGCAGCTTGAACTCGAGGGCCGTCAGCTCCACCGGTTTGCCGGCGCGCCGCAGCTCACAACGCCCAAAATCCACTTCCGCGTCGCCGAACCGGTATATCGGCAAATCGTCTTCCGCGGTGCGGCGGAGCGCCGCCTTGACCCGGGCTCGCAGTTCGCGCGGGCTGAAGGGCTTGGTCACGTAGTCGTCGGCGCCGATCTCCAGCCCCAGCACTTTCTCCGCCTCCTGGGTCTTGGCGGTCAGCATGATGACAGGCGTTTTCGATCCGCCCCGGCGCAGTTCCCGACAGACCTCGAAGCCGTCCTTGCGCGGCAGCATGACATCAAGCAGGATCAGGTCGAAGGCTTCTTTCCGCGCCCGCTGCAGGGCGCGTTCTCCGTCCGATTCTATCTCCACGTCGTATCCCTCGCTCTTCAGGTCCAGCTGCAGACCAAACGCGATTGCGGTTTCGTCTTCCACCACCAGAATGCGTTTCATGCCATCTTCTCCAACGGCAGCAGGATAGTAAACGTGCTGCCCCTGCCAGGTTTGCTCTCCAGGCGGATCTCGCCGTCATGAGCTTCGATGATGTGGCGCGCCATGGCCAGGCCGATGCCGGTCCCTTGGATATGGGCTGCCCTGGAGCCGGTCCCCCGGACGAATCTCTTGAAGATCTCCTTTTGCTCCGAAGCCGGAATTCCCATGCCCTGGTCCCGGACACGGATGGCCAGGCGGTTTCGTTCGCGCGCCATCTCGACCCAGACGGTGCGGCAGTCCGGCGAATATTTGACCGCGTTGTCGAGCAGGTTCCTCAGCGCCAGGCCGAGCGCTTCGCGATCGGCGTGGATGAACGGATACTCCCCGGCGAGCTCCAGTTCGACGTGGTAGCCCTGGGCAGCGGCCTTCTCCTGGAATTCGGCCACCAGGTCACCCACCAACGTTACGGGATCGAGATGCTCATAGTGATAGAGGAACGCGCGCGCCTCGATGCGGCCGAAATCCAGCAGCGACTCGACGAGCCTCTGCAGCCGCTCACTCTCGCGGGACAGAATGTCATAGGATTTCTGCCGCAGGTCTTCCGTGGGAACCCTCCCTTTGGACAGCATCTCCGAAAGCTGGCGCAGCGACGTGAGCGGAGTCCGGAATTCATGCGACACCGTCGACACGAACTCGGACTGAAGCCTGGCTACGGCACGCTCGCGGTCGATGGAGCGCATGATGAAATAGGAGCCGGCCAGAAGCACCAGCGCCAGCACTGCGAAACCTGAAAGCAGCAGGCGGCGCCGCCCGGCAAAGCCTGCTTCGTCGGCGCCGGGATCGGTACTGGTTGCGTGCAGAGTCCCGGGGAGTCTGGTGGCAGGCGCCGTCCGTACGGCCTGCGGGCCGCTCTTGTTGAACGAGCCGATCATCACCTGCCCGTCCGCGTCGATCAAGGCGCCCTGGACACGCTGGCCTTGCAAAGCCTCTGTCCACTTCGAACCAAGGTAACCGGGCCCCGCCAACACAGCGGCCAGCCGATCCGAAGTCCCCGTCCAGGAGATCAACACCGGCCGGCCTTCAATTTTCAGAATCCGGCGTCCTTTCGATTCCGGCTCGGCAACCCACTGGCCGTGCATCGATTCCGCGGCGCTCGAGAGCACGAGTGCGTTCTGCTCGCGTTCCGTCAAGGGACTGGCCCCCGACCAGCGCTGCGCCTCTTCCGCATGAAACTCCCAGGCGGGGTGGAGCAAGCTCCAGCGGCCGCTCCAAAGGGCCGAATGCATGAGCGACGCTTCCTTCCGCAGTTCTTCGCCCTTTCCAATCGCTTCCAGCACGGTGCCGCGCGCTTCGCGCGCCATCAGTTCCGCCGGCAGTCCCAGGACGGAGGTCCGGCCAAGTTGGGCGAGTTCGCCGTAGACTTGGAGGGCCTCCTCATTGCGCCCGGTTTTGCGGAGGTTTCGCCCCAGACGCAGCAAGGCGCCGGCGCGCACCCCGGGATCCGGTGATCGCGCAAGCTCCCGGAAGACCTCGGTCGCTTTGGCCGGATCGTTGCCCTGGTACTCCAGGATCTCGCCGGCGACGAAGGTCGCAGCCGGCGGCTCTTCGCCGTCCGGAATCACGGGATAGTAGAGCAGGCGGCCGGGCGGGTAAGCGTTGACGGTGCGTTTCGTCACCAGCAGGACCATCACGCCGTCCGGCGGTTCTTTCGCGCCAGGGCTTGGGACGAAGCTCAGATAGCTTTCAAGGTCCGCGAGGCTTTGCTGCAGCGCGGCGGCCATGTGGTCCGCCGCAAGTTCCAGGCGTTCCTGCAGGCGCTGTCCTTCGAGCGCGCGATCCTGTTTCAGTAATTGCCAGCCGAGCCAGCCCAGGGCGCCGCCAAGGACAAACATGAGGCAGAGAAAGACCGCCAGGGTGCGACGGGGCGGCCGGAGCCAAAGGGCTAATCCCATGGGTTGCCTCGCAAACGGCATCGGTTCCTTAAATTATATCCGGCCGGGTCAGGATTGAATTGAGCTTGGGTCAGGATTCTGTTTTTCCAGGGAGCCGTTGACGTCTCGGCTTTTCTGCCTGCCAGGCAGAGAGCCTTTGCCCTCCGGTCCCCAACAGATGGTTCGTTATGCAAACAGCTCATTAAAACTGCGAATATGGGGTAGACCCCATGAATTAGACAACGCGAGGGCCTTAATAGGTAGATCAGGCCCGCTGTAATTGCCATTTTATCCCTTTGCATATCAAAAAGCCATTTTCTCGATTTTTCGCGGTCCGGCTCACAAATGGCGGAATAAAACACAATCCTGACAATAGCGCGGATACTAACCTGACAATGGAGCCGTAATATTATGATGGGCAGAGGGAAATCTAAGGGACATAATTAGAAAAGAAATTGAAAAAAGAAAACGATTATAACGATTTTAAAGGAGGATTTATGACCAAACACCGCACTTTGAAAGCCGTTGGATTTTTCTTCGTTTTGGCCGCTGTTCTGGCATTCTTGGCCCTCCCTAAAAGCCAGGCCGGTGCTGGAAAACCCATCAGGTGGAAGGCAACTTTCGAGCCCGTCATTAACGCGAATTTGATAGGGTCTGGAGAATTCGTTGGTGGCGTTAATCACGTGAATATCAACAATGGATCTGGATCAAACGATACCCCATGCAGTGCTACCGGAACCTCCGGCTCTTACTCTTACCTTGAGCTGCAGGTCTTCACTCCGAGTTTGCAGTTTATCAATATGAGTGGCTTTTCAGGTGATAGTGGTCTTCCTTCTTCTTACGGATTTCCAAATACCAAAGCCGACTGGCCGCATTGCGTGGAAGATTTCTTAAACAATAATCTTCATCCAACCGAAGAGTATGCACATATCATCTTGAGATTCACGACATGTGGATGTGGTAACACTAAAACGGATTTAATGGCAATGACTGATGGCGAAATTCTCCCGGTCCACATGATGTTCCTGTTCTTTACTCATAACTGGTATACCCTGCCAAAGTCTTCTACCCCATATCCGTATCTTAATCTCATGATGAATGCTCATGGGTATTTAAAAACTGACGCCACTCATCCTGATATCTACATCAAGAAAGAGGGCAACGTATGGACTGCCTATGTGGATACAGAATTCGGTAACTCGTTTTACCCCCCGGAAAATTTAGTTGGCTACAATTCAAATGACTGGCCTACGACAAAAAGTGATGGTATCCTTGGACAATATGCCACATACGGGTCGAGTCAAGTAGGGGGGAAGGGCAAAACGACCTGGACCACGACATATCATTATCCCTGGGCAAAAGCACCGTTGAAGTTCCAGATCGCATTTACGAAATATTGACGCGAAGCGCACGGATCGAGTCCGGAGGCGCGGGTCCTCCGGACTCGGATTGCCTGTATCCTGGCATAGGCCAAAAAATCTTGAGCAACTCTGAAATCTTCTTGCGCGGACTCGAGAAGATCTAAAAAGCCAAATCTCCCTTTACATCGGCTCCCGATATAGGGTATTAGAAATTGCTTTCACTCATTGCGTGCATATTCTGGTCGAATCCGGCCAGTGATTCTGGTTCAAAATGGCCACTGATTCTGATTGAAAGCGGCCATCGATTCTGGTCCCAAAAGGCTACTTTTCGGCCGCATAAGGAATTCGGGGACACGATATCCTGTCCCCTATTAATAAATGCGAGCGATGGGGAGCAGGATGCGCGAGGGGTGAGCCGCGTCGTAATGGACGCGGTTCGTCGCAACGCGTGTCTCGGAATCAAGCCTGAGCCGTTTGCCGGTGTTGGGATTCGGTTCAAACCGCGGATCGCTGCTGCTCGTGACGTGGACGGCGATTTTGTGCCCTTTGTTGAAAACGAGGCTCGTCGACCAGAGGTCGATACGCGCCTGTACGACCTCGCCAGGCTTCATGA
>Ga0315279_10009663_pt1 | contig 11462 bp, 18 predicted proteins | sample YL17G06_20_MG_FD_203694 | JGI IMG/M metagenome (GOLD analysis project Ga0315279, IMG submission 203694) | Sediment microbial communities from Yellowstone Lake, YNP, Wyoming, USA - YL17G06_20 | ecosystem: Environmental > Aquatic > Freshwater > Lake > Sediment | place: USA: Wyoming | collected...
TGGCCGTCCGAGGAGGGATCAGCGCGCCTGGAGCGCCGATGGCGGACGACCACAACCCGCGCCTAACCCAAAGGTCGGAAGAAAAGGCGCAGGCAAACCGAATCGGATTGCGGTTCTAATAATGAGCCGTCAGGCACAAGACCTTTTTCCGCCTGCCTTTAATCCTCCTTACAAAAGCGGAGAAGGCCCGTATCCATTCCTTATTGAACTGGCAGTCAAGGCAGGAGGGCCGACGACATCTCACCATCGGCCTAAGTTCCGTCCCAACCCACCCATACTTCTCGAAGTACACGTCCTCTATGCGATGGTAGAAGACCGGCATCTTGTCGGGAAGATCCGCAATCATTTTTCGGAGGTCTCCGACACTTAAGTTATCCCGGTCTTCAGGTCGCTTGGCTTTCGTCATTATGAACACCCGCTAGTTGAGCCGCAATTCATACATTTGTAGCAAGAGCCGCTGCGGACCATAATTGCACCGCAATCTTGGCAACTGGGCGCGTCAGATGGTTGTTCCACGCCAGCCACGGTCGGTTGTAATGGCACTAACCAGACTCGTTCAGGTGGATCTGATTGTCGTATCTTGACTACACCCATTTGTGTTGGTGCTGGATTCGGTGCATCAGGTGGAATCCTGGCTTCCTTGATTTCTTCTGTGGGCGGGAGGAATTTTAGTGCTAACCAACGGAAGATGTAATCCATGACTGATTTGGCGTGCCGAATTTCGGGGTTAAGCGTATATCCGCTCGGCTCGAACCGTGTGTGAGTGAACTTCTCGCAGAGAACCTTAAGCGGTACGCCGTACTGAAGTGCTAGTGATGTCGCTATGGCGAATGCGTCCATGAGACCCGAGACGGTTGACCCCTCTTTGGCCATAGCGATAAAGATTTCCCCTGGCAACCCATCTTCATATAAACCTACCGTGATGTACCCCTCATGTCCTGCAACGGAGAACTTGTGGGTTAGGGCGTGCCGCTCACTAGGCAAACGTCGGCGGTGGGGATGAGCGGCGGGAACGGTAGTTTTTGGTGACATAAAATTCTCTCCATGTGAGTCGGCTTGCCTATTCTCTTCGCTGCCCAGTAGGCACGACTTGCTGCGGATATTTTCCGTTTCGTCTCGTCAGACCGATGGCAACCCAGGGCATTTTTGTTACCCATCAATTTCGCGCGAGTCTCATCGGAAGGATGTTGACCTAGGCGGTTCTTATTGCCCCTCATCTTCGCAATGCTTTCCTCGGAATGATGACGACCCATGAGCGCCGCAGAGAGTTTCGCGCAATGTCCAGGTGAGAGTTTCTTCCCTGTCCTAGCTGCAGACATCCTGGCGCGGGTTTCATCGGAAGCACGATAGCCCAAGCGATTCTTGTTGCCCAAGGAGTTCTTGTTGCCCTTGAGTTTTGCACGGAATTCTTCGGAGCGGTGGCAACCCAGTGCCCTTTTATTGCCCATACTTGCCGCCGACATTCTGGCACGGGTCTTAGCGGAGTGTTTCCTTCCGATCCCCGCCGCAGATATTCTTGCACGATGTTCGGCTGAGAGTTTCTTCCCAGTGTGTGCTGCCGACAATTTAGCTCTTGTCTCTGGGTGCTGTGCGCGATTATTCCCTCCTCGCTGCAAGTTATAGCCCCCAGGAGCCAACGTACCCCACTTTGCGATCTCCTCCTCTTCCAGTGCATTCAAATCGTTCAAGTTTTCGGCTTCTGCCAAGGGACAATACTCAAAGTTCTCTGCCCCATACTTGCGGATGGCCTGATGGATGGGATACAAACTGCCAACCCGTGCACTGAAAAGATGCTGCCTCCATCGCCCTTTTAGGTCGCGGACGGTCTGCCCCACATAGGCTTTTCCGTTTATCTTATTTAGAATCAAATAGACAAGCATTTCATTTCACTTAAGAGGTCACGCTTTCTTAGGATGGATTTAGACGACGGGCGAAACGGTGCATTCAATCAGTTGGCCAGCGGACGCTTTCTCGTCAATGAGTTTGGCGAGTTCTCTGTGGAATTCGGCGAGATTATGCCCCCGTTCATGCAAGTTGCCGAACAGGGTTAAGGATGCTACTCCTGGAGGTACAGTTCCAGTGTCTGGCTGGATAAGAACGCCAGCGAGTAGTAGTTTATCCTCGGTCGCCTTGCGTATCAGGATTTCGAGTAACCCTCGAATTTCATCAGGCGGTTGTTGGTTTTTGAGCATTTAGGTTTCCGCCCCGCAGGGTTTCTAGTTCGCGTTTCAGGGCGAAGAAAATCTCGCCCTGTTCGATGGCATCCTCAACCGCGACGTGGGTATGCGGTCGCTTGGTTAGACTGGCCAGAACTTCTTGAGGCAGGTGCTTTTTGCTTCGGAACTGACCTGTCAGGGCAAACATCAGGGACTTGATATCGAGTGCCGAATAACCAAAAACCGACCGCCCCACAAAGCGAATTAAGTAATGAAAGACGAAGGCATAATCCCAAGTAGCAGGCCAAGCGATGCAAATCTTGTGGCCGGGAAGTGCTCGGCACCAAGCGTCGAACTCCCGCATCGCAAGGGCAGGATCGAGTGCATTCTCGGTAGCCCGTTGGAGAACTTCGGGGGGTTGCGCCATCCAAAATTTGGATGTTGCGGGGTCGGCCTTCGTATCGGGAAGGGGCCATAAATTCCATTGGCGGGAATCTAGTAGGATGCCCGCGTCATCGAATGCCCCTGCGCCCAACGAAATCATGGAATGCAACCCTGGCGTCGGACCGAAGGTTTCGATATCAATTGACATGTAAGTGACCGGTTTGGGCATTTCACCGGAAAAAGAGCCTTGAATTGTTGAGGTCAGTTCTGCTATCACGCTGGGCAAAGAGGGCATAGCAATTCGTTTGGGGATGAAACCGCAACTTCGGGTCGAAGACATAATCGAGTAACCGTGCGACACAGCCCAGCTCAAACACCGCAATACCATCGTGCCGGATGGCGGGACCGCCCGCGAAGTGCGTATGTCCCTGACCGACTACCCGCATCTGACCGAGACCAAGAATTGCTTTCCATTCGTTTAGCCAAGAGGCGAAGGTGTCAACGGGTTTGAAAAGCACACGACTAGATGTTTCGGGATGACCCAAAACCAAGTCGCCATCTACCCAAAGCCAAGGAATCTCTTGCTCGTCCACACGGAAGCGCGGCAATTTGACATTCGGTAGGTCGGCAGCAATCAGTTCCAGTAGATTCCAACGCACTAAGAAGAAAAACTCTGGCGGGACGACTCGGGCAAAGAACTTGCGTGCTCGTTCGTCGTGGTTGCCAGGGATAATGACGACTTCCGCGAAGTTCTCCGCAAGCATCTGGACAAATAGTTTGGTTGCCGCCAATTCCCTCTCTAACGGCTGGTGTTCATATTTCGCAAACCGCGAGAAGGCAAAGAGATCCATTAGATCACCAGGTACAATGGCACGCGTAGCACCGCGCCGCACAGCATTGGCAATGGCCCAGGCAATGAACCTATCGTCCTGATGGGGACAGTGCGGATCGGCGAATACAGCAGAGACTTTATCGGTTGATGAGTTCGGTGACGGAGGAACGAGTACGACTTTGTGTTGGCCTATAAGGTCGCGGAAACGCTGTGCAGCAACATCAAAGTCTCGGAGTTCGGGTGCGTCAAATGCCTGTGCTGCAACTCGTTCTATATTTGCTGTCGAGGCACGGCGTACCATCTCTTGGAGGAGAACCTTGGCAGGCGCTTGGATGAGTGTGCGGCATCGGACGGAATTGTAACAGTTCAAGTCGTGATATATCTTGCGCCGGTCGTATTTCTTCAACTGGTTACAGCCGGGGCAGATCCGTTCAATACTCTTAGCTGGCATTATCCTCCGTGGGGTTCATCTTCTAGCTCGTTACTTAATCGCGTCGCCGCGTGTCTCCTTGACCAGCGCCAGTAGATAGTCTCCATAATTCCGCAGATCAACTACCGTGTCTTCCAAGGATTCGTCCTTTACCTTCTGGATAGTTCCCGGTCGCGTCAGCGAAACGAGCCGCATCAACTTATCGCTCATGCGAACCAAGACCCCATCCACCGGTGACGGAACGATACCCAGCAACGCACAAACGCGCAGGTTAAAGAGCGTGTCCCCAGCTTCCTGTTGCGCCGAGTTGTAGTCGTTACCCTTGGCTACCAGGAGTGCATCGGCCTTGATGTTCAGCCGCTGACGCATGTTGATAAGCGATTCCTTGCTAATTCCAGCCATTACTTCTCCTTTCTCCGTTCGCGTTCCGCGACAAGGAAAGCCTTGACGGCTGCGAAGTCGTCGAATTGGTTGACTTCTGGGAGATGGTGGAAGACATTTTCGCGGGGTCCACAGACCAGGAGAAGTTTACCCACCGCAATAGCCATGCCGAATTCTGTGTGGCGACCCCCACGCTTGGTTCGCTTAGTCGGACTAACGGTAAAGAGAATGACGGCATCACTGTCCAACAAGTCCTTGCGGTCATTTTTCGCGTGTTGGCGCAGAAAGGCGGGCGATACATCCGTGAGTTCTATCTTGGGATTCGCATGTTCACGCAGCCAACTGGAGGTAACGCCAAACCCCAAGACACGGAGTTCGTCGGCATACTGGCGTATTCGGTCACGCCATGAATAGAGTGCGGCTAAGTAGATTCGCAGTGAATTGCTCCACTAGGTGAAGGGCTTGTGGGCAGAACCAGGGCCGCCCCCGCCCATTGCGCCCCGCAGGTCGAGCATCTGGTACTCTCGCCTAAGCGGCGGATAAGAATCGCTCCGCAACGGCAGTTGCGTAGGAACTCACCCAACGAGACTGTGGCGGGAATATCTATATGCTGGCGCACACGATGGGACTTGCGATGTTTGGACATTAGCTAGAGAAGTCGGCAAAGAAGACGCAAATCACCCGAACCATTCAAAGGCTCGGCGGAGATAACTCATGTGGTGGGGATCGATAAGTTCCTGGAGTCGCTGGCGCTTATCGTCGTTACCTTTGGTCAATGAAAGCAGAAACAAAAAGGCATCAAAACTCAACCGTGATAGGGCAACACTGTCAAATGTATAACAGGTCAGGCTTACTACCGCACCGATGAATTTGCGGAGGTCGTTGACATCCAGGGAACTGTTGCGCAGGTCGCAATCAATGAACCGTGTGCGGGCGATGCCAGTAACCCGACACCGGCAGAAAAGTTCGTTCTCGAAGTGGCGACCAGAAACGTCGCCTAGGTCTTCGTCTATATGGATAGCTCGCCATTCGCGCTCGGATGCCATTATTTCTCGCCTCCCCAAACATCCAAGTAGGTCTTGGTCACGAAGGCTGAAACTAGGGCACGGTCTACCTCTTCGGGAAGCGGTGAGGTTGCCGCTGATTCCTTTAGTTCGGCGAACAGGCAATTCGCCTCTTGGATCACGCGCTCCTGGCTCCAGAGTCCCTGGCGGACCTCCAGAAGCGGACCTCTTTCTGCTATTGGACGCGGCAGGGATATCCATCCCTCATCCATAAGTTCGATACCCTCGTGGAGAAGCCGAAGAACGTGCATGGCCGCCTTCGTGTCGTAGCCAAAGTATCGCTCTAATTCGGGTCGCTGGCCGTGCTTTCCCTTTCCCTTGGTTCCCATCATCCTGTGCAGTTGGCTGTCCGCATATCCAGCGTACTGGCGTGCGTGGGATCGAGCGAGGAACGCCGGTCTGTGGGCCAGAACCGACGACCACCAGATGTCACCCTCTCCCGCTGGGGTAAAAAGGAATTGCAGAACCGTGGGATTGCCCTTAAGAGCCAAACTTGCCCACTTGCGCAGCGAATAACAGGTGATATCTACATCGGTCGGCCCGTTTCTTTCGCTGTCGGATGCGGTCGAGGTAACAAAGTGCTCGAATCGCTCCAAGCCGAGAATCGCCGCAGGCTTCTCGACGAAGATTCCGTAGATATCCAAATCGTCGTGACCTTCCAACTTTACGCCATGCAGAGTTGAACCCCCAATGAAGGCGTGGATAAGCGAAGCTTTAGCCGCAGGGAAACCCATCCTGAAGATCGTATCCGTGAGTCCAGTGTCCATTTTAGCCTCTCAGCGGCATGACAACGTAGCGGTACCCGCCCTCAACGGGCGTGAGTTCGGCGGCGCTAGTTTCATCCTTGAAGGTCAACTGAACCTGTTTTGCGCCTGTGGCGGTAACGACAGCCAGGAAGTCGAGGAGATACCGAACATTGAACCCGATGCTGAATTCTGGCCCTGTGTATTCGGCATCTAGGAGGTCTTGACCTTCACCATCGAGAGTAGAAGTGGAAACTTCTAGGCTCCCGGGTTTCAGATTCAATTTGACAAAGTTGCTGCGTTCGTCTGCCAGGGTTGCAACTCGGTGGAGCGCAGTAGCAAGTACCTCTGGTCGGACGGTTGCCACGAGGTTGTTATCTTTCGGCAGGATCGCCTCGTAACCGGGGAATTGACCCGTCAATCGGCGACTGATAAGTTTCTGGTCGCCGAGTCCAAAGAATATGTGGGAATCGTCCGAGGCGAATGTGACGGTCGCATCATCCTTCGCGTCGGAGATAAGCCGCAAAAGCAGGGTACCAGCGTCGCGGGGTACCAGAAGACTCTGCGCTTTCGGTTGCTCAGCAAGAGGCGAAACTGAGAGGGCAAGGCGATGACCGTCAGTGGCTACTAACCTAAGACCTTGGGCGTCCAAGGCTAGTAGAACGCCGTTAATGGTGTATCGGGATTCTTCTTTGGTAACGGCGAACAGCGTCCGTCGCAAGGCAGTATGCACAATAGAGGCAGGAAGATTGATAGAATCGGGCGGGGATTGTGGAATGGTAGGGAAATTCTCAGGAGATAGGCCAGTGAGTTTAAATTTTGCACGACCGGAAATAACACTGGCCCAGTGGTTCTCTAGGACGGTGACAGTCAACTCATCCTCGGAAAGGGAGCGAACGATTTCGGTTAGCCGCTTAGCGGGAATGCAAGCTCTGCCTGGTTCCTTGACCTCAGCCGGCAGGGATGAAATCGCAGCAAGTTCGAGGTCGGTTCCCGTAATGCGGATATAGTCTTGCTCGGCCTCGATAAGGAAATTGCCCAGAACCGGAATGGTCGTCTTCGGAGTGATAACGCCAAGGGGTAGACCAAGACCCTTGGATAAAGCTGCGCGGTCAATTGTGAATTTCATAACCCTCCTGCTTGTATTGATGGGGGAAAAGGCATATAGTTTTTCCCCCATTGAAAATCGGAAGTAGATCTACTTGGCGATGACAGACCGGTCGGCGGAATTGTTCGCGCCGTTCTTGACCTTCACGTAGAGGTCCGCAGCCTTGCCAATCGTGTAGGGACCGCATATCCAGGCAATCAGACCAGTGAAGTCTGGTAACGCATGACTGTGCCACACGATGTGCGATGCCCACACGGTTGCGGAAAGCAAATTGATGAACGAGGCAAGGCGACTGAAGGATGCCCCGCCCTCGGCAGAAAAAAGTAACTTTAGAAAATTCATTAATCCTCAGTAAGTAGAATGTTTCGGACTTCGAAAAGCCCACAAAATTAGACCGATACAGTTGGATGATGCTCGCCTTTTCCTTCCGCAGTCCACAATACCTTCATGGGTAACGGTCCGAACTTTAACTCCAGATAGTGAATCGCATTACACGGACGGCAGAGGATTTCAAGATCATCCGTTTTTCTCCTGCCTTGAATAACAGCACGTTTGAAATCTGGCGCGCCCCAACCCCCCTCGTTCGCCTTCCTTCCGCCGCCGTTCTTGTGATTCACTTCAAGTAATCTCCAATCATCACATCCACACCGGGAACAGACCGCGTTGATTGTTCCCGATATGGCGAAGAATAGGCGTTTCTTTCTAAGCGCCCTAGCTTTTGCTGCCCTTTGCTTTCGGTTTACCTTGTTATTGAGCCATTCTGCCAGCATTGCGAACCGTTCCACCGAATGGTAGTAGCCCTTCTTGTAGGCAGGGGTTTCACGCATATTCCGTGGGTCCTTTGGTTTCCCACAATAGGGACACGCGATACGCCGCCGTGATATGCGGGGGTCTGGTTTCCAGGAAGCGCCGCATCCTCGGCACACCAACAACTTCTTATATGGAACCGTGCATTCTCCAACCTTCCTCTTAGAAATAGTGAACCTCCGTCTTCGCGTGTGTAGGCACAAGCGCATAGTCGTATTCCGTGGCCATCTCGTCGCGTTCTGAGATGACCAGAAAATAGTGTCCGATTCGCCCAATGAGACCCACGCTGGTCTTCTGGCGTCCGGTATATTCCTTTCCCGTCCGCAAACGTGAAAAATCGGGCAACGGTCCCCGCATAACGCCAATGGCGTCTTCCCAATCCAATTGTCCCAACCGGAACGCAACGCCGTTGATGAGGACAGTTTTGTTTTTTGGCATAGGATTGTACGATTGGAGAGATTTGGGAATTAGAGTAGATGGCGCAACCTTAGTTCCTAGGCACTACCTTTCCCGTTCGTAATCTTATCCAGCGATTCGCTTTTCTTCGCACTACCTGCACTGGAGCCAAAGTAATAACCAACGACGCTGATCCAAGCGGTCCCTAGCACGCCCACCATTGTGTACATAACCTGTTGCGAGGCTTCGGGGATTTGATGGTAGGACAACAAGAACAGAAGGCCAAAAAAGCCTCCCGTCACGCCCATAGCAAGAATCGCTGGGATCTTGTCTCGAATTGCTATTTCGCGTGCGCGTGCGCTTTCTCTGTCCTTCTCCGCGATGGCTTCAAGTTCCTGGATATTCTGGAACCCCAACTCCTGTGCGCGGAGTTGGAATTGCGTATCAAGTTCTCGCAGTTTCAACATCTGGTCGGGTGTTGCCCCAGCGATTGCTTGTGAAATAGAATCAAGTGTCGGATCAACCTTCGCGCCGACAACCTCCCCGATCTGCTTGGTCGCTAAGGTTATCAGACCAGGAACGTTCCCCGTTGCGATTGCGCCAATCCAGGGAACGACCTTTTTTAGAAAATTGCCTATTGCCATTGGTTCTCCTTCATAGTCTTTCGTTATTCGGCCGTCAAGGCTGGGTCCATAGCGACAGGAAATCCATTCATAATTGTGATCCAAACATCCTCAACGGTCTCCACTTGCTCGTAATGCCAGACTGTTTTGGGTGGGAGACCCGCACTCCAACACTCAGGCGGTCCCGGTACCCGTCGCAGACCGACCACCATCTCAACCTCCGGCTGGATTATGTCAAGTGCTGCACGCGAACCGCCGATAAAGTTCACTCTCGCGGGGTGGGTCAATCCTGGGAGAACACATCCCTCAGTATCCAGGGCGCGTGATCCGCCATGTACCCGAATGCCCGTGTACCCTGGTACATTGACCAGCCGTATGGTCCAAACCTGGATCGGTCGGCCAAACCTCTGTGAGGTCCGAAGACTAAAACGTGCGGATTGATCCACGACGGCAGGATATCGCCCTACGGGAATTGCTGTCTCACCGGCAATCTTCCATTTTTCGACGGGTTGACCGATGATCTCTCGTATCTTGTCCTCAAGGGTGTAGGAACGATACATATCGTTTGTGTACCAACGACCAATTGTCGCACGACCATCCGCACTCGTCTCAAATCGCCTAACTTCAATTTCCATTTTTGCTTGCCTCCAAGGTTTGGACTACGGCTTCCGCAACCGCGAGGCAGACGCTCGCCTGCCAGTCAGCGTTGCGGAGCAAAGCGAAATCCTCGGGGTCATCCAGAAACCCAAATTGTATTAGGATGGACGGATCGTACCGTAACACGCACAAGTCGCTTCGGCGCACTAGTCCCGCACCGCATTTCTTGATTGTATGCGCCCCCATATGTTCGAAAATCGCCCTGGCAAATCGCTCACTTGCTGGCGTGTGCCAAAGGACCATATCGCCCTTCACCTTACCGTCGGGCGCGGAATCCCCAGGAACGGCATCTCCATTAAAATGGACGCTGAGCAGTAGTGCTGCACTCATACGCATGGCCGTGCGCACACGCCAAGCCAGCGAGCATGGCACGGTATTGTTTTCGCGGGTGAGGTAGGCCTCGGCACCCATATCGCTCAGATTTAGCGCAATAGACCTCGCATATTTGAGATTCCAGTCAGCTTCGCGTTCACCAGTGCTGGCGTTGACAATTCCTGAGTCAAAGACTCCAGGCTTTCTGTTCCCCATCCCATGTCCAGCATCGACTAATATCGCACGCATTGGTTATCTCTCGTTCTTACGGCGCTGAAGGAGCTTATTGGTTTCAATCTGCGCGGCTTCTAAGCGATTCAACTGACCCTCAACGGCTTGCAGGCGCACATCCAGCCAATCCTTGCGGACATATTCCTCTGCAATGCGGGTGGTCGTGCGTTCCAGGGTTGAGATTTTCTCCTGGTCTACTGCTTGGTTCCGTGCCATGACTAAACGGTCGGTGAAGATCGTGGCAAGTACGGTCAGAAGCAACGCCAGCAATCCGAGGAAAAGTTGGCCAGCACGCCAGCCATTGGTATGTGTGTTGAGCATTTAAGAATTCCCGAAGGAGAGGGTTTAGCCAGTTAGATGGCCATGTTTGCGTGGATTGTAACTAAATCGCCTTGATCGAGGTGATGATGTTCTGGATATCCGCCTCTGTCGGCGAGTGACCCGTCATAACGTCGCCAATGACTGCCATAAATGCTTTGGCTAATCCTTCTAGGGCCGCGTTCTTGTGATAAATCGCCGCCACTTGGTCGGCGGCTACAAAGGCGATGAGAAAGCATAGACCGATCTTCTGGGGCACATAATCGATGAGTGATACCGCCACCGCGACAGCGATCAGCGCGAAACGAACGCTGAACACGGTATTGGCAACCAACCTTGCAATCCTTTTAATCTTTTCGAACATGAATTTTCTCCCTTCATTTCCCGCCTTGTTCCTTTCCTTTTTTTGTCAGGACACAATGGGCAAACTGGCCAGCACGCCAGCCATTGGTATGTGTATTGAGCATTTAAGAATTCCCAAAGGAAAGGGTTTAGCCAGTTAGATGGCCATATCGAATGTACCAATCAGAATCCCAACCCTACATATTTGTCACGCCGAAAGCGTAGGCATTCGTACCGTCATCTTATCTCCCCATCACAATGCCGCTGATAATGTAGGTCATGGTATCCACAGGTGTTCCATTGAATGTAATCTCCCAGGTGGTTGGCGTCTGATCAGCGGGCGGTTCTGTAAGGTCAGTGATTGTACCAGTTCCACCTACCATTTTACTAATGACAATAGGAGTGTTTGTCCAGGTGCCATCCTTGAAAGTCAGGGTGATGGTCGGATTTGCGGCGATGCCTGCTCCACCACAGGTCACGGTGATATTCCAGCCTTGATCGGTTCCTGTCACCGCTGAAACTGCCGCAGTATCGCCCCAACCCGCAGAGAGCGTGAAGTCCCCTGCGGCGAGGGCGGTGCCCCCAGTTGTGTTAATTCTTCGAGCAATGAGATCGCGGGTGGTATAGTCCCCATTGGGAAACTCTACGCTTACGGCAGGGTTGGCGTATGCCCCCACC
>Ga0315279_10009665_pt1 | contig 11459 bp, 7 predicted proteins | sample YL17G06_20_MG_FD_203694 | JGI IMG/M metagenome (GOLD analysis project Ga0315279, IMG submission 203694) | Sediment microbial communities from Yellowstone Lake, YNP, Wyoming, USA - YL17G06_20 | ecosystem: Environmental > Aquatic > Freshwater > Lake > Sediment | place: USA: Wyoming | collected...
GTGGAGTAGCCGTCCGGGTCGATCAGCTGGGTCAGCCGATGGCTGCCATCGTAGTTGTAGTAGGTCACACAGCCGGTGGGGCCGATGACTTTGTTCAGGTTGCCGCTGGCGTCATAGGTGAAGGTCTGGCGGCGGTTCCCCCAGTCAGCCATCCAGCTCAGCCGGCCGTTGGCGTCGTAGTTGAAGTAGGTCGCCCGCTGGTAGGGCCCGCCCAGATAGTCCCCGATCTTGTCGATGCGGTTGTTGGCGTCCCGGCCCAGCACAATGTGGCCGCCGCTCAGATCGCCGAGGGAGAAGAGCCGGGCAACGCCATCCGCATCGGTCACATCGTAGGCGAAATAGACTTGGTCGCTGGCCCGCACCTCGCCCCAGGTGCTATCGACGGTGTTCTTCTGCAGCGTGTCGAACACGCCCGCCGGCGGGGTGTAGTTGCCCCCGCCCGCATCGGTGTAGACCCTTCCTTCCCCTGTCCCCAGGTGCAGCGTCGCCACCCCGCCAACGGTGTCCTCCTCCACGTAGCGGTCGAAGGACATGTTCCGGCCATAGCCAAAGTCCCCGTTGTAGTCGCTCTGGCTGTAGTAGAAGAAGGAGATCTCGATCGGCATCCGGCTGGACAACACCAGATCCGGGTCCAGCCGCAATCCCCCGGTGAGGGGGTTCACCGCCGCCCCCCGGCCAAGGTTCAGCCAGCGGCGAGTCGCGCTGCCCCCCGCCCGCCGCGCACGCTGCTTATCCTCACGCGGAGGCGCCCCCTTCGACTCGGCCACCGTTTCCTTCGCACCCGGCCTGCTTTCCTGTTCTCGCTCCATCTGTTCCCTCCGACCGATGGCTCCAGCCCCTTCCCCTTAGCCCCGCTCAACCAATAGCCGCGACTCACCCGATCCTCATCCCACCTCGCGGGGAGCTGCCCCGCGGGTAGGGCTTGGGGGGACAGCCCTGCCCAGCCAGCAGCATCGCCACCTCGTCCCCTCCCGGCGCCGAGGCGGGTAGCAGTATCCCGGCACTCGCCAGCAACTGCTCCTTCTCCCGCTGCCGCTGGCGCCGGCCTTCTGCACTGGGGTCCAGTTCGCTCGCCAGCCAGAACAGCGGCCCTAGCTCGCCCCGCTCAGCCCCCTGCTGCCAGCCGCTCATCTCAGCCATCGTATCCTCTCCCCTCTGTCATCGGACATAGCAGGCCGTGAACACAGGCGCCCAACACATCGGCTCTGGAATGATACGACATAGGGGCAGACGCGCGCGGACGATCCGCCAGTCCGGCCGCTCGACCATACACAACGTACGACCGCGCCCCGCATACAACCCCCTCCTGCCTCGCCCGGCGCTCCCCCATCGGCAACGCGGTAACTCGACCCCAATGCCACGCGCCGGAATACCCGCAATCTACCACCTCACTCCCAACGCGTCAAGCGCGAGTGACGGAGAACTTCATCGCAACGCCCACGAGACTCAGCCACCAGCCGCGAGGTTCCCTACCAGACCCGCGTACTGCCGATGCCACACCACCTCCCATGAAGCCTCCCGCTCTGCCCAGCGACGAGCTGCATCACCCAGGCGACTGCGCTCCGTCGGGCGATCCATGAGATGCTCCAGACACGATGCCAACTCAGCTACATCCCCGGGTTCGAAGAGCAACCCTGTCCCAGCATGGCTGACCTGGAACTGCAGCCCACCGATCCGGCTGGCGACCACCGGCCGTCCGGCTGCCATCGCCTCCAAGGTGACGATGGGCCAGCCTTCCTGCACGAGCGAAGGCACCGCACAGATGTCGGCCGCCTGGTAGTACGCCGGCAGTTGCTCCTGTGACAGCCACCCGGTGAATTCTGTGAACTCGTCCACCCGGCCGGCCTGCTCTCCGGTCGCCACCAACCGGAAGTCCTGGCGTCGCTGCCAGAGCTGTCGGCAGGCCTCGTGGAGGACCCGGAATCCCTTGAAGGGCTCCTCCACCACTCCCGCCATGAAGATGGTGATGCGCTCACCGTGCCGCGGCCGGCGCGGCTCCGGGAACCGCCTCAGATCCACTCCAGCGGGGGCGATCTCGACCCGGCTGGCATAGGGAGACAGCATCTCCTTGATGAATGGGTTGACGACGAGGACGGCGCGAGCCCTCACCAGCACCTCCTGCAGCAGGTCGAAGTAGCCCGGCGCGGTGACGCCGCTCAGGGCCCTTTCCATCCGATGGAACTGACCGCTGGTGTGACCCCGCCCCTCCAGACATTGCCGGCACATCTCTGGTCGGGCGAGCTGGTGATGGGGGCACTGACTGGCGGAGCCGTCGGCGTTGAGTAAGAAGCGACAGTTGTTCAGAGGGCAGAGGCATTCCTGACTATCGAAGCGCAGCCACACCGGCCAGTCACCAAGCGCCTTCGCCAGGTGCGGCTTGAAGCTCCAGGCATCGGTGACCAATACCGCGTCCGGGGAGAATGCTGCCACCGCCTCGCGGAATCGGTGCCCGATACTCTCGGCTGTCCACGACTCTGCGTCGAGATCAAGCGCCTGCCAGTTGAGCGAGTAAGGGCGATCAACCTGGCCGAGGTGCAGTTGGGGGAAGCGAGCGAAGAAGTGCCTCACTTCACAGCCATGCGCCGCCAGGGTCTCTCCCACCCCAACGGTGTGCACACAGCCCCCGCCCGCCGCATTCGAGACCCAGTTGAAGAGCAGGCTGGCGATGGCGATCCTGGGTGGGCGCGGCGATGCGCCTGCTAGCGGGCGATCCACCGCGCCCTGTGCGCCCAGCCGGTCCAGATTGGCGCGGGCGGCAGCAAGCGCCGGATCGCAGGAGAGCGCCAGCTGAAACTGCTTCCGCGCCTGGGCCTCCGATCCCTGGGCGGCCAACACCGCGCCCAAGTCGTTGTGGCAGAGCGCGCGCAGTTCGGTCGACAGGGACTCCTGCTGGAGCAGCCGCTGCAGCCCGGCCTCCGCCCGGGCGACCTCACCCCGTTCCGCGAGCCGGGAGAGACGCCGGTATTCCTGCCTGAATCGCTTGCCCGTGCCGTCCCGCGCCATCGGCTATCCCTCAGCGCCTGTTTGCGTCAGCGCCTGCCGGAGCATCTGTTGCGAAGGCAGATAGCCGGGGCGAAGCTTCACCGCGAGCTGCAGGCATGAGAGCGCCTCCTCACGGCGGCGCAGCTCAAGCAGGAGGCAGCCGAGGTTGTGGTAGGCCTCGGCATCATCGGGCGCCAGCTCGATCAGCCGACGCAGCACCGCCTCGACGTCGGCGCGCTCCCCCTGCTGCAGCAACGCGTGACTCAGGTAGCGATGGCACAGATCCAGTTCGGGGGCCAGTTCTGCGGCGCGTCGAAACCGCCGCTGGGCCTCAGGCAGGTCCTTGGTCCGGAGGGCAATCAGCCCGCGAAGCAAGGCTGTCGTGGCTTCGCTGCCCATGGCAGGTGCCTCATCCGCCAGCGCCCTCGCCTCCTCCGTCCGGCCCGCGGCGAGCAGCATCTCAGCAAGCGCCAGCCAGGCCGGCAGGAAGTCCGGTCGTTCCCTCATCACCTGGCGCCAGCAGCGCTCCGCCCCAGCGCGTCTGCCCATATCCTGGTAGACGGCGGCAAGGTTGTGGCGGGCCTTGAAGCCGAGGATGCCCGAGTCCACGCTCGCCAGGTCCCCGGTCTTGCCCTGGCCCGACGCGAGTTTGCCCAGCGCGGCCTCCCCGGCGGCCAGGTCGCCCACGTTGTGACAGGCCACCCCGAGGTGGAAGAGGAGCTCAGCATCGTCCTGGAACAGCCGCAGCCCGCGCTCGCAGACCTGCCGCGCGGCGGCACAATCGCCCTGTGCCCGGTGAGCGGAGGCGAGCAGCGCGTAGGCCTTGCGCACGTGGGACTCCTGGGGCGCGGCGAGCTCGATGCTGCGCCGTAGATGGTGAACTGCGCGCTCGAGTTCCCGATCGTGCAGCGCGGTCATGCCTGCGTTGAAGTGTACGAACGGGTGATCCGGGCGTTCCCGCAGGTCCAGCTCCAGCAGACTTCGATCGCGCCGGCGCTTGCGGGCCTGCCCGGCCTCGCTGCGATCATAGTGTGCGTGGATGACCTGGACGGGGGCGCGGGCGATATCGCCTTCCGCGCGACGGATGGCGGGAAGGACCTGTTCGTGGACGCGCAGCTCGAACCTCAGGTCCGGCCGGTTGCGGAACAGCTTCACATGGTCGACTACCGTCTCGCCATACTCGCCCGGCCCGGCCGGGCAATGCACCTGCCCAACGAAGCCGAATACCTTGTCCTCAGCCCCTTCGATCACCCGGCGCAACGCCTCTCCGCTCTCGGGGGGCAGAACATCATCGGCATCCATCCAGAAGATCCAGTCGCCGGTGGCGTGATCGAGGGAGATGTTGCGGGCGGCGGAGAAGCTCTCTTGCCAGGTCGCCTGGATCACCTCCGCCCCCGACGACCGTGCGATCTCGATGGTGCGGTCTCGCGAACCGGTGTCGACCAGGATCATCTCGTCCACATAGGGCCGCACACTGTTCAAGCAATCGGCGATGTGCGCTTCCTCATCCCTCACGATCATGCACAAGGAGATCGTGGGACGTGCGGTTTGGAGCAGTAGTCCCCCTCTGGCGTGCCGGCCGATCCGCCACCGGCGCTGCGATGTGGGCTGGCTGGAGTCTGCGGCCGGCGGTGGTGTAACGCGCGGCCCCTCCTGCTCAGGAGCGAGGTTCTCTCGCATCTCCAACTGGAGCGACCACTTGTCTGCGAAGCGGCGCAGGTTCTCGTTCAGTAGCTTCTCGGCCGGCACCTCGTTGGCCAGCATCGTACGGGACCCGAAGTGATGAACGTAGGCGTCTTGGCAGACAAGCAGCCGGTACCCGGCCTGCCTCGCCCGATGGGACAGATCGGTGTCCTCGAAGGTCCCCAGCCCAAAGCGCTCATCCAGCAGACCGATCCGGTCCAGCAGCGCCCGCCTAGTGAGCAGGCAGAACCCGACGATCATACTCGTGGGAGACGAGCGGCCCCGCTGTTGTTTGCCAAGTTCCCAGGCGAACCCGTCCAGCTCAACCAGGTTCCGGTAGGGTGGGATGATCCGCTGGTCCCCGGCTGCGCAGTTGGTCAAAGGGCCTACGATCCCCACATCGTCGGCCGAGTGCAGGCACCCGAGCAGCCGGCGCAGCCAGCCGGGGGTAACGACGGTGTCGTTGTTCAGCAGCAGGATGTTGTCGCCGGAGGCGGCGCGGATGCCCTGGTTGGCGCCTTTGGGGAAGCCGAGGTTCTCCCGGTTGGCGATCAGCTTGATATCAGGGAACGACTCCAACCACTGCCGCGTCCCATCGGTGGAACCGTTGTCCACGATGATCAGTTCGTAGGGCGCGTGCGTATGCCTGCGGATGCTGTCCAAGCAAAGCCGCGTGTACTCGAACTGGTTCCAGGTGAGGATGATGATCGAGGTGAGACCCCAGTCGGTGCGGGGCGCAGGCCCGGCGATGACGAGCCACTGCCCGACAAAGAACTCCTCCGCCTCGCCTGCCGGAAGCCCCGAGATCCGCAGCCGGCCGGCGGTGATGTCACCCGGCCGTCCTGCCTGCTCCCACCCTGCGTATCCGCCGGCCTTGACAGGCCGCACCTCGACCACCTCGAAGCCTGCTTCCTCGAGCAGTTGCTCAGCGGAGCGCCGAGTGAAGAAGCGCAGGTGGTCTCGGTCCAGCACTCCCTCCGGCTGATAGCTCCAGTTGCCCTCGATCAGCTGCTGCACCACCTCCATGTGCCGCGCGTTCGGAATGCTTGCGATGAGCGCACCGTCGGGCACCAGCAAGTCACGCAGCTTTCGCAAGAGTGCACCTGGATCTCTGAGGTGCTCAAGCACGTCGGCGCAGACCACGGCATCGAATCGTCCCAGTGATCCGAGGTCGAGCGTCTCCACGTCGCCCTCGATCAGGTGGTCCAGTCGGCGGCACGCCTCTGCCGCGGCCGCGGCATCGAGCTCAATGCCGACCACTTCACACTGCTGGCGGCGCTTGATCTCCTGCCCCAGCATGCCGGCCGCGCATCCCACATCCAGCACTCGCTTGGCCTGCCGCGGGATCAGCTCCATCACCTCCGGCCTGGGCCAACGGTAGTAGCAGGGGTTGCGGCCGGCGACTGCCGGCCGGGTGACTGCAGTTGGCGCCCGCTCCGCTCGATCGGCCTTGGGCCACTCGCCCGCGCGGAACCGCTCCAGCACTCGCTCCATCCGGTGGCGATAGGTATGGCGCGCGATGACCTCTTGATTGCCGGCCTCGGCGATGGCACGGCGCTCCTCCTCATGGGAGAGGTAGTAGCCGATCAGGCCGAGCGCTTCCTTCTGGCTCTGGTACTCGACCAGATGGACTCTGTCCTGAAAGAGCTCCTCCTGGCCGTTGGCAGTGAGGCGGTCGGTGATGAGCAGCGCGCCGCAGGAGAGCGCCTCGAAGACGCGCATGTTCAGGTCGTTGTTCAGCGAGCAGTTGATGACGATCCGGGCGCGGCTGTAGGCCTCGCACATCTCGGTGTGGGGTACCTGTCCGATGAAGGAGCGCGGGAAGTGCCGCAGCACCTGCTCCAGCAACTCCTGCCGTGGGCCGGGGGAAACGTGCCCGATGAAGGCAACATCATACTCGGGGTCCACCGTCAGTCGGCGGTGGACCTCCGGATCGCACGCCAGGGGCAGCCATTCACACCCGGCGATGCCGGCCGAGAGCAGGCGCTCGGCGCCCTCTTTCTGCGCCGCGAACACAAGATCGTAGCTGCGCGCCTGCTCGGTCAGGCGGGCCAGGCTGCGGTGGGTGTCGATCGCCCAGAAGAATGCGGGGTGCATTTCGGGCCGAAGCCGGAAGTCCAGGTCATCATCGATCCGCAGGTAGAGGTCGAAGCCGGTCCCGACGGCATCGGCGGGATCGGGGCCGAAGTGTGTGACCTGTGCGAGTTGCCGCAGGGCGCGCAGGCAGTACCCTCCGGTGGTATCGGGCCGCAGCGAATCATCGTAGATGATAGCGATGCGCGGGCCGGTCATGGTGCTCTGCCCCGGTCAGCGGATATGCGGGGCGAGGTCGAGTCGCACTCAACGGCCCTGGCCAGCGCGGCGCGCAGCGCCTCCACCGCCAGCGCCGCACAGTGTCCTTTGCCCAGCGGCAGCCCGCCAAGTCTCGCCTCCAACGCTTCCCCCGTGATCGAACCGGCCTCGGAGGTCGCCATTCCCATGATCCACTCGGTCAGACAACTGCCAGCCGCGACCGCGGCAGGACAGCCGTAGGTCTGGAAGCGGGCGGTTTCGATGACCCCGTCGCGCAGCTTCAGCTCGATGACCATGAAGTTGCCCTCCCCAGGTGTGCCGGCCGTGCCCGCTGCATCGGCGTCCTCCAGTGGGCCGATGTTCCGTGGGTTCAGGAAATGGTCTGTGGTCGTCTCGCTGTACACCCCTTCCCTCCGCTGTGGCTCCGCTACACCCGGGCGAACTCCGCCCTCACTTGGGCGTAGATGTGGAGCACCTCCCCCACCACGTCGCGCCATAGGTGCTGGGCTAACACGCGCGCCTGCCCTTCTGCTGCCACACGCCCGGCCAGTTCCCTGTCGTAGAGCACTCGCACGATCCCGGCCGCCAGCGCCCGCCCATCATCCGGCGTCACCAGCACCCCGTTCTCTTCGTGTTCGATCAGCTCCACCGCCGCCTCTGCCGCGGAGGCGACAACCGGAACCCCGCAGGCCATCGCCTCCACTGCGCCTTGCCCCGACAGCTCGACCAGGCTGGGCATGACGAACACATCGCTCGCCCAGAGCAGTGTCGCAAGCACCTTTCCTCTCAGCTCGCCAGTGAAGGTGATCGCATGATGGACGTTCAGCTCCTGGGCGCGGTGCCGCAGCCGCTCCTGCATCGGGCCCTCACCCGCGATCACCGCCCGCGCCTCGGGCATCACTGCCAGCACGTGGGGCAGCGCTTCCACCAACAGCTGCGGTCCAGTGTGCTGAACGAGCCGGCCAGCGAAGGTGATGAGCCGGCTTCCCGGCGGCCCGAACAACTCCCGGAAGGCCGCCAGCTCGGCGTCGGTCTGCCAGTCGCGCGTATCCACGCCCACTGTGGTGACGGTGAGTTTGCCGCGCGGCACCCGGTAGGTGCGCCGCGCGTAGTCAGCCCCCGCGGCGGAGAGGCAGATGACGCGCTCCGCCTGCTCGCAGATCCAGCTAATCACCTCCCGTACGTAGAGGGCGTCAGCCTGGGAATGTCCTTCCGACTCCAGCCCTTCCGCCCGGTGGAGCGTGAACACCAGTGGCAGGGCGAGTGCCTGGCGAAGTGAGTGGGCGAGAGAGGCGCCGGTCCAGCCATGGGCGTGGATCAGATCGAAGGGTCCGAAGGCATCGTTCGCCTCCAATGCGGTAGAGAGCAGCAGCGCCTGCTCCTGCAGCACATCGGCCACTACGTTGGGGGCGCGGAACGGCGGTCGCTGTTGTGCCGAGTGCGCCCAGAGGCCCTCGACTCGGCGCCGCGCGCTTGGGCAGCCGCCGGGGGCAAGCACGTGCACCTCACAGCCCTTCTCCGCCAGGGCGCGCGCCAGCCCCTGGAGGTGCCGCCCCACCGCATAGCCCCAGGCCGGCGCGAGGTCCGGTGCCAGCAGCAGCACTTTCGGACCTCTCTCCTGATGGGATGGGCTGGGACGCGCGATACTGCCAATCGCTTCTTCTCCCGCCGAGGAATCAGCGGCAGTGGCGGCGCGGCGCCTCCGGTGGGCGGCGATCAGAGCAGCGGCCGCGGCGGACTCGCTCTGTCTCCGGCCCTGCACGGCACGGCCCTCGGCGCACTGGCAAAGGACCTCCGGCAGTTCGGCAACGCCGGACTGTTCGCTTAGCCGAATCCACCAGTCCCACGCTTCCAGCCCGGGGATGTCCTCCCTCAGCGGGCCGGCGAGGTCAGCGCGCTCCCTGCGGACCAGGAAGCAGCAGCCGACCGGGTTGTGATCGAGCAATCGCTCACGCCAGACGTCCCCGGTCTGCGGAGCTTGCCCTGCCCGCGCCTGGTGCGGGCAGCGACCAAAGGCAAAGCCGGCTTCCGGTCGCTCTTCGAGCGCCTGTGAAAGCACACCCAGCGCCTCCGGCGCGAGACGGCAACCAGGGAGCAGCCATGCCACATACCGCGCGCCGGCGACGGAGAGCCCGGCGTTGAGCGCCCTCACCAGGCCAGGGGATCGCTGCCTCACTACCATCACGGCCGGGTGCTCCTGCTGAAGTGCGAGCAGCCGGTCCCACTGATCCTGGGGGAGACCGGCACTGACTACCAGGAGCTCGCGAGCAGGCGCCAGCTGCCCGAAAAGCGAACGCAGCGTCTCTTCGGCCGGGCCGAGCTCGCCCTCCACCGGCACCACCACCGAGCAGTCTGTCTGCGTCATTGGATCACCCATGGATTGCCACTCGTTCCAGACCCTCCAGGATCGTCTGCGCCGTCTGCTGCCAGGAGTACCGCGCCGCCCGCTGCAGTCCGGCCCGCCGCAGCCGCTGGCGCAACTGGTCGCTGCTCAACAGCAGCTTGAGTGCGGCTGCCATCGCCGCCGGCTGCAGGGGATCCACCAGGATGGCGGCCTCGCCCAGCACCTCGGGCATGGAGGTCCGGTTCGACGAAACCACCGGTGTCCCGCAGGCCATCGCCTCCAACGGCGGCAGCCCAAAGCCTTCGTAGAGCGAGGCCCACAGTAAGCAGGTGGCGGCGCTGTAGAGCGCGGGCAGGTGCTCCCTTCGCACATAGCCGATGAGGATAACATTATCGGCAATCCCGAGTGTGGCGATCTGCCGGAGAAGCGACGGCTCGGCGGCGCCCGCTCCCCCGACCAGCACGAGCGGAAGGCCCGTTCCAGCGCGCCCTCCCGCCAGCTGGTAGGCATCCAAGACCGCGGACAGGTTCTTGTTCGGCTCCATCGCCGCCACCGCAATCAGGTACGGGGCCTCCACCTCATAGCCGTCAAGAACCTCGTTCCGCTCCTCCTCGGGGATGGGCCAGAAGATGTCGTCGGCCGCCGGAGAAGCGACGATCATCCGCTCCCTCGGCACCCCATAGGCGCGCTGGATGCCGGCCGCGGCATGGCGAGAGACGGTGATGACGAGATCGGCCTGGCTCGCGGCCGCCCGCAGCCACTTGCTCAGATAGCGGAACAGGGGAGTCGCATAAAAGCCTGGCTCTTCCTCCACTCCCGCGTCGTGGATGATGGTGGCCTGGGGACAGACCTTCACCGCCGGCAGCACGCCGGTCAGAGAGAGCAAGGCATCAGGCCTCAGCTCCTGCAGCAGCGCGGGCAGTGCCAGCTGCTCCCATTCCTCATCCATCAGCCTCGCCCCCGGCGACTCCACCCAGTGACAGTGCGCACCCAGCTCCATCCCCCTGCCAGCGGAGGGCGTGCAGATGAGCTGGTACTCGTGTCCCTCGGGGCGGGCCGCCAGCGCGCGCAACAGCGACCGGCAGTAGACACTGCTGCCCATGTCCCGTGCGCTCACCAGCCTGGCATCGATGGCAATGCGCATCTGCGGCCTCTTCAGCGCGGCTCGAAGGAGTGGGACCAACGCCGCCGGAAGATCGCCTCCTGTCCAGTACTGGATCGCAGCAGCGCCAGCACCTCCGGCATGCGGGCGGTGACGCCCGCGTAATGCACGATCTCGGCAAAGGGAGAATAGACCGTCCGAAAGCCGGCCTCCCTCGCCCGGAAGCAGTAGTCCGCGTCCTCGAAGTAGCCCGGCGCGTAGGCCTCGTCCAGATGCCCGATGGCATCGATCACCTGGCGGGTGATGAGCATGCACGACCCCTCGATGTACTGGCGGTCCTCCGGTGTGCAGAAGCGCGGGTCATGCCGTGCCGCCCCCCGGCCGATCGGCAGGTAGCAACCCGAGCGGGCGAAGATCAGTCCCCCGGTCGCCATGATGCGGTCGTGCTCGGGGCTGATGACCTTGGGGCCAACGATGCCGATGCGTTCGTCCAGCCCCAGCACGGCGAGCAGGCCTTCCAGCCATCCCGGCAGCACCACCGTGTCGTTGTTGAGCAACACTACACGGTCCGAGTCTGCCGCTATCAAGCCCTGATTGGCGGCAAGGGTGTAGCCGAGGTTCTCCTCGTCGGAGATGACTTCGAGCGGCCAACCAGCGGCCGTCAGTCCGCGCAGCCGCTCGGCGGTTTCGTCGGTGGAGCCGTTGTCCACTACGATCACCCGGTAGGGCGGGCGGGTGTTGGCGCGGATGCTCTCCAGGCACGCCTGCGTGTAGTGCCAGGCGTTGTGCACCGGGATGATGATGGCGACGCTGGTATCGTTTTCCGCAGCGCACACGTCAGCGGCTCCCCTCAGCTCGATCGCTGAGCATGCTTGCATAGCAGGAATGGGTCAGCCCGGCCACCCGGTCCCACGAGAACTCCCCCAGCGCCCGCTCCCGGCCCCGTGCCGCCAGCCGCGCCGCCAGCTGCTGATCCCCCAACAGCCGGCTCACCGCAACGGCAATGGCCTCGGCATCCCCCGCCGGGACGCGCAGGCCTGTCTGCCCATCGGCGAC
>Ga0315279_10009669_pt1 | contig 11450 bp, 8 predicted proteins | sample YL17G06_20_MG_FD_203694 | JGI IMG/M metagenome (GOLD analysis project Ga0315279, IMG submission 203694) | Sediment microbial communities from Yellowstone Lake, YNP, Wyoming, USA - YL17G06_20 | ecosystem: Environmental > Aquatic > Freshwater > Lake > Sediment | place: USA: Wyoming | collected...
TATATACAAGAATGCCGCCCAAAAGTCAAGCCAAAAACGAATGCGAATTTGCCCCCCTACTCCCAATACCCCTTCACAACAATATCTACCCTCAATCCCTCAACACTCTTGCGGAATTGCTGGGTCCGAAGTGTGAAGTGCGAGGTGCAAGCCAAAGTTGAACTTGGAAAAGAGCGCATCTCAAACGGGTTTTAGCGGGCAAACATTGTGACCCAGGCAGGGCGGAACCCGACGCTGACGGCGAGGGCGGAGGAGGGGATGTTTGAAGGGCCCGTGGTGTAGTAGGGAATGCGGCCCGCGCGCCGGACCGCCCGTGTGACCCGCGCGACGAGCGCACGGCCAAGGCCCCGATTTCTGTGCTGCTCGACCACGTCCACGCCGACCTGCCAGAGCGTGTCGCTATCCCCGGACACGCCCGCGATCCCTACGATCTCACCGCGGATGCGCCCTACGCACGCCAGCACGTCAGGACGCTCGCCATCGGTGTGATACTCGAGAGCGTGGCCGAAGCCTTCGTGGTCATACAGCTTTTGGATGGCTTCGCCGCTTAGGAGTTCACACGCGACGCCTTCCGGCAACCGGGACTTGCGAGGAACCGGGCCGCCGAGAAGGTAGCTGACCATGGGCCCGGCCAGCGATTGACCTTGCGACCTCAAGAAACCGTCCAACAGAGCGATTGTGGCGGATGAGAAGATCTCATCACGCGTCATCCCGCCCAATGTTTCCCGTGCCCACGCGACGCTCGATACATCACACGATATCACCACCCCGCGTCCCATCGAGAGCGCCCCGAAGCTGCGTGGCCGAAAAGGAAACTGGCGGCGCCCTTCAAGTCTCCGCGATTCGACCACGACGACACCCGGCTGCTCGAGATCAGACTCAGTGCAAGCCAGATCCAGACAGAGGACGCGTCTGACTTCGCTTTCCGGCCATTTCACCAACTGGTTCATGTAACCGTCCCTAATCCTTTGCCACGTCATTCAACGCCTGCCGAATTCCCGGGCGGCGTTCCACATGGCGACCATGTTTTCGGGGCGGACGTCGGGTTGGATGTTGTGGACTTGGGCAAACACGAAGCCGCCGCCGGGCGCGAGATCGTCGATGCGGCGGCGGACCTCATCGCGGACCTGATCCGGTGTGCCCAAGGGGAGAACGGTCTGTGTGTCGCATCCGCCGCCCCAGAAGACGAGGTCTCGGCCGAACTCGGTTTTCAGCTTGGCGCTGTCCATATGGGCGGCGCTGACTTGAACGGGGTTGAGGATATCAACGCCCATTTCGATCAGGTCTGGGATCAAATCGTAGACGCTGCCGCACGAATGGAGGAAGAGCTTTGCGTGGTTCATGCGCCCCTTCATGAACGTGTACAGGCGGCGGAGTGAGGGCTTGACGAGGCGGCGCCACATGGCGGGATCTATCTGGGGGCCGCCCTGTGCGCCGAAGTCGTCGGCGAGGCAAACAACATCGAGGTATGGCCCAAGGGCGTCGATGTAGTGGGCGAACTCGTCGATATGGAGATCCGCCAGGGTTTCCATCAGCGCGACGGCGAGTTTCTCGTTGACGGCAAGGTCGCACATGAAGTTGGCCATACCGCGCAACAACTGGGCGGCGGCAAAAATGTGGCCTCCGAATACGCCCGCGATGGCATAGTCGGTTTCCGCGCGGATCTTGCGGGCGCGTAGAACAAGGTCGTCGATGGTCTCATCGAGCCATGCCGAGCGGTCGAGAAAACGGATTACTTGGTTGTACTTCGTTACGTCGTCCGGTGTTTGAATGAACGGGCAGACGGGTCCCGTCGGCGAGAACCACGGTGAGTCCGCATGGCGCTGAATTAAGGGTTTGCCGTCCGCGCCCAAGACGGCTTCCGAGCCATCGTCGAATCGCACGGGGTTCCATCCCTGCGGCACTTCACAAGGCGACCCGTCGGCGAGGGTCCATGGCTTCCAGTTTCCCGGCTCGAAGCTCAATCGGACCACGTCGCCCGCGAACCGGCTGCGGATGGCGTCCTCGACGGCGGCGAGTTGCATGTAAACGTGAAACAGGCGCGTGGTTCCGCCGCTGAGACCCAAGTGGGCCTTCAGCCGGTTGTAGGCGATGCCATGAAGCCCGGTATCCTCGGTGCCGCCGATATCGATGGGGACGCGGTCCGGCTCCCGATGATTGATCGCCGCCAAAACACGTTCGCGCGAGGTCAACTCCGTTCCTCCCGGTCAGGTTATTCCATCAGGATATTGCCGAAATGGTGCTTTCCACCTTGCTTGACAAACCACAGACCTTTGGTCTACGAAGAGCGAGTTTTCATCCTTGGTCAAAACTTCGGGACCAGTCCTGCCTGCTTACATACCTGATTCGCGGTGATGCGGTCCAACCGATGATGGCGCTTCAGCGGAACGATCTTCAGTCCATTACTGTAAATCGAGTGGTTGCCTCCTTCGCGCACGAGACGAAAGCCGTTGTCTTCCAAGTATCGTGCCACTTCCCTCCGATTGACCGACACCTTAGCTACACCTCGGTCGAAATGGATTCGAACAAGACGCCACCTTGAGGTATTTCCATTGCCAGCTCGCGATGCGCGAGGATCATCTCCCGAAGGGCGTCCTCAAGCATCATGCGGCACTCCTCCAAGGTTGCGCCCTCGGTTACTACCTCCGGCCATTCCACCAACTGGCCCATGTAACCGTTCTCAATCTTCGTGTATTTCGCTGTATACCGCTGGATCATGACGATGTCACTCCAATTGATCTATCGCTCGCTGTCTTCGGTTGTCCCACAGTTGTTTTCTGCCTGAAGGATACCACAGCACAGCGCAAGTTGACAGCGAGGTCCTTAGTAGCCCATAGTGAGGCAATCCGTTCGCATCTCATCGTTTTGACCCGGAACCGGGAATCCACGGATAAAGCGCGATTGGATCCGCCATATTCATCTTGAAAAGCCTGTTATCTTATCCAGACGATGAATTGCAGGCGTGGCTTTTGCGTTCCTAGTTGCAGAGCGTTGTGCGTTATCTGGCCGTGAGCGCGCTGACGCGCTTGAGGAGGGTGTGGCGGGTCCTGCGGAAGGTTTTGATGTCGGTATCGTATTTGTCGAAATCGAGGATGAGGGTTGAGGCTAGGGCGGCGGCTTTCTTGGGGTTTTTCTCGGCGAGTTGGCTTAGGAGTTCGTGGTCGACGATGCCGTCGCGCATGGCTTCGAATCGGATCGAGTCGAGGGGGCCGTTCTTGCCTGGATAGACGATCCATGGGTCGCCCGCGGGGAGGTAGGACGGGCCGGGGTGCGCTCGGGTCGTGCTGGTGAAGGGGTCTTCTTGTGTCCAGTGATTGTACCCCCAGTGGAGGTAGCCGGTGATGCCGTAGCGGAAGTTGATCCAGTGGAGGAGGCGGGTCTTGATGAGGGGGAGTTCGATAAAGCGGTTGGCATACTCGCCTTGGGGAAACACGCAGGTGTAGAACCACACTTCTTCGCCGGCCCGCTGGCGTTCCTGGTAGTGAGCGAAGTCGTCGTGCAGGAAGTTGAGCTGCGGCACCCATACGTTCATGGCGCCAACGAGGTCCTTCGTGTGGCACGCTTCCATGATCTTGAGTTCGGGGGCGTACTTGCGCGCAAGGGCGGCCATCGCGCGATAGGTGTCGATGTTGCTCTTGATAGGTTCGTCGGCGAGGTGCTGAAGGTAGCAATCGAGCCAGCCTTTTTCGCGCAGATGCTTCACCAGCGCGGGGAAGAACTGCGCATAAAAGGCGTCGGCTTCGGGAGAGGACGGGTCGGCCGTGGTTGAAGCCGCTTTTCCGTCTTTCACTTGCCAGATGTTCACGACGAAGGGAGACTCCCAGTCTGCCTTACGTCCGCCGATGTGGCCTCCTTCGATCCGCCCAACGACACCCGCGTCTTTGAAAATCTGAACCCATCGGTCAAACCGGGCGAAATCGATTGCGAGCTTCCCGTCGGGGCCGACCGAGAATTGTGCAAGCGACAACGGGGAGATGAGGGCCACATTGTGCCTGTGCTCGGCCATGTTTTCGGCGTAGCGGCGCAGCAATGCGTAGTATTCCTCCGATTCCGGGGCCGGGTTGATCTCCATGTGCGGCCAATGCATCGCGAACCAATCGGTGACCCAGAGACGGCAGTTCTTCACGACGGCTTTGTGGACGCGCAGGGTGAGTTTCCTGGACTTGGTGGACATCGTGGACGAATCTGATCTAATGGTCAGTGTTGCCGTGTAGATGCCGGGCGTTGCGTCTTCGGGAGCGTGGACAGTGATCCAGATAGGTTGGGCTTTTCCAGGCTTCAAGTCGATGGCCGGGACCTCGAGCAGCGGATCGGGGTAGTCCGCGGGCGGCTTGCGCAACTGGTCTTTTGATGGCGTTTGCGTCGGGCGATCCACGGGGACGAACCCGACGAAGCGCGGGGCGCGCGCCTCGATCTGCCCACTCCCGCCACGTCTCTTGAACGGGGATACGGAAGCAATGAGTCCTTCGACGGGCGTATCACTCCGCACCACCACCTGAAACGTTGCGTGTTCGCCACGCGCTGCGTCTGCTTCCGCCCTCGCGCCCTTTGCCGGCTTCGCGTCCGGAAATACTTTCGTCAATGGATCTGTAGCCCATGCCGCGATGGCCGGTCCCTCCTTTGCAGCAGCGGACGCGGACACGGCGCACAATAATCCCGTCGTTATGAAAAGGGCTCTACTCATAGTAAGTTGACCTCAATCCGTCAAACCTTTCCCAATTCCTCGCGATGCGCCCAAACCTTCTCGAAGGCATTGATGTACTGGTCGACGAGTTCGGGCTGTTCGGAGGTCCAGTAGGGCATGAGGACGGCGGTGCGGTTGGCCTCGTCGCAGCCGGGTACGGAGTCGGGGGCCGGCAAGACGGGCATGTGACGCCACCACTTATTCTCCGCGAAAATGGGATAGGTGTGTTGCAGTTGCAGGGAGTATTCGCTCACGTCCACGCCTTCGGCCTTGAGCGCCTTGACCGCAGCGGCGCGCGACATGCCGGCTTTCTTCTCGTCGATGAACATGATGTTTTTCGCATAGTACACGCGCTTCATGTCGGGCCGCGCATACTGTTCTGTGAGGCCGGGCAATTGAAGCAGGCGGTCGTTTAGACGGCGTATCTGAGCGACTCCGGCGGCGTTGCGCTTGTCGAGGCCCTTGAGCTGGATCCGCGCAAGGATGGCCGATATGGGGTGTATCCGGAGTTTCGAGCCAAATGCGGTGCCCTGGTATTTCCGGTACGGACTGTCTTCGGGAAAGGTGTTGGGGAGGTCGTAGTTGCCGTAGGTGGTCGCGCGCTCGAAGTCCATCCGATCCTTATAGACGCCGATACCGCCCTCGATGGCCGGGAGGGGTTTGGTCGTTTGGAGGCTGAACCCGGCCATGCGGCCCCAATTGCCGACCCAGGTGTCTTTGACCTTCGCGCCGTGGGCGTGGCTCGCGTCTTCGACCACCTCGAGGCCGTGTTCCTTGGCGAACGCGCAGATATCGTCCATGTCGCAGGGCACGCCATACCAATGGACCGGCATGATAGCGCGCGTCTTGGGTGTGAGGCGGCGTTTGCAGTCTTCGACATCCAGGTTCATCGTGCGCGGATTGACGTCCACGAACACGGGGACGAGATCGAAGAAGCGCATCGGCACAAGCGGGAACCACGTGCTGTAATCCGGCACGAGCACTTCGCTGCCCGGCGGCAACTCGAGCGCGAACATCATTGAGGTCAACGCACTGGTCCCGTTGCAGTGGGCCTTCGCGTACGCGCACTGGAAGTGTTCTTTCCACGCATCCTCCAACTGCGCGACCGGGGTGTAATTCGGGTTTCTCAACAGCTCGGTGACCGCCTGGATTTCCTCATCGCCGTACAACGGCCACTTCTGCGAATTGCCGGCCTCGTGCGTGACCGCTTTGGGGCCGCCGTTGAGCGCAAGCGCCTCTTGCTTGACAGGCGCTCCCATCGCCTGCTTGGCCTTCGCGACTCCTGCCAGATAGAGGCCCGCGCCGAATGCCCCGGCGGTCTTGAGAAAGTTCCGCCGTGTCCCTTTCAGGCCGATTGATTTCGAGTTCATGGCATGTGCTCCGTTGGTTGAATATTCGCCATCCCCTCAGGACCTGCCGCCCGAGACTTGCACTTTCCGTTGATAATCGCGCAACGCCACGCCGATTTCAACCCCAGTATCCCAAACATTTCGGGCTTGGGTTCAAGATTGTGGAGCAGCCGCCCTCGGCTGTTGTGCTCCGTCCCAGAGTTCGTGATTGACACAGAATTGCGTGCGGCGTACATTAGTGACGGAGAGGGTTCGTACGTCGCCTTCATAGACAATGCACCGGATAGGAGGGTGGGCCATGATTCATAAGAGGAGTGGTAGTGCATTCTTGCTCTCTGTCGCCGGCGTCTTTCTCATCTTGGCCGGCCAGGCGCAGGCCTTGCAGGTAGTCCATCTCGTCACGGATATGATGTTAGACCCAGCGAGTTCATCCCCGATGTGGTTTGTGAAAATGAATGGTACGGTGTTCTTCACGGCCACGGACGGCGCTCACGGCCGGGAGCTTTGGAAAACCGATGGCACGGCCGCAGGCACGGTTCTGGTAAAGGACCTCAAGCCCGGCTGGGAGGACTCCAATCCTGACGCGCCGGTCGTCTCAAATGGGCTAGTGTATTTCGTGGCGGATGGAGGTCCCAACGGTGTCGGACTCTGGCGAAGCGATGGCTCGGAAGCCGGCACGTTCTTGATTGCAGAGATAGATCCTGATGTCTATAACCTCCTGGCCACGTTGCTGGGTACAGCCTCGGGACTCCTGGCGGATGTCGGCGGCATCCTGTTTTTCGCAAACTTCAACATGGACGACTTCACGTTTGAGCTATGGAAAACGGACGGCACAGTGTCCGGGACCTCCTTTGTGGCCACGACCGGATCCTTGTTGTATGACTTTTCCTTTCCTGGGAATCTCACGGGCGTGGGCAACACACTGTTCTTCACCGTGGGCGCCGACATAGGGATGCCAGTGCTTTGGCGGAGTGATGGCACGGAGACCGGCACAGTCCCTCTGACCAGTTTCAGCGACTACGCAACGCTGTATGACTTCACGTCCGTCGGGAACGCGTTGTACTTCACCGTTGACGGCAAGCCCAGCGAGACAGGACTTTGGAAAAGCGACGGAACGGCAGCCGGTACGGTCATGGTGAAGGACGGGTACATCTCTGGAGTGGCCATGCTTGACGGCACTGTGTACTTTACGCTCGATGACTATGATTTGCTGGCGACAGTCCTCTGGAAAACCGACGGCACCGAGCCCAACACTTCGCAGGTTTACTTTACCTCTTGGACGTTATTCGATTCTCTGACCGCCGTTAACGGTAGACTTGTCTTTGCAGGTTATGATTACTCGAGCTATCCCGCAACAACGATCTCGTTGTGGCAGAGCGACGGAACCGGCGAGGGGACAATCCAGATAAAGGAACTCGCCGTAAGCGATTCCGCGTTCCTGGACAACATCACTGGCGCGGACGGCGCCTTCTATTTCGCCCTTTACCCCGATTATGACAACGCCGAGCTTTGGGCAAGCGACGGCACGGAGGCGGGCACGGCACTTGTGAAAGCGTTTCCTGGATTGTGGTACTTGGACCTCATGGCTCTCGGGCCCAATGTGCTATTTAGTGCCACAGACGATCTCAACGGCGAGGAACTCTGGAAAAGCAGTGGGAGCGAGGCCACGACCGGCCTCGTGAAGGACATCCACCCGGGAACGGGCGACTCGAATCCAGATTGGCTGACCGAGTATGCGGGCGAGGTCTATTTCTCCGGCGAGGACAGCATCTATGGAATGGAGTTGCGGCGCAGCGACGGGTCAGCCGAAGGCACCCTGTTAGTGGAGGACATCGACAGCGGTCCCTACGGCTCCTATCCGGGCGAACTTGCGGTATCGGGTGGAACCCTGTTCTTTGCCGCCGACGATTCTTCGATCGGAGACGAATTGTGGAAATACGACACTACTGTCGCGTCCCCTGTACGCAATATCAACCCGTCCTATGGGTCGTATCCGAGTCAGCTCACTTCTGTCGGCGGGTCGCTCTTTTTTTCTGCTGACGACGATGTGCACGGAGAGGAGTTGTGGGTGAGCGATGGGACGTATGGCGGTACCCGCCTGGTCAAAGACATTGCCGAGAGCGGCGCGTACGCCAGCTCTTATCCCACGTATCTCACGAACATGAACGGCGTCTTGATGTTTGCGGCGGACGATGGCGTGCACGGTGAAGAACTGTGGCGCAGCGACGGCGCCGAGGCAAACACCGTCTTGGTTCGAGACATCGTCCCAGAAGAAGCGACCTCTTCCCCGGGTCCCTTTACAGTTCTGAACGGTTCCGTGTACTTCTCCGCCTTCGACACGACGCACGGCGCCGAGTTGTGGTCGAGCGACGGAACCGAGGCAGGCACGGTGCTGGTCAAAGACGTCTTCCCCGGCGTTATCGGATCCAGTCCCGCTGAGATTACGGCGCTGGATGGCGCCCTCTTCTTCAGCGCATCCAGCGAGGCCGCAGGGCGCGAACTCTGGAAAATCGATGGTACTGAGCCAGGCACCGCACCGGTCGCCGATATCTGGCCCGGAACCGGCGATGGCTCGCCCGAGGATTTGACGGTATTGAACGGAACCCTCTTCTTCCGGGCGGATGACGGCGTACATGGTGTGGAACTGTGGAGAAGCGACGGGACGGAAGAAGGAACGGCTCTTGTCCTGGATATCCATCCGGGCGCGGCGGGTTCCGTGTGCCGGGATCTGACGGCCGTTGACGGCGCGCTGTACTTTGTCGCTGACGACGGCGTCCATGGCGAGGAGTTGTGGATGAGCGACGGCACATCGGAAGGCACTACTATGCTGCGCGACATCTGGCCCGGCCCGAACAGCTCCGCCGCTTTGAATCTCACAAGAATCGGCAACGACCTCTTTCTCCGGGCGGACGACGGCGTTCATGGCCGCGAGCTGTGGCATGTATACACCGCCGGGCCTCCCACCGATGCCGACCACGACGGGATACCCGATATCGTAGAGGGCAACACCGATCCGGACGGAGACGGGATCCCGTCATACGCGGACCTCGATTCCGACAACGACGGCTTCCCAGATGCCTTCGAAGGGGCCGGCGATATCGACGGCGACGGCGTGATCAACGCCCAAGACCTGGATTCGGATGGCGACGGTTTGGACGATGCGCTGGAGCGCGTCTTCGGCATGAATCCGTACGATGCCACCGACATTGCGCTCGTGCCAATCGCAGCATGGCCTCTGGTCATCCTCATGGCCGCCGCAGGCATGTTCGTCCTGTTGCTCAGCAGGAATGTAGGAGTGAGACGATGACAGGGATTGCGCTGCAACTTTATACGTTGCGGGATCCGGCGCGCCAAGACTTATTGGGGACGCTCAGACGCGCGCGGGCCGTCGGGTGGGAGTATGTGCAATGGAGCGGCATGCCGAACCTGCCGGCGGATCAGATTCGAGACGCACTCGATAAGGCCGGGCTTCACGCCGTCGCGGCGCATTGCGGCATCGAATCGTTCGAGCAGGATTTCGACGGCGCGGTTCGGTTCTGGAAGACGGTCGGCGTAAGCGACGTGGCGCCCGGAGGGATGATGTCCGATTGCAGGGACACACTCGAGGCGTGGCTGCGCGGCGCAAAACGGCTCGATGCGTTGGGCGCGAAACTGCGCGGCGCCGGGTTGCGCCTTTCGTATCACAATCACGACTCCGAATACGAGATGTTCGACGGCGATCCGCGACGCAAGATAGACATCCTGTACGAATCGACTTCGCCCAACAACCTCTATGCTGAATTCGATACCGCCTGGGTTCAAGTCGGCGGCGCAGACCCGGCGGCGTACTTGCGCAGATATGCGGGCCGGTGCCCTATAATTCACGTAAAGGACTTGGCCGCGGAGAAAAAGAACGACCGCGTATGGTTCACGCCGTTGGGCGAGGGCGTTCTCGATTGGCCGGGGATCTTTGCCGCCGCACGCGAAGCCAGTGTCGAATGGTATGTCTACGAGCAGGACACCTGCGAGGGCGATCCCCTCGACGACGCCCGGATCAGCTTCAAGTTTCTTGCGAAGAATCTGCTGTAACCAGCGCATCGACGAACGCATTTCCCGACGCACCTCGCACATCGCACATCGCACCGAGTTGACATCGCATTCGCGATTCGCCATCCTGCTAGGCGTTGAGCCGGCGCGCCTTGCCGGTCGAAGTGCTGGGAGGTCTCTGCTATGAACAACATCAGACGCTGTGCCAGTGTGCTCGCGACTTGGCTGGCGGTGCTTTCGCTCACGGGGTGTTCCCTCTTGAAGGAATCCATCGCTGTGTCAGAGGATTCCCATGATTTTCGTTCAAACCGGCAGTCCTGGAACCTCGAAGTTTGGAATTCCAGTCATGGCTTCTCCAAGCTTACCATGAGCGTAACCGCCAGCGAGGAATGGATTCACGTCAGTCCCACCAGAGTGTCCAGCACTGGACCCGACGATCTGAAGCTCCTGACTGTTTCGGTAAATCGCCAGGGGCTGGCAAGGGGCGCCTATGAGGGCTACATCGAACTCTCCTCCTTTGCGGTCAAGTCCGTGCAAGTCAAGATCAAACTCTATTCGGACGGCAGCGAAGGCGTCATGAACGGTGATCTGAATATCCTGAACGTCGCCGAGACCTTCTCGGCGCCGTATCTCCTTGACTTCACGTTTTCGCTCCGGAATCGCGACAACGTCCCCGTTATTGGGGAGCCCAATCAGTTTCGCGCAACGTGCATGGAAGACGGCGTCCCGATCAGCGCCGAAGAGAATCCGCCGTACCTTGGGAAAGCCTCGAGCAAGCAGTTCCGCGGATATCTCGTGCTCGACTACTCGGCCAGCATGGCCTCGATTCAGGCCCACGGCGACTCCAATCATGACGGAAAGTCAGACGCCATCGAAGCCATGGAAAACGCGCCTGAGAACGTTTTCCTGCCCGCGCTCAGCGGCGACGCGCTCATCGGCGTTTACGAATTCCACCGGGAGATTCCGCCTGAACGCGTGTGCGCGCCCTCCACGGACAAGCAATTCGTCAGCGAACGCATCGACGCCATTTGGCCGCAGATCGTGCGCTCTTTCTGGGGAGCGTCGCGTTGTTGGGACGCCGTATACGCCGCCGTCAGCGACCTCGGGCAAGAGAATCAGAACGACGAGAACCGCAACATCATCCTCGTCTCCGACGGACGCGACACTTCAAGCATGCATACGCGCGAGCAGGTCATCGATTTTGCGCGCCAACGAGGAGCGCGGGTTCACGCCATCGGTTTTGGACAGGACGCCGACGTGGGTTCGCTTCAGGCCCTAACCGATCAGACAAATGGGGGATACTACAGCGCCCTTGCAGTCCAGGATCTGGGCGACAGCTTTCTGCAGATCGTCGATGACCTTGCCGGACAATACATGCTGCGTTGGGCAAC
>Ga0315279_10009670_pt1 | contig 11450 bp, 10 predicted proteins | sample YL17G06_20_MG_FD_203694 | JGI IMG/M metagenome (GOLD analysis project Ga0315279, IMG submission 203694) | Sediment microbial communities from Yellowstone Lake, YNP, Wyoming, USA - YL17G06_20 | ecosystem: Environmental > Aquatic > Freshwater > Lake > Sediment | place: USA: Wyoming | collected...
CGCAATCCGCAATCCGCAATAATGACTCGCGATTCGGCAGAACGACATCGAAGTCGAATCAGACATTCGCTCGTGCCAGAAGTTCAGGTCGGTCACGGCGGGACAAAGCGATTTGACTCCGCGGCGCAATGTTCGCATAATCAGGGCCGTCCGGGCGAGCCGCCAGGCCGGCGGCGGCCCATGGACCTCATCAAAGGCAATCAAGGGAGCAAGGACAATGACTTCCAGCGGCGCAGCCTTGGTGACCGGCGGGTCCAGGGGGATAGGCGCAGCTATTGTCGTCGAGCTGGCCCGCCGCGGCCTGGACGTGGCAATCATGGGCGTCTCGGATGCGCGACAGACCGCGGCCAGGGTAACCGCGGCCGGGCGAAGGTGTGTGGCGTTTGTCGGCGACGTCAGCAGTGCCGCCGACCGCGCCGCGGCGCTTGCCAGGATCGAGCGGGAACTTGGCCGGCTTGACGTGCTGGTAAACAACGCCGGCGTGGCCCCCAAGGTCCGAACCGGCATCCTCGAAGCCACCGAGGAAAGCTACGACCGCGTCATGGGCATCAACCTCAAGGGCCCGTACTTCCTGACCCAGGCGGTCGCCAACTGGATGATCCGCCAGCGGGCCGAGAGGCCAGAGACGCCGATGTGCATCGTGAACATATCATCCGTGAGCGCCTACGCCGCCAGCGTCGGCAGGGGCGAGTACTGCATTTCCAAGGCCGGCGTGTCGATGGCGACCAAGCTGTGGGCGGCCTGCCTGGCCCGGCACGGCATCAACGTATACGAGATCCGACCCGGCATAATCCGCACGGACATGACGGCCGGGGTAAAGGACAAGTACGACAAGCTCATCGCCGAAGGCCTGACGCCCATCAGCCGCTGGGGGATGCCCGAAGACGTCGCCAGGGCAGTCGGCGTATGCGTCAGCGGCGACCTGGGCTTCTCGACCGGCGAGGTGATCAACGTCGACGGGGGCTTCCAACTGCGAACGCTGTAGAAGCAAAAGAAATTATTGCGTTTGGAGGGCTTTTTCCCACGGTTTTGCTAATGAAAACAAAGGCGCTAAACCGATGTCCGAAATACGGATCGCTGTGGGTCCGTCGCGATTTGCGGCGATAGTTGAAAAATCGGTCTTGGACGTGAAGCCTTGGAAGCCGGCGTTTGAGCAGAGTCGAAAAAAAGATTCAGCCGTCCGGACCCCTATATATAGGTGGCCAACATGCCCTGAAGCCATACGGATTGGGTATATCGGCAGGCAAAAGGGTGAGGCTTAAGGTCGATCGCAATTTTTTTCACTTTTTTTTGTTGCCGTTATCCCTGTCTATGCTTAGATTTCCCTACAGCTCCCTACAAGTGGCGAAAAGGACCGACAGATGGCCGCGTTTTTTGGGGAATTCGAGCAGATGATCGATGCGAAGCATCGACTGGCGATTCCCGCGGCGTTGCGGGACCAGATAGTGCCGCAAGAAGACGGCACTGATTTCGTCCTTCTGCTGGGGCCTGACCGCCACCTGTGGCTTTACCCGGACTTGGCGTATCGGCGGATGTTGGCGTCGATGAGGCGCGGGCCTTTGCCGGACCGCCAGTCGGGCCGGCTGGGACTGCTGTTCGCGATGGCGCGGCTGGTCAAGCCGGACAAGCAAGGGCGGATAGTCCTGCCCGAGAAGTCGATGGAGCGGGCGACGATCTCGGACAACGTCACCCTTGCGGGGATGTACGAGCACATCGAGATTTGGCCGACAGGCGAGTGGAACAAGCGGGTCGAGAACGACCTGACCAATTACGGCGAGATGCTTTACGAGGCCGCGGACCGCATGCGGGGCGAAACGGGCCTCGGCGGTCCGGTAAACATGTAAAGGGTCGTAGGGTCCCGGAAGTCTTGTGACAGAACAATAACTGTGTAGCCGTCCGTGGGGCCCAGGCTGGAGGCCCACCGGGCGGCTAAGGACGACACAACCCGGTGAGAATGGAGTCTTGGAACATGCTCATCTCTCAGGAAGTTCAAAGCCAGGCGCCCCCGGCGCAAGGAAGCGCCCCGGGCGGCTTGGCGGAACTGCGACGCCAGTTGGCAGAGCCATCGGCTTTGAGCGATGGAAACCGGCAGCGCCTGCTGGAACTGGCAAGACGCCTGGCTCGCGTTCAGGGCCTGGGAGATGAGTATGTCCGGGTTTGTTTTTCCGACAGCGCAACCGATGCGCTGGCTGAGCCCGATGCGGCAGCCTGACGGGCGGGAGCCGCCATGAGGCCGCAAGGTCCGGGGCACGTTGCAGTCCTGCTCTCGGCCGTGGTTGAGCTTCTGGCGCCGGCCGGGCGGCGGCTCCTTGTGGACTGTACGGTTGGGCTTGGCGGGCATTCCGAGGCACTTCTCGATGCGGCAGGCACGGATGCCCGCCTGATCGGCATAGACCTCGACGAGGCCAATCTCGCTCGGGCCAAGGCCAACCTCGGGCGCTTCGGCGAGCGGGTCAGGCTGTTCCAGGCCAACTTCGCCGACGTGGCCGAGGTTCTTGACGCGGCCGGGCAGGGCAAGGCCGACCTGCTGCTGGCGGACCTTGGCGTGGCGTCGACGCAGCTTGACGACCCCGCCCGAGGTTTGAGTTTTCAGGCGGACGGGCCGCTGGACATGCGTCTGAACGTCGGCAGCGGCCGGACGGCGGCGGACCTGGTAAACCGCACGCCGGAGGCGGAGCTTGCGGACATGATTTACAACTACGGCGAGGAACGCTTCAGCCGGCGGATAGCGCGTGCGATAGTCGTGGCCCGGAGTGGCAAGCGGATCGAGCGCACGTCGGAGTTGGCGCGGATCGTGACGGGCGCTGTGCCCGGCGCGGCCGGCGCGGCCAGGCGCGGGACAAACCCCGCCACTCGGACGTTCCAGGCCCTTCGTATCGCCGTGAACGACGAGCTTGGCAGCCTCGACAGGCTTCTGGCGAGCCTGCCGGACGTGCTGGCGCCGCGGGGCAGGGCCGGGATCATCAGCTTCCACTCGCTCGAGGACCGGCCGGTAAAACAAACTTTTGCCCATTTGGCTGCAACGGGCAGGGCCAGGGCATTGACAAAGAAGCCCCAATGTGCCACGGTTAGTGAAGTCGCCGCGAACCCGCGGAGTCGTTCGGCGAAGTTCCGTGTGATCGAATGGGTCAGGTAAGGACGCCTGCCAGGCGGAGGTCATGGAATGACAAATGAGAGACCGATAGGACTGATTGTCGGGCTGCTGCTGATCATAGGATTCGGCCTGATCCTAAGCATGCTGATGGGCGCGGAGGACAAGCGTCCGCCGGCCTCGGCGGCGACGGAGGAGAACCCCGGCGCCTATGCCAGCGCCCATGCCATCGACGATTCCGCGCGCTTCACGCCCGTGCTCGACGGCGCGGACCTCTCGACCGCCGTTGCCGGCGTCGGGGCGCCTGGAGGCAACTCCATGGTCGAAAGCCGCATGGGCGGGCCAAACGTGGACGAGCGTGGCGGAGTGATCTCCGAGTTGCGGCCCGGGACGTCCGTTCTGGCGGCGACAGGTATGCCGGATGGCGGCGTGCCCGTGCGGCCCGCCGACGCGGGGCACACGACGATCTACATCGGCCCCGACGGCATCAGCCGGACGCCCCCCTCCGCGAGCCGCCTTGACGGCGCGCCCGAGGCCGCCAGGGGCCAGACGTACGTGGTGCAGGCCGGCGACACGCTGACGCGGATCGCCCGCAAGATTTACGGTGCGGGCAAGGATCGCGAGTACAAGCGTATTTTCGAGGCCAATCGCGGCGCGATGAGGAGCGAATCGGACCTGTCCATAGGGCAGGAACTGATAATCCCGCCTCTGCCGGCGGCGGCGCCGGCTGACCGGGCCGGGCAAGGAAGGTACGTCACGGCTACAATGGACGATCTATCCGGGACGCTGGCGAGCATGGGCCGCAGGGCCGCGCCGCCGGCGGGGCGGTCGTACGTCGTCCAGCGCGGCGACAGGCTGATCACCATCGCGCGTAGGATGATGCATGACGACAGTGCCGCTGCCGTCAGAAAACTCTACGAGGCGAACCGCGGCGTTCTGGACTCGCCCGACCGTTTGAAGATTGGCGTTGAACTGAAGCTGCCCTAGCCATTGCGGATTTGAGATTTGAGATTTGAGATTTGAGATTTGAGATCGACCAGACACAGAGGCGCAGAGAATGGCATAATGCCCCATGTGCAACGGAAAAGCCAATCGTGGCATTCGGCATTTAGCATTCGGCATTCGGCATTCGGCATTCAGCATTCGGCATTTAGCATTCGTCTGGTAGGAAAGTGACCATATGAGGATTTCGCTGGTCATAGCGGCCCTTGCGGCCATTGCGGTAGGCATGGTCCACATCCGCCGCGACGAGACCCGGACCAACTACCAGATCCAGCAGCTTCAGTTGGACCAGACCCACCTTCGGCGCAAGCTTTACGATCAGCAGGCGGACCTTGGGCGGCTTATCGCGCCGCGGCAGGTCCGCGAGCGTATGGGCAAGCTGGACGTTCGGTTGACCAGTCGGGTAATTGCCCCGCCGGCGGTGGCCCAGCGCCTGTCGGCCGAGACGCCCGACGGCAGACATCAGTGATTCAATGGCCGCAACATCGGATCGTGCATGACATGACGGCAGGTTGGCGATGACGGACGCACCCAAGGGAACATGGCGATACAACATGCTGTTCGGCGTGCTGGCGCTCGCCGCGGCCGGGCTGTGCGTCCGCATGACGCTGCTCATCCGCACGGGCCAGCAGGGCGCCATTGTCCGCGCCCGGCACCAGCAGCGGATGGTTGTCCCGCTGCCGGGCAGGCCCGGGATAATCTTCGCCCCGACGCGCGGAAGCTACGTCCCGCTGGCGGCAAGCCACCAGGAGCCAAGCTGCTACCTCGACCCGTTCATACTCCGCGACCGGGAGATCGCCGACGTGAGCATCGCCCTTGGCGGCGTGTTCGGCCTGGATCCGGTCAGCCTCCAGGACCACATATTCCGCAGGCGGACCGAGCGGTTCATGTGGGTGCAGCGGTGCATGGAGCCCGCCGCGGCTGAGAAAGTCAAAGAAGTCATCAAGAAGCTCGATAACTCCGCTATCGGCATAACCTATGAGTGGCAGCGCGAGTATCCCAACCACACGCTGGCCGGCACGGTGGTGGGCTTTAAGCTGCGCGACGGCCAGGGCGGCGGCGGGGTGGAACTGGCGCTGGAGAAGCGCCTCTCAGCCGTGGACGGCAAGCGCGTGATGCTCGCCGACGCCGGGCGCCGGCCGATCTGGCCGCTGGCGGCCGAGAGCCGCCCCCCGACCGACGGCAGCAACGTCTTCCTGACCATCGACACGCTGATCCAGGAGTCCCTGGACACCGCGGTGAACGAGGCGGGCGAAAAGTACGGCGCCAAGTGGGTCACCGGCGTGGTCATGGACCCGCGGACCGGCGACGTGCTGGCCATGTCGTCAACGCCGGGGTTCGACCCGTCGCAGTTCTCGACGACCTCGCCAGACAACCGCACCAACCGGGCGGTCAGCCTGCCTTTCGAGCCCGGCAGCGCGTTTAAGCCCATCATCGCCGCCGCCGCCGTGGACGCCGGGGTGGTGAACTTCCGTACGGTGTTGTTCTGCGAGAACGGCATCTACCACGCGATCAAGGGCGGGACGATCAGCGACCACGGCAGCCATTACGGCGACCTGACGGTCGAGGACATCGTGGTCCACTCCAGCAACATCGGCATGGCGAAGGTCGGCGAGAAGCTGGGCAACAAGAAGCTCTTCGAGATCGCCAAGCTCTTCGGATTCGACTCCACGACGGGCATCGAGCTTCCCGGGGAGAGCGCGGGAATCTTGCGCTCGCTGAACAAATGGGACGGCTACAGCTTGCGGCGCGTGCCGTTCGGGCAGGAGATTTCCGTCACGGCGCTTCAGCTTGCCAACGCGTTCTGCGCCCTGTCCAACGGCGGGGTGCTGATGAAGCCTCGGCTTGTCAGCCACATCGTCCGCCCGGACGGCGAGGTGGTCTGGCGAAGCGAGCCACAGGCCATCCGCCGGGTCCTCAAGCCCTCGACGGCCACGCAGATACTGGCGGTGCTGGAGCAGGTGGTGGAGCGCGGCACGGGCAAGCTGTGCAAGCTGACCAGGTGGTCGTGCGCCGGCAAGACCGGCACGGCCCAGATCGCCTGGCACGGCAAATACCCCGACGGGGCGTTCACCGGCTCATTCATCGGCATTGCGCCGGTGAGCAACCCGCGCCTGGTGTGCCTGATAAGCGTGTACTGGCCCGACAAGAAGAAGGGCCACTTTGGCGCGACCGTCGCGGCCCCGTACGTCAAGAAGGTGCTGGAGTTCTCGCTGACGCACCTGGACGTGGCGCCGGACAAGGAGCTGCCGACGGGTCCGCGTGCGACGAGGATAGTCTCGGCGGCCGGTCACGATTGAAACTGACCGGCTTTTCAGGCCCGAAGGGCCGGCAGTGTTTAGCCGGGGGCGTAAGCCCCCGGAGAGCGTCTTCTTATAAGAATTGAGCCCCGAAGGGGCGACAGCGAATTATCGACGGAGCACCAGTGCCCTGTTACGCATGTTTCGACTGACAGGGTCTTGTGGCACGAGGCCCATCAGGTGACATACAATGAGTTCCCAGCGTTGGCCCGGGCTCTCGCCGCACTCGTGGTGCGGCGATCCCGGCCGGCGATTATAACCCCGCCTCGACGGCGGTGAGACTCCACGCCCGCAAGTCCGCGGGCTGGCAAAACATGGCCATGCGTTTCTCGAACCTGTTGGCTGAGGCGCGCCTGGACGGCGTCAAGTCCCAGGGCGAAGCCGAGGTGATTGACGTTGTGGCCGATTCTCGCCGCTGTCGGGCGGGTTCATGTTTCGTGGCCGTCAGGGGCAGCGCAGCCGACGGCCATGGGTTTATCAAGGCCGCGGTTGCCGCCGGGGCGGCGGCGGTGGTCTGCCAGGACGACTCGAACGTCCCGCCGGGCGTCGCGACGGCGGTCGTGCCGGACACCCGCCTGGCCGCGGCAAGGCTCGCACAGGCCATCCACGGCTGGCCCGCGAGAAAGCTCATCTGCGTGGCCGTGACGGGCACCAACGGCAAGAGCACCGTCGCCCACCTGATCCGCGAGATACTCCGCGAGGCGGGTTTCAGCCCGGCCCTGCTCGGGACGATCACCTACGAGACCGGCAAACGCACCCTCGCGGCCCCCAACACCACGCCGGACCCCGTGATCCTGGCCGATCTGATGGCCGAGATGGTCGCCGACGGCAGGACGCACCTGGTGATGGAGGCCTCCAGCCACGCCCTGGACCAGCACCGCACCGACGGTCTGGACTTTCGGGTGGCGATCTTCACGAACCTCACGGGCGACCACCTGGATTATCACGGCACGATGGAGGCCTACGGCCAGGCCAAGCGGAAGCTTTTTTCCGGCCTGCCCAGCGGCGCGACGGCGGTGATCAACCGGGACGACCCGGCGGGTGAGTTGATGGCGTCGGCCTCGGCGGCGCCGGTCTTCTGGTACGGGCTGAGCCCGGCGGCGGATTTGTGGGCGACAATCGACCGCATCGACTCCGGCGGGACGCACTTCACGATCGTCAGCGGGCAGCGGCGCCTGGCGGTGCGCACGGGACTGATAGGGCGGCACAACGTCTACAACTGCCTGGCCGCGGCCGGGGCGTGCTGGCGCGGGCTCGGCCTGGAACTGGAGACGGTCGTCCGCACGCTGGAAACCGTCCACAACGTTCCGGGGCGGCTCCAGCGGGTCGAAGGCGACGCGCCGTTCAGCGTCTTCGTGGACTACGCACACACCGACGACGCGCTGGAGAACGTGCTTACCGCCCTCAGGCCGGTGACGGCGGGGAGACTGATCGTGGTCTTCGGCTGCGGCGGCGACCGCGACCGGACCAAACGCCCGCGGATGGCTCGCGTGGCCGAAAAGCACGCCGACCAGGTCATCATCACGTCGGACAACCCGAGGTCGGAGGACCCTGTGGCGATCATAGACGAGATCCGCTCGGGCCTGACCGCCGCCGGGTCCGGCAAGGCCGTGATCGAGGCCGACCGCGCGGCGGCAATCGCGCGGGCCGTCCAGGGCGCACGCTCCGGCGACGTGGTGCTCATCGCGGGCAAGGGGCACGAGAATTACCAGATCATCGGTCCGGCCAGGATTCACTTCGATGACGTTGAAGTGGCCGCCGACGCGATCCGCCGACGGGGCCCAGGCGTATGAGGGCCATGACGCTAGACGAGGTCCGCGAGGCCGTCCACGGGCGCTGGCTTGCCCGCGGCGCCGTGCAGACGGTACAGGGCGTCACGACCGACACGCGATCGGCCGGGGCGGGGCAGTTGTTCTTCGCCCTTGCCGGCCAGCGGACGGACGGGCACGAGTACCTCGCCCAGGCGGCCCGGGCGGGCTGTGCGGCGGCCGTCGTCGCCGCCGGCGCCAACGTGCCGGCCGAGACGCTGGGGGCTTTCGCAGGCGGCGTCCTGGCGGTGGCGGACACGACGGCTGCCCTGGGCGACCTTGCGGGGCGGCACCGCAAGTTGTTGTCTGCCCCGGCCGTCATAGGCGTGACGGGCTCCAACGGCAAGACGACCGTCAAGCGGATGATCCATCACATACTATCGAGGCGCCTGCGGGGCACTTGCAGCCCCAAGAGCTTCAACAACAACATCGGCCTGCCGCTGACGCTGCTTGGGGTCTCGCCGGGGGACGACTATGTCGTCTGCGAGATCGGCACCAACGCCCCGGGCGAGATCGCGGCCCTGTCTGGCATTGCCCGGCCTCACCTGGCGGTGATCACGTCGATCGGCGCGGCGCACCTGGAGCGGCTGGGCAGCATAGATCGCGTGGCGGTCGAGAAGGCGTCCATCCTTGGCTCGCTCACGGACGACGGCCTGGGCGTGATCTGGGCCGACAGCCCGCAATTGGCCAAGGCGGTGCGGCACTACGGGTGCCGGCTGATCCGCTTCGGCGAGTCGCCGGAGGCGGACCTTCGCCTGACGGGTTTCGCGCCCATGGGCAGGCGCCAGCGGTTCCAACTGAACGGCAGGCTGTGGGTGGACCTGCCGATGCCCGGGCGGCACAACGCGATGAACGCCCTGGCGGCGATGGCCGCGGCCCAGAGGTTCGGGGTGGACCAGGTTGATTCTGCCGGGGCCTTGGCGGATTTCGGCGGCTCGGCCATGAGGCTGGAGTGGATCGAGATCGGCTCGGGTGCCCTGATCAACGACGCCTACAACGCCAACCCGGCGAGCATGGCCGCGGCGGCGGACGTCCTGGCCGGATGCGGGCGCGGGCGGAAAGTCTTCGTCGTCGGCGACATGCGGGAACTTGGCGAGCAGTCGCGGGAGCTGCACCTGGAGGTCGGCCGCGTCGCGGCGGACAGGGGCGTCGATTTGGTCATTGCCGTCGGCCCGCTGGGTCGATATATCGCCGAAGGAGCATCTGAGCTTGGCGCGGCGACGGCCGAGTTCGAGACCGTCCAGGCGGCGGCCGAGGCCGCGGCGGGCCTGGTCCGCCCCGGCGACCGGGTGCTGGTTAAAGGGTCGCGGACAATGGGCATGGAAGGCCTGATCCCCGCGATCCGCGCCGCGATGGAAGCGCCGAGCGCCGCGGGCGAGCCCGGCGGACCGAAAGGGCCCGAGCGTTGATTTACCATTTTTTCTACATATCGCTGATACTTCGCATGGCAGGGGCTGCCGTGGTCAGCTTCCTTATCGTGCTGCTGCTAGGCCCCAAGATGATCCGCATGCTGGTCCGCAAGAAAATCGGCGAGCGCCCGGAGTTCGAGCACGCCGACCTCAACCAGCTCACCCGCCACAAGACCAACACACCCACCATGGGCGGGGTGCTCATTGTAATCAGCGTGTGCGTTTCGGTGGTGCTGTTCGGCGACATGGGCAACATGTTCGTCCGCATGTCGCTGTTCGGGCTGATCTGGCTGGGTTGTCTTGGCGGCATCGACGACTGGACGAAGCTTCGCGACTCCGCCCGCAAGGCAAACCCCGGCGGGCGCGAGGGCCTGAGAATGTGGCAGAAGCTCATTTTCCAGGTCGGCCTGGCCGTCATGCTGGCAATATCCACCTACCACTACGGAAGGGCAAGCGCCCTGCCCGAGCCGGCATCCGCCGATAGTGACCGCCCGGCCGCCGTCACCGGTTCGCAAGGGCCGGCCACGGGCCCGGGCCCAACGCTTGAGAACCCCGCTCACAGCCTCTACCTGCCGTTCGCCATCCGGGCCATCCCGCTGTCCATCCTGGCCTACACGATCATCATGGTGCTGACGATGGTCGGCTCGTCAAATGCCGTCAACCTTACCGACGGGATGGACGGCCTGGCCGCCGGATGCATGGTGATCGTCTCGGCCGTGTTCGTGCTCATCTCCCAGATGGTCGGCTCGCGCCCGTGGGCGAACTTCTTCCACTTGCCGCATGTTTTCGGCGCCCAGGAGATGACCATCGTATGTGCGGCCGTGCTGGGCTCCTGCGTGGGATTCCTGTGGTACAACGCGCACCCCGCCCAGGTGTTCATGGGCGACACCGGCTCGCTGCCGCTGGGCGGGCTGCTGGGCTACATCGCCGTGGTGACCCGGCAGGAATACCTGCTCGTCATCGCCGGCGGGGTATTCGTGATGGAGGCCGTCAGCGTGCTGCTCCAGGTGAGCTACTTCAAGCTCACCAAACCCAAGCCCGGCATGCAGGGCAAACGGCTGTTCCGCTGCGCGCCGCTCCACCATCACTTCCATCTCGGCGGATGGGCCGAGAGCAAGGTCGTCGTGCGGTTCTGGCTGCTGGGGATTATCTTTGCAGCCCTGGCACTGGCTACGTTAAAACTGCGGTAAAGAAAAAGCGGATTACCGCAGAGACGCAGAGACGCAGAGGAGAAGCAAAGGAAAACAGAAGAAGCAAAAGAAGAAGCTGGATGGGGATTACATGAATTGTAAGATTACATGGATAGAAGACAATATGAAACAGAACGCTTTATCCATGCTGTCTTATCCATGTAATCCTTTAATCCATGTAATCCCCCTCTAATGCTTCTTCTTCTTCTTCTTTTGGCCAAGGAAGGCGCCCGGACATGACGGACAACTCGAACTCGACCAATCTGCTGCGGATGACCTGGCGGGAGAACCCCACCGGGCTTGGGCTCCAGTTGGTGGCGATATCGCTGCTGGCGCTGGGCGTCGTGATCGTCCACAGCGCCGTTGCCGGCGTGGCGGAGCCAGGCCCGTGGTACGCCCGGCGGGACTACCGCCATACCGCGTTTGCCATCGCGGCGGCCCTGGTCCTGCTGACCGCCTGGCGCTTCAACTACCGCGTCCTGGCCGGCAAGGAGGGCAAGTTCCCCGTCTTCCTGGCCTTCTGCGTCCTGGCGGCGATGTGCATGGGCCTGCTGGTCCACGTGCCCGGCATCGGATACGAGGTCAACCACAAGTTCCGTTGGATCCGCGTGGGCCCGCCCGAGTACGGCATCGGCTTTCAGCCGTCGGAA
>Ga0315279_10009671_pt1 | contig 11449 bp, 8 predicted proteins | sample YL17G06_20_MG_FD_203694 | JGI IMG/M metagenome (GOLD analysis project Ga0315279, IMG submission 203694) | Sediment microbial communities from Yellowstone Lake, YNP, Wyoming, USA - YL17G06_20 | ecosystem: Environmental > Aquatic > Freshwater > Lake > Sediment | place: USA: Wyoming | collected...
CTGGTAATATCTCAACCAGCGGTCATTGAAGTCGTCGACCGACACTCCGAACATCGCGAGGAAGGTCGCGTCCAGGTTCTTTTTCGTCTTCATCACGTGCAGGAATTCGCCCGCCCTTTTCCGGCCGTACTTTTCCGCGACGTAATGATAGAAACCCTGGCCTTCCTTATAGATCAAGTATCCGCCGTAGTTCCCGAGCGTGGCCACGGAAATGAGTTTGTTGTTCGTCACCAGGTCGCGCATGAAGATATCGGTGTTATTGTCCCAATCCAGCGATTCGAATTCAGCGTAACCTTCCATCACCCAGAGCGGGATCGCGTAGAAGAGATCGCCGCTCAACATGGCCTCGATCTTCGAGGGGAAAAATATGACGAATTCAAATACGTGGGTCAGCTCGTGAACGAGAACGTGTCGGAACTCGGCGTAATCGCCGTTAAAGGGGATCACCATCCGGTTCTTCAGGATCTCGGTGAAACCGCCCACCGATTCTTCGATCAGGTCGAGGGTCACGTTGGTCTGGGAAAAATCGTTGGGTGAATTGTAGAGAATAACCGGGATCCGGAATTCAATTTCCACGCCCAGGTCGGAATTCAATTTTTCATACCCCGCTTCGAGGATCTCTTCGGCGAAGGCCGCGATCTCGTCAGCGCCCTGGTAAAAATAGATGTCAAAATGCTCGGTATTCAGGATTTTGAAGTTTAAGTCCTTATATTGTATCTTATTTTGGCCGAATTGGCCGACGATCATGAGGCTTAATAGTAGTATATTCATATGTATTAGTATATTAAATTAGACTCACAAGTCAATCATAAGGTTTAACCCCATTAGAGACTGACCAAGAATGGCTCATGCGCTGATATTGTCACCGGAAGTTACCGCCGCTTAGGGTCTCTAACCGGGTAATCCGACTACTTGACCGGTCCGCAGGTCTTCGCTATACTTGGGGGATGACGTTTCCGACGGAGGCAACATGAAAAAAACCAAGATTTTAAAGAAATTCGCTTATCGGCCGATCGCTTCACCACGGGGATCTATCATTCGATGCAAATCCTGGCAGCAAGAAGGGGCCCTGCGCATGCTCCAGAATAACCTCGACCCCGAAGTTGCGGAAAATCCCAAGGAGTTGGTCGTTTACGGTGGCCGGGGCAAAGCGGCCCGCAACTGGGAATCTTACCGCGCCATCGTCAGCTCTCTGAAAAAGCTCGAAAACGACGAAACCCTTATCGTCCAGTCCGGTAAACCGGTCGGTATATTTCAGACCCATGCATCCGCCCCTCGGGTCCTGATCGCCAACTCCCTCCTCGTCCCGGCTTGGGCGAACTGGGATTATTTCCGGAAACTGGAAGTACTGGGTCTTATTATGTACGGTCAGATGACCGCTGGTTCCTGGATCTACATCGGCACCCAGGGCATCATCCAGGGGACTTACGAAACGTTCGTGGCCTGCGGCCTGCGGCATTTTAAAAGTTCACTGCGGGGAAAATGGGTGTTGACCGCGGGCATGGGCGGCATGAGCGGCGCCCAGCCCCTGGCGGTGACCATGAACGAGGGCGTGATCCTGGATATCGAAGTCGATCCGAAACGCATCGCCCGCCGGGTAAAACAGGGTTTCTGCGACCTTATGGTCGACAACTTGAGCCAGGCCATGGAACTCGTCCGGGATGCGGTCCGGAAAAAGATCCCGCGCTCGGTCGGGCTGGTCGGCAACGCCTCGGACCTGGAACCGGAAATGCTGAAAAGAGGCATGATCCCGGACGTCCTTACTGACCAAACCTCGGCTCACGACGAGCTGAACGGATACGTGCCCGGCCGGATGACCCTGGACCAAGCCGATGAACTGCGCCGCCGCAAACCCGAAGAATACAAAAAACGGGCTATGGAATCGATCGCCCGGCAAATGGAAGCTATGATCGGCATGCAGAAAAAAGGCGCGATCGCTTTCGACTATGGCAATAATATCCGCGGCCAGGCTCAAAAAGCCGGAGTCCGCAATCCCTTTGTCATACCCGGGTTCGTACCTGAATATATCCGGCCTTTGTTCTGCGAGGGCAAGGGCCCGTTCCGCTGGGCGGCTCTGTCCGGGGACAAGAACGACATTTACCGGCTTGACGACCGGGTTTTGGAAATGTTCGGCGACGATCCGGCGAAGAAACGCTGGATCGAGCTGGCCCGGGAAAAGATCCCTTTCCAGGGGCTCCCGGCCCGCATCATGTGGCTCGGCTACGGTGAGCGCGACCGCTTCGGGTTGGAGATCAACCGGCTGGTCCGGTTGGGCAAGCTTAAGGCGCCGGTCGTTATCGGCCGTGACCACCTGGATACCGGTTCCGTGGCTTCGCCCTACCGGGAAACCGAGAACATGCTCGACGGTTCGGACGCGATCGCGGACTGGCCGGTCCTGAACGCGCTTCTGAATACGGCGTCGGGCGCATCTTGGGTATCCGTCCACCACGGCGGCGGGGTCGGCATCGGTTACTCCATTCACGCCGGCCAGGTCCTGGTCTGCGACGGCACGGCGGATATGGACCGCCGGATCCAGCGCGTACTGACCAATGATCCCGGCCTGGGCGTGGCCCGCCATTACGACGCCGGTTATCGGCAAGCCATCGATTTCGCCAAACGAAAAGGCATCAAGATCCCGATGCCGAAGAAATAAAAATTAGTTTCTTTGGTCTATCTGGTCTTTTTAGTCTGTCTGGTTTTAACTAAACAGACTAAATAGACCAAAAAGACTAAAAAGACAAAGGTTGTTGTATAGGCCGGCTTGACTTTGCCGCAATTCTTCACTATAATTAATTGAACCAATCATGGACATCATCATCATCTCGGGCAAGAAGAACCAGACCCTTAATTACCGCGTCTCGCTCGGCCTGATCGCGATCGCGGCCGCGATTGTTCTCGGCATTCTCTTCCTTTTTCTATACAATCTTGCCCACTTTACGACCCGGGAGATCGACCGTTCCCGGATGGTCCAGCTCCGCGAGGAGAACCGGGTCATCAGCCAGGAACTGAACCGGATCGAAAAGGAAATATCCGAACTTGGCATCCAGATCGACAGCCTCGAGCTTTATGACCGTAAACTCCGCGCTTACGCGTCCCTCGAGCCCATCGAGAAGAACCTTTACCCGGGCGTCGGCGGTGCGACGGGGCAAAAGGACTCTGCGTCCTACATGTCGAACGACCTGGCCCTTCTCGACCGGACTCTGGACGACCTGGTCAACCGGGCCCGGGCGCAAAGTACGAGTTTCAAAGACCTGATAAATAAGCTCGATGAAAAGGCTTACCTGCGAAGCCATACGCCCTCGATCATTCCGGTCCAGGGTTGGTTCATGAGCGGCTTCGGCTACCGGCTCGACCCGTTCACCGGTCTGATCAAGATGCACGAAGGGATCGACATCGCCGCGCCGATCGGAACGCCGATCGTCGCGCCCGCCGACGGCTCGGTCAGCGCGACCGGTGAAAAACCGGGGTTCGGGATCACGATCGAGATCGATCACGGATACGGGCTGGTCACCTTCTACGCCCACCTCCAGCGATGCAAAGTCGAACCGGGAATGATCGTGCGCCGTGGCGATATCATCGGGTATATCGGCACGACCGGCAAGACGACCGGTCCCCACCTCCATTACGAAGTCCGCCTGGCGTCCTCGCCGGTCAATCCCATTAATTACATCCTGACCCACAGCACGGTCGTCGATTAAAGAATGCCCGACCTCGCCGCCAAGATCAACGACCTGCGCCGGCGGCGCGACGCCGTTATCCTCAGTCACAATTACCAATTGCCCGAGATCCAGGACATCGCGGATCACGTGGGCGACTCCCTGGAACTGGCCCGCGTCTCGAGCCGGGTTTCCCACCGGGTTATAGTTTTTTGCGGAGTCCATTTCATGGCCGAAACGGCCAAACTCTTCAATCCTGAGAAAACGGTCCTGATGCCGGACCGGCACGCCGGCTGCCCCATGGCGAACATGATCTATCCGGAAAAATTGCAGCAGGAAATGAAACTCCATCCCCAGGCCGCGGTCGTAACGTATATCAATTCGACGGCCGAAATAAAAGCCCAATCCGATATCTGCTGCACTTCAGCCAACGGCGTCAAGATCGCGGGCCGGATCCCGGAAAAGGAGATCCTCTTCATCCCGGATAAATACCTCGGTTCCTTTGTCCAACGCCGGGTGCCGGACAAGACCTTCCACCTGTACGATGGGTATTGTCCCACGCATATGCTTTTTTCCGCCGAAGGCATCCGGCAGCTGAAGGAAAAATACCCGGCGGCGCAGGTCCTCGTCCATCCCGAGTGCCGGGTCGAGGTCCAGGATAGCGCCGACGCGATCTGTTCCACCTCCCAGATGATCGATTTCAGCCGGCAAAGCCCGGCTTCGCAATTCATCATCTGTACCGAGATCGGTATGCTGTACCGCCTGAAAAAGGAAGTGCCGGGCAAGGAATTCATCCCCGGCAACCCCCACGCCCTTTGTCCAAATATGAAACTCACCACTTTGGAAAAAGTGTTCTGGACGTTGGAGGACATGAAATACGAGGTCGTCGTCGATCCTGCGTTCCGGGACCGCGCCCTGCTGCCCCTGCGGCGCATGCTTGAAATATAGGCTTGACAAAATCCGAATTTTAAATATAATTTACTATCCTTAACGACAAAAAGATGGAGGCGGGTTTAAAGATAAGTTCAGTCCATTTATCTAACACCCCGGTATATTTAAAACCCAAACCGTCGAAGACGTGAAGTTGTGAGATTAATATCAACCAATGGCAGGTGATGATGGAAATAACCGAACTGAGGAAAAAGAAAGTAAACGAACTTCATGACATCGCGAAGGAACTCGGTCTGGCGAGTCCCACGGACATGAAAAAGCCGGATCTGATCCACGCGATCATCGAGGCGGAGACCAAAAGGTCGGAACTGGTGCCCGTTGACGGCGTCCTGCAGGTCCACGCCGACGGCTACGGCTTCCTCCGCTCCCCGAACTACAACTATCTCCAGAGCCCGGACGATATTTACCTCTCGATCTCCCAGATCCGCAAGTTCAACCTCAAAGTCGGCGATCACATAAAAGGCCTGGCCCGGCCGCCCCGCGAAGGCGAGCGGTACTTCGCGATGATCAAGATCGAGTTCATCAACAACATCGCCCTCACCGCGACCTTTGAGCGCGTCCTCTTCGATAACCTCACCCCGCTCTATCCCAACGAGCGCATCCACCTCGAAGTCGAAGGCAAGAACGACATGAGCATGCGCATCCTCGACCTGTTCACGCCGATCGGCAAGGGCCAGCGCGGGGTGATCGTATCGCCCCCGCGCGCCGGTAAAACCGTCATCCTGCAGAAGATCGCCAACTCGATCACCAGCAACCATCCCGAGATCTACCTCATCGTGCTCCTGATCGACGAGCGGCCCGAGGAAGTCACCGATTTCGAACGTTCGGTCCAGGCCGAGGTCATCTCCTCGACCTTCGACGAGAACCCGGAGCGGCACGTGGAAGTCACGGAGATCATCCTGGAGCGCGCCAAGCGGCTCGTCGAAACCAAGCGCGACGTGGTGATCCTCCTCGACTCCCTGACCCGGGTCGCCCGCGCGCACAACGCGGTCGTCCCCCATTCGGGGAAGACGCTGTCCGGCGGTCTGGATTCGACCGCGCTCCAGAAACCCAAAAAATTCTTCGGCGCCGCCCGCAAGATCGAGGAAGGCGGCAGCCTGACGATCATCGCCACGGCCCTGATCGACACCGGCAGCCGGATGGACGAGGTCATTTTCGAGGAATTCAAAGGCACCGGCAACCTGGAAATGGTGCTCGACCGCAGACTGTCTGACCGCCGGATCTATCCGTCCCTCGACCTTTACAAATCCGGGACCCGCAAGGAAGAGCTCCTCCTCACGGAATTCGAGATCAACCGCCTGTGGATCCTGCGCAAGCTCCTGTCCGAGATGAACCCCATCGAACAAATGGACTTCATCACCGAGAAGATGCGCCGGACCAAGAGCAATAAGGAATTCCTCGATTCCATGAGCGGCATGGGCTGATTCGGCAATAACCACACAGGAGGTTTTTGAAATGAAAAAAGGCATCCACCCCAAATACGTGAACTGCGTGATTTCCTGCGCCTGCGGCGCGAAGTTCGAAACCCGGTCGACCGTGGAAAAGATCTCCGTCGACCTCTGTTCGAGCTGCCACCCGTTCTTCACGGGCAAGCAGAAGATCGTCGACTCCGCGGGCCGCGTCGAGAAATTCATATCCCGCACCGCGAAAAAGGCAAAGACCGCGCCCAAGCGAAAGAAGAAGACCGAACCGGCCGGCGCATGAAAAAAATAAACGGCTCGGGCGAACTATCCCTCGGCAAGATCCGGGAAATGGAAGAACGCTTCGCCTCCCTCAAGGAGCATCTTTGACCCCCGGCGGCTCGAAGAAGAATTAAAAAAACTCCAAGCTAAAAGCGCCACCCCCGATTTTTGGAACGATCAACAGCAGGCCCAGCGGGTCATGGCTGAGATCAGCCGCCAGCAGGCCTGGCTCGACTCGACCCGCGAGATCCAGGACCAAATAGACTTGCTCAAGGAACTCATCCAGCTGCCCGAACTGGACGAAAAGACCGCTCAGGAAGTCATCCAGGAAACGAAACTGCTCGGCCGCCGCATCCAGGATTACGAACTTAAGCTCCTGCTCAACAAGGAAGAAGACTCAAAAAACTGCATTCTCACCATCCACCCGGGCGCGGGCGGTAATGAATCCTGCGACTGGGCGGAAATGCTCTTTCGGATGTACCTCCGCTGGATCGAATCGCGAAAATTCAAATATCGGGTCATCGACCTGCTTGAGGGCGAGGTGGCGGGCATCAAAGACGCCACGATCGAGGTGCTCGGCGATTACGCCTACGGGCTCCTGAAAGCGGAGATCGGCGTCCACCGCATGGTCCGCCTCTCCCCGTTCGACGCCAACAACCGGCGCCACACCTCTTTCGTTTCGGTCTTCGTGTATCCCGAGGTCGAGGACCTTTCGTTCGAGATCAAGGAAGACGACCTTAAGATCGACACGTTCCGGGCCGGCGGTCACGGCGGCCAGAACGTCAACAAAATTTCATCCGCGGTCCGCATCACCCATTTGCCGACCGGCATCATCGTCCAGAGCCAGAACGAACGCTCCCAGCTCCAGAACCGGAACAACGCCATGCGCGTCCTGCGCGCCCGGCTCTACAACCACTTTCAGCGGATCGAGGATGAAAAAATGAACAAGTTGGAGGAACAGAAAACGGACATCGCCTGGGGCCACCAGATCCGATCCTACATTTTCCACCCCTACAAGATGGTCAAGGATCACCGAACCGATTACGAAACGAGCCAGGTGGAGGACGTGATGGACGGGAACCTGGACGACTTCATCTACGCGTATTTAATAAGAAAAACGAAGTAAACGAACAGTTATTTGGTTAGGGTTTGGATGCTGGATCCAGCATCTCAAACTAAACCCAATTTCCAATCTATTTTATTTCAATTTCGTCGGTAGTTTCCGGCTCGGTTTTTTCCCGAAATCCGGCAGTTTAGGCTTTTGAATCCGGAGCAGCCGCTTGCACTCTTTGATTGCCCGCGCCATCTGCGGGTCTTTGCCCCGGGCATAATCCTGAGGCCGGTATTCGACCTCGATGTCGGGATCGGTGCCGTAGTTCTCCACACCCCAGCCTACGTCCTTGAACCAAAATGAATATTCAGGTTGCGTGGTAAGGCCTCCGTCGGACAGGGAAAAATAAGGGTTGATGCCGACCACGCCGCCCCAGGTGCGCTTGCCGATCAAGGGTCCGAGCTTGTAGAGTTTGAAACAATGACTGACGATGTCGCCGTCCGATCCGGCGAATTCGTTGGTCAGCGCCACCATCGGCCCGAGCACCGACTCGTTCGGGTACGGTTCGGGCTGCCCCCAGCGGTTGACGTCGTAACCGACCCTTTCCCGGCGTAACTTTTCCAGAATCAGCTGGGACACGTGGCCGCCGCCGTTGAACCGGAAGTCCACGATCAGGGCCGGGTAGTGGATCTCGGTCAGGAAATACCGGTGGAACTCGGCATATCCCCAGGGACCCATATCCGGAATATGGACGTACCCGATCCGGTTATTGCCTAGCCGGTGGACCGTCTCACGGTTGGCCTCCACCCAATCCCGGTAGCGTGCCAGATGTTCGGATGCCATGGTTTTTACGACCACCTGCCGCGTGGTCCGACCGCCCGGCCCCGCGACGGTAAGCGCCACTTCGGCATTCGGACGGTTCATCAGGAATTCGGCCGGGGGGTGGTCGCGGCTTACTTTCTTGCCGTCGACGGCCAGGATCAGATCGCCCTCGCGGATGTTGATCCCCGGTTGGGTGAAAGGCGAGGTGCTATTCTCATCCCAGGGGTCACCCCGGACGATCCGGATGATGCGATAACCGTTCCGGTGGGGTTCGTACTTAAGGTCGCAGCCGAGGAATCCCTGCATGTACGCCGGCTCTTTCCGATAGTCGCCGCCGAATTCATAAGCATGGCTGGTGCCGAGTTCGCCCTGCATTTCCCAGATCAAGTCGGAAAATTCGGTGCGCGTACCGATGCGGCCGAGGAGCGGGAAATAACGCTGGTAGATCCGTTTCCAGTCTATGCCCGACATGTTCCGGTTCCAGTAATGATCGCGCTGCAGCCGCCAGACGTCGCGGTACATCTGACGCCATTCGATCGTCGGCGCGATCAGGACTCGGACGCGGCCCAGGTCGAGCCAGCCGCTTTGCGGACCAACCGGCTCCTTGGCCAGTTTCTCGTCGATTTTTTCCGTTGCCTTGACGACCCGCAAACGGTCGCGGACTCGGTATATCAGCAGATCCGGTTCCGGCGCGGTTTTGAAATCCGTGATCCCGGCCGTGATGAATTTCCGCTTCTGATCGGTCAAGTCAAAATATTCCAGGATACCCCGGGGCGGCGCTTCGTCCCCCCAACCCGCTGTGCTGCCTTCGATCGGCGTGCTGGCGATCAGGATCTTGTCCTTCATGCCGGCAACGCGGAAATATCGGGCCGAAGGGACCGGAACCGTGATCACCCGGTCCGCGATACCGTCTAGATCTATGGCGAATTTCAATTTTCGTTTTTTGACCTCGGCGGCGGGCGGAGTTTCCATGCCAATGGGCGCGTCTTTCCGGTATTTGAACGGCGTCGGCAGGTCTTTCCGGAGAGTCACCAGCAGGACTTTGGTATTGGCCGGGAATCCGAGGCCGAACTGGTTCGTGTCGTATATCGGATTGAAATCGCAATCCGCCAGGAAATACAGGTATCGACCATCCGGGTCAAAACTGGGCGAAAATTCCCAGCGCACGGGCCGGGTGATCGAATAGGTTTTACGGGTGTTAACCGCGCACAATTTGATACCCGAGCTGCGGCTGGTATGAAATTGGCAATAGGCCAGCCATTTTCCGTCCGGCGACCAGGTGACTCCGGTGATCCGGTTGTATTTACTTTTGTCCAGAAGATACTTTTTCCTGGTCCGGAGATTGATCAGGATCAGTTCAAAACGGTGGTTGGTCAGAGCGACGAGCGGTTTATTGGGCGCCGGCACGAGCTCCAGGGGCGAGCCGATATCCGTGGACGGCAGGGTGACCGGCAGCTGCCGGTTCGTTTCGTCCCGGATCTGAAGGGCGTCTTCGCCTTTCTCGTCGGTGACAAGGACTATCTTTTTGCCGTCGTATAGCCAGGCCGGAAGCCGGTAACGGGCGGCCGGTTTGGCGCCGAGCTGGCATACCGGACCCGTCCAGTTGGCCATGATAAAGACCTTGCCCCGGCTTGTCACGCTGACCTCGTCGCCTTTGGGTTTTATCGCGTAATCCTCCAGATAATCGCCGGCCGGGACGAACTTGCGGTTGGTTTGGGTACGCGGGCTGGCGTATCGTATGACAACCTTTTTGACCGCTTTCTTCTGAATGTATAAGATAAATATATCACCGCCCGAATGGTAAACGATGTTCGAACCGTCGGTCGTGGCGCCGCGCACGTAAAATTCAAGGTGATTGGTTTCCCTTTTAATGCCTTTGCCGTCCGGAGTGCAGGAATATATGTTCCCCACGCCCTCGTGGTCGCCGATGAAGTATATCCGGTCGCCGATCCACATGGGACGGGCGAAATTACCCTTCAGGTTGATGATTTTCCGGTAATTACCTTCGCCGTTCTTATCGACCCAGATCTCGCCGACCGTACCGCCGCGATACCGTTTCCAGCGCGCCGGGTCGAGCATGTTCCGGCCGATGACCGCGCCCTTTTTCGGGCCGAAGGCAATGGAGCGGGCGTTGCCGACATTGATCAGACGGGGGTTCTTATCTTCCCGGCGAACTGCGAAAAGTTGCGTAATACTATATAAGGGCTGCGCATGGTTTGAGGCGAAGATAATGTCCCGGCCGTCACGGCTCCAACCTAAGACGAAGGTAAGCGCGCCGAGATAGGTCAGGCGCTCGGCGATCCCGCCGGTGCTGGGCATTAGGTACACTTCCGAATGACCTTCTTCTCGGCCGGTAAAAGCGACCCATTCACCGTCCGGCGACAGGAATGGGTTCCGGATTTCAGCTAAATTGGAAGTCAAACGTCGGGCCTGAGCATCCTTGAGCGATACTCGCCACAGGTCGTCCTCGCTGACAAAAATTATTGTATCCTTGTGGATGGTCGGAAACCGATAATATCCCTGCATAACGCTCCTTTTTGAACATTATTATAATGAAATCTAAGCGCATTTCAAGAATAATATGACCTTAATATTGACTTTACCCTTTCCGCGGCTATAATGAGCCATGCCCATCATGTTCAGTGTTTCCGGACTGCGCGGGATCGTCGGTGACGACCTGACGCCCGACATTATCCGCCAATACGCCAAGCTGTTCGGCGAATTTTTCCGGGCCGATAAAACGGTCATCGGCCGGGACTGCCGGCCGTCTGGTCCAGCTTTCCGCGACGCCGTGATCCGGGGCTTGAACGAGATCGGAGTCGACGTGATCGACCTCGGGATTGTTCCGACGCCCACGGTCTGCTTTATGGTTAAAAAACTCAAGGCCCAGGCCGGCATCGCGATCACGGCCAGCCACAATCCCCAGCAATGGAACGCGCTTAAATTCATAACCGACCGGGGTGAATTTCCCGTGGAAAAGGAATACCAGGCCTTCGCTAAATATGTCAAGAAGAACGAGCTGCTATTCCCGGTCCGAAAACCGGGACGAAACCGGGTCCACAAGTCCGGCGCCGCGGACCATATTTTATCCGCAATCGCCGCTTTAAAATTAAAGCCGATGAAATTGAAGATCGGCGTCGACGCGGTCAACGGCGCGGGATCCCTGGCCCTGCCCGGACTGCTAAAGAAATTGGGATGCCGGGTATATCCCCTTTACTGCGAGTTTAAATCAACCTTTCCCCGAAAACCCGAGCCGACGCCGGAAAATATCTCCGGTCTCTGCCGCC
>Ga0315279_10009672_pt1 | contig 11448 bp, 8 predicted proteins | sample YL17G06_20_MG_FD_203694 | JGI IMG/M metagenome (GOLD analysis project Ga0315279, IMG submission 203694) | Sediment microbial communities from Yellowstone Lake, YNP, Wyoming, USA - YL17G06_20 | ecosystem: Environmental > Aquatic > Freshwater > Lake > Sediment | place: USA: Wyoming | collected...
TCGCGCGGCACATCGTGTCGATCGCTTCCCTGGACACGAGGCTCTCGAACCGCGAGACTTCGCGGCATGCCTGTTCATCGGAAAGGCCAAACCGGACCAGCGCGAGGCTGAGGATCCGGTGGCGTTTCACGAGAAATTCCGCGTGCTGCTCCCCGGATGCGGACAGGCAGACACCGTGATACGGCCGGTGGGAGAGAAGGCCGGCGTCTGCCAGTTCGCCGATGGTCTTGGTGATGGTGGACGGATCAACATGAAACCGGGATGCGATATCACTGGTCTTTACCGTGCCGCCCCGTTCGAAAATGAACTTGAGGTACTCGACTTTCCTTGGCGGGAGTTCAAGACCGTCACTGGGCTCCATATTCCAAATTATGACGTCGATCCAGAAAAAATTTTGGTATGACACCAAAATTTTGCACAGTCCCTTAAAAATCGGGATACCGGTCACACTGACAGCGATGTGTCTCATCTTGCTAAAGGATCTCAACACCAGTACCGCATGGCGCACGCACGTGTTTTATAACGGTATCCGGATTTTTATGGTATAGAAAAAAGAGACTGTCTTTCACCCCCTCCTTCTCATCACGAAAAGGAAGCCCACCGCGCCGGGCGCCAGCACGATGGTGGTGGCACTGATCGGGCTGTGGGTGGGTTTGACTGCGGGCGTGCCGGACACGCCGGGGACTGCCGGGGTTCCCGCCGCTGACGGCACGGCAACCGTTCCCTGTGCGCCCGGCGCCGGTGTTGCAGACGATGCGGGTGTCGGGGCAGTTGTGCCCGGCTCAGCGACGGTGAAGGTGATGGTTTTGATTCAGGTAAACTGGTCGGGAACGCCGACATAAAAAAATTGTCCTGCATTCCGTACACACACGACAATAGTAATTGTTTAGAATCTTTCGATAACACCCCGCTCAACGAGCAGCCGGAGATACTGTTCCCCGGTGAGCGGGCATTGTATGAGATCGGTGAATTCCCTCCCTGAGAGATGAAGCTGGTTTTTCATCTTTGCGAGAAGATCAGCGGAATAGTCCTTTTGTCCGTGGCTCATGAATGTGTGGACGCCGGTAATCCTCCCATTCACACAGAGATAGAACATCCTGTGGTGCGTGTCCTTTTGCGCGAATCCCTTTTTTTTGAGGGCCGCTTCAATATCCCGGGCTTTGCAGGTTTTCAAGCCTTTGCACCTGCAGGAACAAGAGACTGGAGGTTCTTTTTTAGTCTCAGCGCATCTTCCGTCAGGTTTTCCGGGTTTTCATTGACATAAACGTCAAAAAGGGTATCGAGTTCTTCAGAGATTCCGGCAATTCCTTCTTCCAGCGTCAGCGCCGAGATCAGAAGCCCGAACTCTTGATTCGAAAGAATAAGCCGTTCATCGTCCGGTTCGATAGTGATATCGAGTCCCCGTAAAAGCTTATGGATGCGGCCTTTGATTTTAACACGATCGAGAGTAACTTTCTGGGGCGCCAGTTTCAGCATATTACCTGTACGTATCTTTCCGGAAGTAAAAAGGATTTCCGCCGGTCTGAAAAACCGGAGAATTGCAGGGGGGAGCGCGGGTGCGGGGAGAGACAAGCCACCCCCTCACAACAGGTGAATTACTCCCGGAGGTTGCCTTTTTAAGCGGCGCTGGTGAATGCGGGTCAGCTGCTATGGTTCGTGATTCCGGTTATTGCCCCGGTCGCTCAATGTGCATGATTCTTACAACACCTGCCCTGCCCGGCGAAGCGTCAACGAAGCAGCCGGGCGACCCCATCAGTGGTGGGAACTTTCACTTCAGGTTACCCACATGAAAAAGCGATAAGAAAAAAAAAAGAGAGTATTTTTCAACCCTTTCTTCTCATCACAAGGATGCCGAATACCGCGGCGAGTGCTACCATGATGGTTGTGACACTGAGCGGGGTATACGTCGTTGGCTTGCCTTCGGGAGTCACCACAGCCGCTCCTCCCTGCGTTGTAACCTTTGCCGGGGTCCTTGACGTCTGCGGTGCGGACACTGCCTGTGTCGGTGGAGCAGTTGTCGGTGGGGCAGCTGCGCTCGGCTCAGCGACCGTGAACGAGGCTGTCTTTGTGTCAAGGAGTGTCGTCCCAACCTTGGCATCGGAAGTCACTGTATAGGTGCCCGGCGCGAGGGTGGCGATGGGCGTGGTGAGGATCAGCTCATTCTCCGGCATGATGGAGTCAAGGGACGGATTTGTCGACGCGGTTGCAACCACGTTCCCGCCCGAACCGGTGACCGTGATGCTGACAAACACTCCGTTATAGTGGTGGTTGCCGGTGTTTTTGAGGGTGGTCCTGATCTCAATGGGTTTCCCCGTCACCGCCTCGCCCGCATCGAGGTTCGTGATGGAGCCGGTATGGGTGAGGGTGGTGCCCTTCACGGTGAGTACCACCGGCACGATCATCGCAGTGACAATGGACATCTGCCCGCCTCCTGTTGTTGTTGTTGGATGGATATGGATGAGCGCATACCTTCCGCCCTCGCCAACATTCTGCGGCACGCTGATGATGGCATTAAATACCTTTCGCTGACCCGGATCAAGGTGGATATTCGGCGTGTCAATGCTGATAAATGTGCGGGCAGAATAGGGGCTTGTATCTGCTGCCACCGTGAGCGGGAAGTACGAACCTCCTGGTGACTGTCCAAAGCCGACCACGTCAACTGCGTAATCAGCTGCTGGATCACCGGTGTTGATAGAGACTGCTATAGGGAATTTAAAGGTCATGCCGGGCGTTACGTCCATCCTGATGATTGGATTTTCAACCTTTAATGCTATTACCGGCTGGACCGCAAGAAGCAGGACAAGCACGAGGATCAGGGTAAATCCGGGGGCAGATCGCGGCATGGGATAAGAAGCGGGCATTTCAGATCATCTCTTCCATAAGTTATACTGACTCGATAAAGGGAAAAAAGTTGTGACGGGATGATCCGAGATCATTCCGTAGTTATATAATTCTTTACACTGTGAAATATCCCGTAAAGGTAAGGGTGATTGTGTATGTTCCTTCTACATCCAAACCATTAATGGGCTGTTTCACTTCTGGGTACCTGGTATATCCAGTGTTAACACCGGACGAGGATATGAATTCCCTAGTGCTGGTGAGATATTCATAAGCGCCACCCCAATTTCTGATCTGCATGGGTTGATTCAGCTCCTTGTAAATGCTACCAAGACCGTCATTATCATTCATGTGGCCTGTGGTCCATCCAGACGCAGGTACGGCCGATACATCAACCTTCCAATTTCCCGGTGTCCCACCTTCTACTGCAACTGTAACTCCCGCAGTCGACGTAAATGGATTGTCCTCTCCTACCTTTAGTTGACCCATATCGAACGATGAACTCGTAGTTGATACTGTGATGGTGTTTATATCAAGTATGCCACTACCAGTCAAACTCGCCGTGTCCGACGCCATTACCGCTGGAACGGCGAGCAGCATTACAAGGGCGATAACGCCCAAAAGTACGTACTTTTTCATGTTTTTCCTCCACGTGTGAACCACGATCGATCGAGTGGCTCCACAATTCTGGTAGTCTTTTCTTCGGGTATTATCAATTAGCGCAAGGCAGGGGTGCCTTGCACCGACGGTAAGAAACATCCCGGGCGGCCAAAACGAACGCCGGATAATGAACTTGGAGGGGAGATCATGACCGTCGGGGAAAAGCGATTGCATGGGTGATACCAGCCGGTGAATACGGGTATTCACCTCAGGATGACGTTCATGCATGGTTGACTGACATGCGTACGAACATGCGTGATGCATGTTTCTGTAGGGGAGTGAGGGGGAGTCCTGTGAAGGACTTCCCACGGGAAATGGCAGGACATTTGTGCTCAGGTATCCATTTCGGATCTGCGTGCAGTGAATGCGGTCTGAAGAAGAAGTGTGACCGGATGTTACCTGAGATCCATGCACGCAGGAACAGGCTTCCCGATGATAAAAAAATGCCGGTGTCATCCTGCGCACAATAACCGTCAATGAACCGGGACTCCGCAATGCTCGACCGGTGGCATGGTACAGGAGACCATCCTTTCTTTGCTTTCCTGTAATCCCGTAAAAGTATCAATAAACCTTTATATTCAAAAATTAAGTAGTTGCCTTGCAACATTACTGGTATTTATACAAGTTCGTGTAACAACACGCGTTTGCTCAAGAGACCTTTCCCTTCGGATCAGTATGGAGACGTACGATAACGAGCTGCACAGGATACGTAGTCTGCTCAAGACCACTTCCAGAGGTTTCACCGTTACCGAGATCGCCCGCAGTATCGGTATAAACCGGAATTCCGTGGCAAAATATCTCGATATCCTGCTCACCTCCGGGCAGGTCGAGAAAAAGGTGGTCGGGTCGGCAAAAATTTTCACCCTGACAACCAGGGTCCCGGTATCATCCATCCTGAGCCTTTCTTCGGACTACATTTTTGTACTGGATGATGATGCGGTCATCACCTATGTGAATGAGAATATCCTCAAATTCGAAAAGAAGACCTATGATGAGATCGTGGGAAAAACACTTGCCGATGCACAGGTCTCCCTGCTCTCGGCGCCGGATATCCTCCCCGTTTTAAAAGAAGCGCTCGCAGGAAAAGAGCAGATACAGGAGATTGCACTGCCCGGGGATGACGGCACGTGGTTCTTCCGGGCAAAATTCGTCCCCAGTATCCTTGAGAACCGCAAAAGAGGCCTGATGATCGTCCTTGAAGACATCACGGAGAGCAAGAAATACCAGCAGCACCTTGAAGAGACGGTTGCATTGCGGAATGCAGAACTGAACGGTTCAAAAGCAATCCTGAACCATGAGATCAGAAGCCACCAGGAAGCAAAAAGCGCCTTTGAAGAGAGCGAGCGGCGATACAAAAACCTCATCGATCTTGCCGAGGAGGGGATCTGGACCTTTGATGCAGAGGGCACCACCACCTTTGTCAACCAGAAGTTGTGTGAGATCCTCGGGTACCTGGCCGGGGAAATGGATGGAACATCCATTCTCTCCTTTGCCCGTGAAAACGACCGGGCCATCCTTTCAGAGAAACTGCACCAGATAAAAAACGGCGATACCGCCCACTTTGAAGCCATGCTGAAAAGAAAAGATGGCACCCATGCCTGTGCACGGATCTCGGCATCGGGGAGTATTGACGATGACCAGACATTCCGGTATGGCCTGTTTGTTGTTTCCGATATCTCCGAGTCAAAAAAAGCGGATGATGCACTCAGAGTGAGTGAACTGCACTACCGTACCATCATTGAGACCTCGCCCAACGGCATCATCGTCTTCGATCTTGAGGGCCTTATCAAGATGGTGAACATCCAGGCTGCACGCCTGCTGGGGCACAAATCGTGCGGTGAAATGGTCGGAAAGAATGTGTTTGATTATATTGCCCCCAATGATTTTCAGAAATGCAAGGCGCAGCTGCAAAAGACGCTGGAACAAGGGTACACCAAAAATTTCGAATGCGGGCTGATCTCAAAAGACAGTGCGGCGTTCTGTGCAGAACTGAGTGTCTCGACCACCACTGACCGCATGGACATGCCGACCGGGTTTGTCAGCGTGCTCTCTGACATCACCGAGCGGCGCAGGGCAGAATACCTGGTAAAAAAATCCGAGGAGAAACACCGCGCCCTTGTGGAAGGCATCAGCCACATCATCTTTACGACCGATACCAAAGGAAAGTTTACCTACGTCAGTCCCGTTATCCAGCGCGTGCTTGGCTATACTTCTGATGAACTGATCGGGAAACATTTCTATACGCTGGTCCCGTCCGAGGAGAGGCATACCCTGGGACAGAAATTAAAAGAGGCCCAGTCAGGCAAGCTCACCCCGGACGACTTCAGGATGGTCGACAAGTCCGGCATCATCCACTGGGGCCGCATCATCGCCCAGCCGCTTATCGAGGGAGAGACAGTACGGGGCATCACCGGGCTCATCGGGGACATCACTGACTGGAAACGCACCGAAGATCTCCTCCGCGCCAGCGAACTGCAGTACCGGGCAGTCGTGCAGGACTTGATTGACCTTATCTGCCGGTTCCGCCCGGACCTCACGATTACCTTTGTGAACCCGGCCTACTGCCGTTTTTACCGCAGGAAGGAAGAGGACCTCCTTGACCAGAGTTTCCTTTCACTCATCCCTGAAAAATCGCAGGACACCATCAGGGCGATCATCGCATCCCTCACCCCCCACAACCCTGTCAGGACATCCGAATATGAGATTTCAGGCCCTGACGGGGTCACCCACTGGCACCACGTGACTATCCGGGGAATTGTTGACGAACATGGGGAAATGATCGAATTCCAGTCTAGCTCCCGGGACCTGACCGAACTGAAACTCTATTTTGACCGTTCAAACGCGCTGCTCCACGAGCTGCAGAGCCACCAGCTGGACCTGGAGGCGCAGAATGAAGAGCTGAAGAAGCTGCGGGCGGAAGCGCAGCGCTCGGAACAGAAATACCTCGACCTGTACAACTTCGCCCCGGTCGGGTATTTCACGCTTGACGCGGCCGGGAAGATCATCGAAGTCAACCAGACGGGTTCTGCCCTTATCGGGAGGTCACGGCACCAGCTGATGAACGCATCGTTTTCGGAGTTTATCGCGCAGGAACACCGCCCTGAATTTGCCGGGTTCTGTAAACGGATCTTCGAGTCTTCAAGAAAGCAGACCTGCGAGGTAGACCTTGTGCGGGACGGGGATACATCCCTGACCCTCCAGATTGAAGGAAAAGCGATTGAACCTGTAACCGGTGACGACCGGCACTACCGGATTATCCTCATTGATGTCACGGAACGGAAACGGTCCGACATTGCATTAAAAGAGAGCGAGAGCCGGCTCCGTGCAATCATCCACGGCTCACCCAACCCCCATTACGTGATCGACAAAAACCACCGGGTGATCTACTGGAACAGGGCGATGTCGGTGACTACCGGGATAAAGGCAAAGGAGATCATCGGCACCAGCAACCACTGGATGGCATTTTTTTCAGAAGAGCGCCCCTGCATGGCAGACCTCCTCGTTGACGGGACGCCCGAAAAGATTGAACAGTGGTTCCCGGATGCCGGTGCGAAATCCCGGATGGCGGAAGGGGCGTACGAAGCGGTCCTGTATTTCCCCCAGCTGGGAAAATCGGGAAAATGGCTCCATTTCACGGCAGCCGCAATCCGTGACACAAATGATGTGATCATCGGTGCACTGGAGACTGTCATCGACATCACCGAACTCAGGCTGGCAGAAGAGAGCGCGAAAAATGCCAATAAAAAACTGAATATGCTGAACAGTGTCACCCGCCATGATATCATCAACGAGATGACCGTCTGGTCAGGCTACATGGATCTCCTTGAAGTAACACTGCCGGAAAACCCGGAAGTGAAAAAACAGGCAGACCGGGCAAAAGCTGCCGCACGTGCCGTCCAGCGCCTCATTACGTTTACCCGGGACTACCAGAATCTCGGGGTTGAACCGGCAAGCTGGCATACGGTCGATGACCTCGTTAGCTATGCGGTTGCCGCGGCAAAACTACGGGACATTGAGGTAGCCCTGCGGACCAATTCCGTCAAAATTTTTGCCGATCCCCTCATCAAAAAGGTATTTTTCAACCTGATTGACAACTCCATCCGCCATGGCGGGCATGTCACAAAGATCGGCATCTTCTTCAGGGAACTGCATGACACCGGGAACATTATTGTCGAGGATAACGGGGTGGGTATCCCGGCAGCGGTCAAGAATAAACTGTTCAGGCGGGGATTTGGCAAACACACCGGCTTTGGGCTGTACTTATCCAAGGAGATCCTCAATATTACCGGTATCTCCATCCAGGAGACGGGTGAACCCGGAAACGGGGCACGGTTTGAGATGGTGGTGCCCAAGGATTCGTACCGCTTTTAACCGGTAAAAACGGCTCCGGTATACACCTGAACGTGAGCTGACGTAAAGGAGGACACAGCTCCTGAAATCGAAGATTTTCCTTGGGAAAATCTTCTCATGCTCCTTCGTCGCAACTCGAAGATCTTCTTGGGGGAGTGTCTGTCCGGATTTGGCATGAAAACGCACATGATGCTTGTCAGCCACAGGTATACAGCAGCATGAAAACGGTGTAAGCAGTTTTCATAGGAAATCTCCTCAATGTTTTTCATGCTACGGGCCGGTGACCATAGATCTTATAGGCGCTTTTCAAAAATATTTTGGAAATTTTTCTTACGCTAAAAATTTTTTCCGGATTTTTTTTGCTGTAACAAACACGATTTTTTCTTACCAGATGACACAGGGTATTGTATCTCACTTTTGCTGTCAGCTGATTACCCGGCCACTATCAGGGAGTACGGTACCGGACGATGACGACACCCCTATATCCAGCTCCGCCTTTTTGATTTGCAGCAGACGTCGAACTAGATGATGTTCCGCCACCGCCACCGCTACCATAGAAAGCAGCATTAACACCGGGATTTTGTTTTGCAGCACCACCGGCACCGCCACCGCCAGAACCACCGGCACCGCCGCCAAGGCTATTACCACCGGAACCCCCACCGCCACCACCGGCATAGGTGAGTGCTTCCCCGGTTATGTAAAATATTTTACCGTTGCCACCGGTACCGCCCTTATTATCAGTAGAAGCACCGCCAACAGCACCGGCTCCGCCGCCACCGCCACCGGACTTCTTTGCAGCGGTACCGCCGTTATTTCCTTGACCAGCAGTTCCGGCACCACCGGCACCACCGCCACTGGAACCACCGGCACCGCCGCCACCGGAACCACCGGCAAGTCCACTTGCTTTTGTCGAGGTACTCGCTGTGGCGCCGCCACCACCACCGGTTGCAGTAATTGAGCCGAATACTGAGTTGCCACCATTACCACCGTTTGACGGAGCGTTTGTTCCTTGGGTTCCACCTGCACCGACAGTTACAGTATAACTCCCGGACACTGCAAACCCGGTTGCATTCTTGTATCCACCGGCACCACCACCGCCAGCACCATAGGAATTACTGTACGCTTTCATACCCGCACCTCCACCACCACCGGCAATTACGAGGTATTCAACTGAAGTTACACCTGCGGGAACTGTCCATGTGGTTGTACCAGTGGTATCCCACATCACCACCGTGCATACATCATTTGTCTTTTTCCATGCTGTGCCTAACTCACTCCATGCACTGTATGCACCCGCACCGCAGGAGAATGGAGCGCTTACATTAACCCACGTTACTTGTGTGGATATGTTCGATCCGCCGGCATTGGTGGCGGTGAGGTTGATGCTCCAGTTCCCGAATCCGAATGTCTGTGATGGGTTTTTAGTATCACTGAATTTGAACCACGTATTATTTCCGGGCGTCAGGTTCTTGGCTCCCCACGCCCACGAGATCGGGGTATTTGTCGATGAGTCAGTGAATGTGACCGAAAGCGGTGCAGTCCCGGAAAGGGGAGTGCCCGAAAAGCTTGCTACCGGTGCAGGTGGTGCAGTTACGGTGATGTAGTTATCCGAGGTTATAGAGCCGCTGCCCCCGGCATTGGTGGCAGTGAGGCTGATACTGAAGGTTCCCGGAGGGAAGCTAACCGTCGGGTTCTGCGTGGTGGCAAACTGCGTCCAGCCTGTGGTGGCGGTCCTGTATTCCCACTTCCACGAGGTGGGGGTGTTGTCCGATAAGTCAGTGAATGCTACTAAAAGCGGTGCAGTCCCGGAAAGGGGAGTGTCGCCCGGTGATTCAGTAAGTGTTACCGAAAGCGGTGCAGTCTTGGACAGGATAGTGCCCGAAAAGCATGCTACCGGGGGTGCTACCTTTATGGTGATTGTCTTAGTACTAGGTGTACAAGAACTGGGGCAGGAATTCTTGGGTGTAAGCCTGACGTTATAGGTACCTGAAGGATCGAAGGGGTAGGACGGGTTCTGGGCTCCGTTTCCGAACTCTGTCCAAACTGTCCAGGTTTTGGTGGTTAATTTCCTCTGCCACTCCCACTTCCAGCTGATTGGAATGCCTTTTGAAGTGTCGGTAAACGTGACGTCCTGCTTGGCTATTGGGTTTGGCGGAGTGTAGGTGAAGCTTGCCGTGAGTGTTCCCGGAATGATGGTCTTTGTCACGGTGCTGCTCTCGGCTCCTTTGGTGACCGTGAGTTTCGCAGTGTAAGTACCGGCATTGGCGTAGGTGTACGTGTACTGGCCCGGTCCCTGGAAGTCAACGATGAGGTCATTATTGAAATCCCACGCCCAAGTGGTGGTACCGCTGTCGGGACCGCCCGTCGATGTACCAGTGAATTTGACTTTAAGTTTGGTAGTGCAATCCTGGGTGGCAGTGATGGCAGCAGTGAGTGGATCGTAGACTATGATGTCCCTCGTTGCGGAGCTGCTCCCGGCTCCTTTGGAGACCGTGAGCCTGATGGTATAGGTGCCTGACGTGCTGAAGGTGAAGGACTCAATCGGGGCTCCGGTTCCGAACGTTGTCCAGGGTCCACTGCCTATCTTATAATACTCCCATGCCCAGCTGTCAGGGGTGCCTCCCGTGGATGTGTCGGTAAACGTGACGGTCAGCGGGTAATGGCCGCTGGACGGGACGGCGGTAAATGCTGCGACAGGAGGCGCGACACCCAAATACACTCCGGTGATGGTGATTGACGCCGTATTACTTGCTGCAGCCGCAGAGACCAACAATAGAACAGCGCAGAACAAAACCACGCAAAGAATCCAGACCCGTTCACGTTTCGATATATTATCCATCCCACACCGCCTGCAGGCGATACGACTTCAATAGTGCCTGCCCCACCGTAATGGTAAGTAGCTCTTCCTGTAGTATCCCTAATAAACTCATGCTGTGCATCAGTGCCATGCATCCCGTGATATACGTACTTCAACGAATCGGGGTGCATGATCGTGCCGGCCACGCCACCCGGTAGAAACACCGGGCAGAAACAAAAAGCACTCTGTTTTCATTGTATGATTTTATCAGTGCAGCATGCATCTCACAGGATCCATCTCACAGGGTCCAGGATTATGACAATTCGAAAAAAAGATTTAAAATAATGTTAAATCAAAACATTTTTTATCTACTAAATCTTACAAAATTATTAAATCGTATCACTATCTCAATGGTGACCTCATGCATATTCCTGACGCATTTATTCCGATCCCGCAGGGCGTTTTCTACTGGATCATCGCCCTGATCTTTATTGTGCTTGCCCTCCGGTGGGCAAAGAACGAGATGAGCGAAGAAAAAATTCCCCTGATTGCCGTCCTTGCCGCCGGCATCTTTGCCCTGCAGTCCTTCAACCTCCCGGTCTCGATGGGCACGAGCGGGCATCTGGTTGGCGGGGCGCTTGCCGCAATCGTGCTCGGCTCACCGTTTGCCGCGGTATTCATTCTGACACTCGTCCTGATCGTGCAGGGTGTCCTGTTCGGTGACGGCGGCATCACGACCATGGGTGCAAACATCATCAACATGGGCGTGATCGGCGGCTTTGTCGGCTTCTACACTTTTAAGG
>Ga0315279_10009673_pt1 | contig 11448 bp, 10 predicted proteins | sample YL17G06_20_MG_FD_203694 | JGI IMG/M metagenome (GOLD analysis project Ga0315279, IMG submission 203694) | Sediment microbial communities from Yellowstone Lake, YNP, Wyoming, USA - YL17G06_20 | ecosystem: Environmental > Aquatic > Freshwater > Lake > Sediment | place: USA: Wyoming | collected...
CTGCGAGAACCTCAGGGTGGCCCCACCGATGCCATGCGGGGCGACCCCGAGCCCAGTCGAGGGGCCGCTGGGGGGACAATCACGCGGACGCTGCCCGGGGTGTGTTCGCGGAAAGTGGGGACGCGGAGCTCAACTCCTGCCCCTTCCAGGGGGAGGATGAAGGTGGGGGTGAAATGCCGTAGGTCCGCACCCTCTGCCTGTGAGGGAGAGGGGTTCGCGGGCCCGTCCGCACAGCCACGAAAATCGAACACACCCACGCCGCCCGGGGGGATGGCCAGGACGCGGCGATGGGTCACTGCTCCCGCCGCGCGCCTGCGAACAGCGCGAGCTGCAGCTCGAGATTGCGGTAGGCCTCCGCCGCCGTTACCAGCGGCTGGCCGGCGCCGCGCACGGCCTCGACGAAGCGACGCACCGAGGTGTGAACCAGGTCCTCGCACTGCACGCGGTCGCCCTCGGCGCTGACGTGGGTGCGATAGATGCCGTGCTCGTCGTTGGCGCCCGCGAGATCGGCGATGAAGCCGTTGGCGCCGAAGCGGCGCGCCATCGCGCCTTCATGGACGTTGCGCAGCTCGATGGCGACCGGCACCCGCCCGCCGGAAAGAGGCAGCTCCATCTCGAACCTGGCCACCACCTCCTGGCGGCGGATGACGCACGACGCCGACCGCTCCACCAACATAGCCCCCGGCAGCATGCGCAGCATCAGGCTCAGGGGATGGCTTGCCAGGTCTATCCAAATCTCGTCGTATTCGTTGGGTCCGCCGGCGCCGCCCTTGGACTCCATGCGGAAGTCGAGGCGTTCGACCGCGCGCAGCGGGCCGCGATGCTTGTCGTAGAGCGCAAGGTAGGGCTCGACGGCGGCAACGTACTGCATGTTGACGGCGAGGATGCGGCCGGCGCGCTCGGCGGCGGAGATCATGGACGCGGCATCGGCCAGCAGGCCCTCGGGCGACCTGCCGGTGTCCCACACCAGCGGCTTCTCGCACAGCACGTGCGCGCCCGCCTCCAGGCAGGCCAGGGTATGCTCGCGGTGCAGGTGGTGGGGGCTGCAGACGCTGACGGCGTCGAGCCGGTGCTGCGCCAGCATTTGCTTGAGGTCGGTGTACGCGCGGCCGCGAAAGTCGAAGATCCGGGTCATGGCGGCGCGCGTGCGCTCGACCGACTCGGGGCTGGTGCCGACGAATCCGGCGACCTCGCAGCCCTCCATGGCGTACCATTTGGCGTGGTGTTTGCCGATGCCGCTGGCGCCCACGACGCCGACGGTGTGCTTCATCGTCAACCGTGCCTCCGTCTCATTGACCCTTGCGGCCCACCGCCCAGAATATGGGCATCAACACGACCCGGCTGCCCTCGTCGAGCGCGCGCAGGTCGCGGCGCTTCATTGCCTCCAGCTCGCCGGGGGCGACCAGGTCGTGGGCGGCGGTCTCGAGCAGCTCCCACTCCTGCTGGAACTCGCGGCGCAGCTCCTGCTCGCCCCACATCGAGTTGAGCACGCCCACCTCCACCGCCAGCCCGGCGTTGACGAACATCTCCCGCAGGCGCCGCCCGATGCGCGGATGCGCTCCCTCGCGCCGCAGCGCCTGCGCGGTTATCGCGCCCAGGGTGAGGTCCTCGGGGTAGTCTATGCGACCGCCGTAGTCGGGTTCCGCCAGCGCCACCACCGCGCCGCCGGCGGCGATCACCCGCGCCATCTCGAGCACGGCGATGCCGGGTTCCTCGACCCACAGCAGCGTCATGTGGCACAACACGAGATCGAACGCCCCGTCGCGCAGCGGCAGCGCCTGCGCGTCGCCGCCGACCACCGACAACCCGCGGCGCCGCGCCTCCGCCAGCATCCGGTAGCTGCGATCGAGGCCGATGACGCGTCCTCGGCAGCGGCTCGCCATCTCGGCGGTGATGATGCCGTCGCCGCAGCCGACATCGAGCACGCGCTCCCGCCCCCACAGGTTCACCCGGCGGTAGAGGTGCGAGCGCAGGCCGCGCGTCCAGCGCTCCTGGCGCTCGAGCTGTCGCCGCCACTGCAGCGCCGACAAGGATCCGGCGGTCATATCCATCTCGGCCTCCGTCGCGTCCCCCCGGCGATCCCGCTGCCCGCCGGCGGCTGCGCTCGATCACGTCCATCGCGTCAGCCGTTCGACTTGCTCTCCACGCACAAGTAGCCATGCGCCCGCGCGTACAGCGGACATCCGCCGCCGCAGTTGGCCAGGCGCTCGCATCCCGCGCACTCCTGCGGCGCCCACGCGCGCTCGCGCAGCGCCCGCGCGGACGCATGATCCCAGATCGCCGCCCAGTCGTCGGCGAGGATGTGCCCCAGGGCTTCGTAGTAGCTCTGGCACGGGATCACCTGGCCGTCGGGCTCTATACACATGTTCTCCTTCGCCGCCGTACATCTTTTCGGCCCCAACCCCAGATTCACGGGGTCGAGCTCGCAGTAGCGCGTCGGCGTGTACCAGATGAAACGCATCCCCAGCGCCACCGCGCGCTCGCGCAGGCGCTCCAGCAGGGGGGCCAGCTGCGCCTCCGCTATGCCCTTGCCCGAGGCCGCGCCCGCCCCGGAGTAGATGAGGCTGTTGCAGGCGAAGCTGCGCACCCCCACCTCGCACAGGAACTCGAGGGTGCGCTCCATGCCCGCGGCGTTGTCGCGCGTGATGGTGGTGTTCGAGACGACGTACAGCGGCGCCTGCAGCGCCTGCTTGATACCCGCCACCGTCTGCGCCCATGCGTCGCAGCCGACCATGGCATTGTGCACCGCGGCGTCGTGCGATTCGATGGTGACCTGCACATGATCCAGTCCCGCCGCCACCAGGTCGCCCACGAGCTCGGCGCTCAGCCGGCGGCCGTTGGTGATAAGGCCGGTGACCATGCCGATGTCCTCGGCCCGCTCCACCAGCTTGACGAGATCGGGGCGCAAGGTCGCCTCGCCGCCGGTGAAGCACACGTGCGGCACCCCGATTCCCCACAGCTTGGCCAGCACCTGCCGCCACTGCTCGGTGGTCAGCTCCGCGGGGCGGCGCCCACGGGGCACGTAGCAGTGGGAGCAGTCGTTGTCGCAGTCGTAGGTCAGGGCAAGATCCACGCGGTACGGCGCCGAGATCTCGACCTGGAACGGTTCCACCATGTCGATGCCCAGGTAGGTGAAGGGGCAGACATCCTCGCGCTCGCGCAGGGTGTTGACGGCGGTGCGCACGCGCTCGAAGTCGCGGGCGATGGTAGCGCTGGGGGCGCGGAAGATGCGGCGCAAGCGGCGCACGGCGGCTCTGGGCTCCACCTGCTCCAGCACCAGCTTGGCCATCAGCGCGGCGGTGGCGTTGAGGTGGATGATGCGCGCCGCGTTTAGCGCCAGCAGGCCCGAGCCATCGCGCTCGACGCGCAGGTGCGCGCGCAGGTTGCGATCCGGTTCATCGAGCCGGTAATGGTAGATGCCCGGCTCGACCAGGCGCGCAGCCGCGCCGCCGGCGTTGGGCGGGGCACCTGCGCTGCCACCGACAGGCGCTCGCTGGGATCGCTTGCTCATGCCCTCCCTATCTGCCTCCGCCCGCGCACGCGCAGGCGCAGCTCGCGCAGGCGCACGCGCACGCGCATCCGCCGCCGCCGCCGCCGCCGCGGCTCTCGGCGATCTCCGCCAGCACCTGCTTCAGCCCCGGGACGAAGCTGGGCGGGTTGGTCTTACGCGTCACCGCCTGCGCCAGCGCCTGCCGATCCGGCACCAGGCCGCGGGCCATGCGCTCGATGCGGCTCACCAGCCGGTCGGCGAACTCGCGGCCCGGCAGGGAGGGCGGGCGCCGCTCCGTCGCCCAATCCGGTTGCGGTCGGTATTCGTCATCCCCGTCGCTCCACCACCGGTTCCACCACGGCATCTGTTCCTCGCGGCCGAAGGTGTCCTGCATGCGCTGGCCGTAATCCTCGTCGGCCATCGTCCAGTCGGCGTTGTGCTCCCACCGCTGCGCTTTCTCCTGCGGGGTCTGCGCGGAGGCGACGTCGCGCCACGCCTTGCTCACGATGTAGCGGTAGTACTCGGCGGTCTCGCGCCGGTTGTAGCCGCGCAGCTTGTCGTTGACCCCGCTGACGAGCTCGGTCATGATGGAATGCATTTCACCGTCGGGCACCTTGCCGGACAACCCCCCGCCTATCGCCTCCAGCATCCTCTTCTCGTACGGCCGCAGGTCGGGCGGCGCCGTCCCGGCGGCCTCGACCACGAGGGGCTCGAAGCTGCGCACGCGCAGGCCCCCCCTCTGCGCCAGGCCGAAGATGATCATCGCCGCGATGCGGTCGAGCGGCTGCTCCAGCAGCACCGCCGCCTCCACCGCGGTGAGGCCTCGCCGCACGCCGTTGCCCTCCATCGCCAGCGCCGGCGGCATGTAGTCCAGCTTGCGCAGCTCGTTGGCGCGGTTGAGCAGGAGCGCGATCGCCGCCAACGACAACAACGCGAGCAGCGCGATCACGCCGGGCGTGGCGAGCCGTCGCACGCGGTCAAGGAGCATTGCCAAGCGGCTCTCGCGATGCACGACCTCGACGTAGCGCTTGGGCAACGACACCCCGAACATGTACTGCTGGGAGGGCGAGGCGGCGCGACGCCAGGTGAACGCGATGCGTCCGCCGATGGTGCGCGCGTCATCGAAGCGCTCGCGGTGGTAGCGCGTCTCGGCCCCGGTCACGCCCTCGGGGAAGAGAATGGTCACCGACAGGTCGGTCGTGCCGCTGGCGTACCCGGCGCCGTACCAGGTGGGGCTGAACTCGACGCCGGCGTAGCTGTCGTCGTCCCGGTCCTGGTACACCATGTGCGGGTTATTGACGTGGCAATAGAGCGTCGCCGCTTCGCCGGGGTGGATGGGACGCGGCAGGGGGATCTCGACGCCGACAGCGACCGCGCTCGAGCGGCGAATGGTGGGCAGCGGCTGGCCGTCGAGTTCGGCGCGAGCGCTGTCGAGCAGGTAGTGGCGGTTGGGCAGGCCGATGTCCACAATGTCGATCGGCTTGCCGCCGGGCAGGCAGCGGAAGCGCAGCTCGTACTCGATGTCAACCGAGCCGTCGCGCCGGATGGTGACGACCGAGACGTTGCGCTCGACCTCGAACCTGTAGTCCGCCGCCCGGCTCGGCGCCCCGGCGGCCAGCACTGCCGCCGCGGCGAGCATCGCCAGCGCCGCCGCGCGCGCCCTCACCACTCGGGTTCCTCCTCCAGGCGATAGGCTCCCCCGCACGCAGGGCAATGGATGACCGCGGCGGGGCCTTCCATGTGCACGCGCTGGTCGTCCAGGCTGCGCCCGCAAGCCGGGCAGCGCGCCTCGTGGATGGCGGATAAGCCCGCCCCCGGCGTTGGGTCGCGGTCGCGCGCCCGCAGGTGCGCCTGCGCCACCAGCAAGCCGATGCCGACCGCTCCCAGCACCAGCGCCGCCCCCACCGCCACTCGCAGACCGGTGTGACGGACGCTCGCTGCATACAAGAACAGGAGGCCGAGCGCCCCGACCCCGACCGCGAGCGCGCAGCCGACCGCTCGCGCCAGGCAGCCTGCAGTGGAATCCGCTGACTTCATCATAGCCGGCCGTGCCGGCGGCGGCGCAGGGCTCCTTTCATGTGGCACAGCCGCCCCCGGCTGTGTCGGCGCCGCCTTCGCGGCGCCGGTGATTGACAGGCGAGGGCGCCTGTCCCACATCGGCTCGCGCCATCAACGCCGGACCCGTGCCGCCGGAGCGGCAAGCGAGGCTGGCCCGCCGCAGGCGGGCTGGGCTGCGTAAGGGGGCTGCGCTCTTCGCGAGGCCGGCGTCTGGACCTAGCGCGGTCAGTCGAGAGATTCCTCACGCCGCCAGGTGAACGAGCGCTCGAAGCATTCCGGCGCGGGGTGGTTCGCGTCCCGCGCCGCCTCCACCTTGAAGCACCACACCTCGATCTCGGCGACGGCGGCGCCGACCGGAGGAAACACCGTGGCATGAGCGCAGTTTTTGCACACGCGCATGTCCGCCACAACGGCCGCGACCAGGGCGTGCAGCTCAGCCGCGCACTGAAAGCAGGTCGTGCGTTTGACCGAGTTCGGCGCCCCGCACGCGGGGCACTTCATCATTTGCACCGGCCGACCTCCCGGGCGCGATGGCGCTCCCCACCAACAACGTGCTCAGCGGTCGGACTTGCCCGTGCTCTGTCTGCTCTTGTCGTACGCCTCGATGAGGTACTTCTCGCTCCAACCGAACAGTCGCGCGGTGTGTCGGGCTTGCTTGAGCGCGGCGATTTTCTCCAGGTCGGTATCAATGGGCTTCGGCGGGGCCTCGCCGCGATAGCGGGCGGCCAGGCGCCACTGCCTGAGATGGTCCTGCGCATCCCGGCCATCGACGACGGCCTCGGCGATGGTGCTCTTGAGGCCGCCGACGAAGATGCTCCAGAACAGAAGCCCCACGACTCCCAGGATGAAGAGCGCGAACAGGCTTGGCCCGTGCCGCGGCCGGTTGGCGAGTTTCGCGTAAACAAACCCGACAAAACCAACGCCGGCAATCACTGACGCCAGGATATAGATGATCTTTTCCAGGCCCATGATCACGGACAGTTTACCAAAACGGGCGAAGTTTTTCAACCGAGTCGTGCGCTGAGGGTGTGACCGCCAAGAGTGGAGATTAGCTCGTGCTTCGTAGCGAAGAAGCTCCGCTACTTCGCAGAGTAGCAAGCGAAGGACTCCTCTCCCTGCCAGGGAGAGGATCAAGGAGAGGGTAACATGCCTCGCTGTTCACCCTCACCCGGCCCGCCCGCAGCGGGCCAACCTCTCACGCCTGAGGCGGATAAGTCCCTGAAAGGGAGAGGTGTCGCCCCCGCGCACCCACTAAGAACGGTCACACCCTGCCCTGATCCCGCCGCGGCGGGGACTTGACAGACTCCCTCGGGCTGCGGTGAAATGGCGCTGATTACAGCAAGGAGGCGCAGGTCCATGTCTCGCAAGCGCGCTTTCACGGCAGCGGCGGTCCGCGGGGAATCGATGCGACGTCGCGAGTTTCTAGCTCTGGCCGGGGCCGGTGCGGCGGGCCTTTTCGCGCCACGGCTGTATGCCGCGGCGCGCGGCGCGCAGCCGCGCAGGCCCAATATCGTGGTGATCGTCGCCGACGACCTGGGGTACGCCGACCTGGGCTGCCAGGGGGCGGCGGACATCCCCACGCCGCACATAGACTCGCTCGCGCGCAATGGCGTTCGATTCACGAACGGATACGTGTCCGGCCCGGTGTGCAGCCCCACGCGCGCGGGGCTGATGACCGGGCGCTACCAGCAGCGATTCGGTCACGAGTTCAATCCCGGCGCCAACGCCTCCGCCTCCGTCGGGTTGCCCCGGTCCGAGGTGACGCTGGCCGACGCGCTCAAGTCCGCCGGGTATACGACCGGCGCGGTGGGCAAGTGGCACCTGGGCATGGCGCCGGCATTCCATCCGCTGCGGCGCGGCTTCGACGAATTCTTCGGGTTCCTGGGTGGGTCGCACTGGTACACCGATGCGAAGCATGACCCCCTCAATCCGATCATGAGGGGCAGCGAGGTCGTGGATGAGAAAGAATACCTGACGGATGCCTTCACGCGCGAGGCGGTCGCCTTCATCGCCCGCCGCAGCCGCACCCCCTTCTTCCTGTATCTCACCTACAACGCGGTGCACGCTCCCCTGCAGGCCACAGGTAAGTACCTCGATCGCTTCCGCGGCATCGGCGACGAGAAGCGCCGTACCTACGCGGCGATGGCCAGCGCCATGGACGACGGGGTTGGGGCGGTGTTGCGCAAGCTGAAGGAAACGGGGCAGGAACAGGACACCCTGATATTCTTCTTCAGCGATAACGGCGGCCCCGTCGGTGTCAACGGCTCGAGCAACGCGCCGTTGAGCGGCGCCAAGGGTATGGTGCGGGAGGGCGGGATACGCGTTCCGTTTATCGTGCAGTGGCCGCGCCGCATCGCCGGCGGAAAGACTTACGATTATCCCGCGATCTCGCTCGACGTGTTCCCCACCGCGGTGGCGGCGGCCCGAGGCAAGCTGCCGGGCGATCGGGTGATTGACGGGGTGGATGTGGTGCCGTTCCTCGCCGGCGAGGAGCGAGGCGCGCCGCACGACACCCTGTTCTGGCGCCTGGGCGATCGGCGCGCCGTACGTCGGGGGGATTGGAAGCTGATGCGGACGGGAGCGGACGCGCCCGGCCTATATGACCTGTCGCGCGACGTGAGCGAGAGCAGCGATTTGGCCCGGGACAAGCCGTCGGTGGCGCGGGATCTCCACCAGGAACTCGAGCGCTGGGAATCGCAGTTGGCGCCGCCGCGGTGGCAGCCGGCGGCAGGGTCCCGCGGGCGGCGCGCGCGGCGGCAACTGCCTCAATCCGCAGCGGTCGCACCGCGATCGTGACAGGCGCAGCGGAAGCGGTCGCGCGCGGCCACCTCCCACGGCCGGTCGCCCTCGATACCATCGCGCCGCCACAGCTCGCACCCGTCGTCGCGCAGCACGACCATGGCTGAGCTGCCGTCGGCGTTGCCGTACTCCGAGCCGATCGCGATCTCCATCCTGCCGTCGCCGTTGATGTCGCCGACCGCCGACGAGCCCCAGCAGATTACCACGCCGCGATCGTAGCGCCATTTCTCGCTCCCGTTGGCGCGCAGACACATCAGGACCTGATGGACGCCGACCAGGATCTCGCGCTCGCCATCGCCGTCAAGGTCGAGGCACAGGGCGTCGCGGTTGGAGCCGAACGGGCCCTCGGTCGAGCGCTCCCAAATGGTCGCGCCGTCGCGCGCCGACAGCAGCAGCAGGCGTCCCTCGCGGCCGGGCGAGCCGTCGCCGGTCACGGACAGGATGAGCGCCGGCTGGTTATCGTCGGGCCGAATGAACCCGGGTTGGGCGCTCACGCTTCTGTAGCCGTCGGCGCGGGGGAAGCGTCGCTCCCAGAACCGGCTGCCGTCGGGATTGAGGGCGAGTATCGCCGGATCGTGATCGCCCCCGCAGGCGGCGACGAACAAGCGCGCGGCGCCATCCACCAGCCCGCAGCTCGCGCCCTGGAGGTAGAGCCCCGTGTCGGTCCTCCACTTGACGTTGAGGTTCATTGCAGCTCCGCCCGGTACACGCGCCACGCCTGCACGCTGAGCGCATTCCCCGGCGCCGCGGCGGGTTCTCCGCTAACCGCGTCACGCGCCGCCGGCTGTCTTCGGAATGTCGTCGCGCGTGCGCCCCTGCCGACTGCTCTCTACCCGGTTTTGCCGCCGCAAGGGCGCATCCTGCTCCCTGTGTGAAAAGCGACCAAAGAGCGACGACGCAGCATCCTGCGCTGGCGTTGTGGTGTGGAACAAGGCAGCACATCGCATGGAGGGATGTACACCGCTGCTCGTGCGGCGAAACGCGACACGGAGCGGTTCCCGGGTCGAGGCGTTGCCATGCAAGATATGGAGCGTCACAAGATTCGCGGTCGTGATAGGACTAGCTCACCACAGCGGTCGGTGAGCGGGCCCCCCGCGCCCGCCCATGCCCAGCGGCGCAGTTTGCGCGTGCTGCTCGTCGAGGACAACGAGGACCACGCGCTCCTGGCGCGCCGGGCCCTGGAGCGGCGCGGGCACACGGTCACCGCTGCCCCCGGGCCCGACGAGGCGCTGGCCGAGCTCGAGCACACGGAGTACGACGTGGTCGCCGTGGACTATCAGCTCCCCGGGGCCACCGGGCTGGAAGTGCTGCAGCGGATAGCGCAACGAGCGGAAAGGCTGCCGGTGGTAATGGTCACCGCCTCCGGCAGCGAGCAGGTCGCGGTGGTGGCGCTCAAGCGCGGCGCCCGCGATTACGTCGTGAAGAGCCCGGGCTACGAGCGGGAGCTGGCGAGAGCGCTCGAACTGGCGTGGGTGCAGGCTCGTGCCGAGGAGGCCGAAGCCGCGCTCAGGGAAGAGGTCGAGCGCCGCGCCAGGACCGACCATCTCACCGGCCTTCTGAACCGGGGCGAGATGGAGCGCACGCTCCAGCGGGAGACGGAGCGGGCGCGGCGCTACGGTCGAGCCCTCTCTTTCGGTCTGGTGGACATCGATGGATTCAAGGTCATCAACGACACGCTTGGCCATCCGGCGGGAGACGCGGCGCTGCGGCGTTTCGCGCGCATCCTGGAGGCGGCGATCCGTGCGTCGGACGCGGTGGCGCGCTGGGGCGGCGACGAATTCGCCGTGCTGCTGGTGGAGGCTGGGCTCGACGCGGCTGAAGCGTTCGCCGGGCGCTTGCACAAGCTGGTGCGGGAGCCGGTCAGCTCCCCGTCGCCCGCAGCGCCGCCCCCCTTCACGGTGAGCGTCGGTTTCGTCGTGGTGGACAGGGCATGCCAGGATGTGCCGGCGCTACTGAGGTGGGCGGACCGCGCGCTCTACGCCGCTAAGGACGAGGGCCGCGCCTGTACGAGGTTCTTCACATTGGGCGCGGATAGCGGGGCGCGGCCACTCGGTCTGCACGGCGGAGGTTGAGCGGGAATGCCGCGGCTGACTGAGCCGGCGCACCGGCGATCGTGGGCACCACGGTTGGCCGCTGGGGGGACATGAGGATTCACCGGGAGCACGGGCTGGTTGACCTGAGATGATGAGCAATCCTTCGCACATAACGGCGGGCGCCAGGCTACGCGCCGGCGCCTTTCGCCATGCACCCGTGGTGGTGCTGGCGTTGTTGGGCGCGACCCTCTCCGTCACCCTGTTCTTGAGGGCGCGGGCGCAGGAGCGGGATCGAACCCGCGACGAGTTTTCCAGAGCGGCTACGCGCTGCGAAATGGCGCTGCGGGACGGACTGGACGCCAATCTGAGCGAGCTGCAAAACGTGGCCGCCTTCTACCGCGCATCGCACTTGGTGGAGAGACAGGAGTTCAGGGCGTTCGTGACGCCGTTCCTGGCCGCGCGTCCGGGCATCCAGGCCCTGGAATGGATTCCCCGTGTCGCCGATTTGGAGCGCGCGGCGTGGGAGGAGGCCGCGCGAAGAGATGGTTTCACCGATTTCCAGTTCACCGAACGGCGGGTTCAGGGGCGCATGGTGCGGGCCGGGCGCCGCCGCGAGTACTTCCCCGTGTACTTCGTCGAACCGTATGCGGGCAACGAGATCGCCCTCGGCTTCGATCTCGCGTCGAACCCGGTGCGGCGAGAAGCGTTGTACCGAGCGCGCGACACCGGCCGCATGACCGCCTCGGCGCGGATCACTCTGGTGCAGGAGACCGGCGACCAATTCGGCTTCCTGGTGTTCTCGCCGATCTACCATAACGGCGCGCCGGTCGGGTCGGTGGCGGATCGCCGGCGAAGCCTCGAGGGTCTCGCGCTGGGGGTTTTTCGCATTGGGGACATCCTGCAAAGGGCCCTGTCCCGAGCGAGGCCGGAGCACATTGACATTCACGTCTTCGACGAATCCGCGCCCGAGAGCGAACGCTTCCTTGCGTTCCATGCGTCACGCACGGCCCCCGCTGCGCGCGATCCGCTCACCGCCGCACAGGCCCATGCCTGTAAGGGACTGCATCA
>Ga0315279_10009674_pt1 | contig 11448 bp, 16 predicted proteins | sample YL17G06_20_MG_FD_203694 | JGI IMG/M metagenome (GOLD analysis project Ga0315279, IMG submission 203694) | Sediment microbial communities from Yellowstone Lake, YNP, Wyoming, USA - YL17G06_20 | ecosystem: Environmental > Aquatic > Freshwater > Lake > Sediment | place: USA: Wyoming | collected...
CCCGCGTCTTCCGCTCTGCAGGCGGATGCATAGCCGCTTTGCTACCCCTGCTTGTGTCTATTATTGTGCTTCTTTGTATAAAAAGAGTTATTGTGCTAATCAAAACAAAAGGCATTTATAAGGGAAGCCATAAAAGAATAGAAAGGCGATTTTTGTGGCAGAACCTACAGATGCAAAAACTAGTGAGAAGGTTAGACTTATTAATTATATCTTTCCGATAGCTATACTGGTGCTGCTGGTCGGAGGCTACCTTTTTTTCACAAACCAGTCGACGACAGGCCAGGCTATTGCGAATGACCTGCCTCCAACGGGCTCGGTTTATTACTTCTACAGCGACACTTGTCCACACTGTATAGCGCAGAAGCCGATAGTTGAAAGGCTCACGAACGAGAGTTATAACATAGTGTGGAAGAATACCGCTTATCATTCTGATGAGGCAGTAAAGCTGGGCGTGATGGCGATACCGACTTTCGTAGCCAGCAATGGCGACAAGAAAGAAGGGGAAGTGTCCTATGATGCACTCAAGGCATGGCTCGACCAGCACGGGGCTAAAACAATATAAATCAGTACATACTAACACTAATCGAGTGATTTTGTGGTCGTTTGTTTCATAGCGCTATTCGTTTTTGGATTCTTGGCAATATTTTCAGCCAAATATAGGCCTTTCGCTAAAGAGGCTTTCAACTGCGTCTTCAAGATGGTGACACTAAGGAAATGCGACACTGGTTTTGACAAGAAGCTCAAGGCTAAGATAACCGGCAAGCTAATGACCAAGAGCCCAAAAACAGGAGCTTTCGTCTACAAGAATTTCGACGCGATCTCATGGGTCTTCACGCTCATAATGATTGTGAGCCTAATCTATTCGGCGATAGGGATTTATAACATAGCTGTTTATAATAATTGCAACGGACCTGGTTCGACATACTGCCCGCTGACTGGAACCTACGGAACGGAATGTACCGTAAAGACGTGCGACAAACCGAACTGCACTTGTCAGGAAAACGGGACCTGCTCATGTCCACCGTACGAGGTCTGTAAGGTTGGGTGAATTTATGAGTAAAATATATGCAGTAATTTCGGTTGTAGCCGTTCTAGCTCTTTTAAGCTGCCTTGGTGGAGAACAGCAGCCGGCTGGGAATGAGACAAATCAGAGTCAGCCCGGCGGAGGAACCACGGGAGCAGCCACAGTAGGAGTGAACATACAGAACAATGCATTCAGCCAGACCGCGATAACTCTCAACGCTGGAGACTCTGTTAAATGGACCAATCTAGATGATAGAATACACCAAGTGCAGATAATCAGCGTCACGAGTTCGCCGGTGCTGCTAAAGAGCGACACATGGACCTACAAGTTCGATACCGCTGGGACATATACGTTCAGGGATGCTGAGCTGCCGTATATGGTGGGGACAGTTACAGTTTCTTAACGTGGTCCAATGGCGAAAGTCACAGTCTATTCAACTAGCTGGTGCCCTTGGTGTTCTAAGGTAAAAGATTTTTTAAAGGAGAAAAAGATACCCTTCAAGGACATCAACGTGGAAAACAATCCAGAGGCCGCCCAGGAGATGGCTAATAAATCAGGTCAGATGGGTGTACCTGTTCTTGATATAGACGGAAAGATTATAGTGGGGTTCAACGAGCCAGAGATCAGAAAAGCCCTAAAGCTCTAAAAGTGCCTGGTTACTTCTTCCAGTTTTTCGAAGAAGTACCTTATTTCTTCTTTTGTGTTGTACAGGTATAAGGAAGCGCGAGCCGTGCCTTCGGACTTGAGATATTCCTCGTGGTAGTAGTGGGCGCAATGCATGCCCGACCTGATCATGATGTTAGCAGTTTCATCCAAGATTATGGCGACATCATGCGAGCTGAGTTTCTTCACAGAGAAGGCGAAGACCGGCTCCCTGTCCTGCCTCTTTGGTCCGAAGAGAGTAATATTGTCAAATTTCAAGAAACCCGCCAGCATCTCTTTGGTGAGGTCGGCTTCATGCTTTTCAATATCCTCAAGGCCTACCCTCATGAGATATTCTGCAGCTGTGCCCAAGCCCATAGCCCCGGAATAGTTCTGTAAGCCTGGTTCGAACCTGGCTGGAACATCCTCGTAGACTACCCCCTTCGAGTTCACGTCCTTCACAGTCTCTCCTCCGACAATGAACGGCGACAGGCTCTCGAGCAGGTTGTGTTTGCCGTAGAGAATGCCTGTGCCTGATGGCCCTAGCATCTTATGGCCAGAGAACGCCAGAAAGTCCATGTCCATCTTCCTAACGTCCGTCTTCCTGTGCGGGACATATTGGGCGCCGTCAATCAGGACCAGCGCCCTATTGTCATGAGCTATCTTCGCGATCTCCTTCACAGGCATGACAGAACCGGTGACGTTTGAAGCTGCGGTCACGCTCACCAGTTTAGCGTCCTTTATCTTGTTTTTGAAATCCTCGATATCGAACAGGCCGTCTTTATCGACTATGGTCATCTCGTGCCTTACTCCTATAGTCTCTTTCAATTTGAGCCATGGAAGGAGATTGCTGTTGTGCTCGAGATTTGTCGTAATCACTTTGTCTCCCTTCTTCAGGCCAAGAGAGTTAGAGATTAGGTTTATTCCCTCAGTGGTATTCTTCGTAAATATGCACTCGTTAGGCTTTGCGTTGATCAGCCTGGCTATCAACTCTCGGGCGTGTTCGTACTCGTTAGTGACCTTCTGCGAGAGCGAGTGGACAGACCTACCATGACAGGCGGTAAAATCCGTGTAATACTGGTTCATCTTGTCTATTACCTGCCTCGGCTTCAGGCTGACGCAGGAGTTGTCGAAATAGACGATAGGCTTTCCTTTGACCTTTTTCTGCAGCATCGGAAAGTCTTCTCTTATCTTGTCTACATTCATTTCTTTCCCCTCTTCTTGAGATAATCCTTTATTGCCTCGTGGAGCGCATCCGCAGCTAAGTTTGAGCAATGGAGTTTGATAACAGGAAGGCCCCCCACTTCTTTTGCTATGTCTTCTCTAGTTATCTTCAAAGCATCTTCGAGCGTCTTTCCCCTTGCCAAATCTGTAATCATCGAGCTGGTGGCTATAGCGGCCGCGCACCCGAAAGTCTCAAACTTGACGTCCTTAATTTTGTTGTCCTTGACCTTGATATAAATATACATCACATCTCCACATATCGGGTTCCCCACCTTCCCTATGCCATCGGGATTCTTCATCCTGCCTAGATTGTGCGGTTTCTTGAACAGTTCCATTACCTTTTCACTATACATGCTTTTCACCTTTCAGTCCTTTAAAGACAAATTTATTTTTGTACGGAGAAATCTTCCTGAGCCTCTCGACAGACTTTGGCAATGTTTTCAAAACGTAATTTATGTCCTTGTCCGTTGTATCCTTGCCCAGCGACAGCCTCAACGAACCGTGCGCCTCTTCGTGCTTCAGCCCTATCGCCAACAGGACATGGCTGGGCTCAAGCGTCTTGCTGGAACATGCTGAACCGGTAGACGCAGCTATCCCATATGAGTCGAGATCAAGAATCAGCCCCTCGCCCTCTATGAACTTGAAAGAGAAATTGGCGTTGTTTGGCAATCGTATAGTCGGATGGCCGTTTAGATAGGAGTTCTTGATTTTCAGGGCCCCTTTTATCAGCTTGTCCCTGAGCTTAATCTCCCTACCAGCCTCGATAGCTCTTTCATTCTCAGCCAATTCAGCGGCTTTCCCGAAACCGGCTATCCCTGCCACATTCTCCGTGCCAGAACGAAGGCCGTTCTCGTGCCCGCCCCCGTGGATCAGCGGCTGTATTTCAATCCCTTTCTTGACATAGAGCGCGCCCACCCCCTTCGGGCCATAGACCTTGTGAGAGGAGGCGGAAAGCAGGTCTATCCCCATTTTTTCCACATCTATAGGTATTTTTCCGAATGATTGGACAGCATCGGTATGGAAATAGACGCCCTTCTCCTGGGCCAGACTGCCTATGTTTGCTATCGGCTCTATAGTCCCTATCTCGTTGTTAGCATGCATCACTGAAATCAGAATCGTCTTTTTTGTTACCGCTCTTTCTATGCCTTCGCAGTTCACGAAGCCGTATTTGTCGACGGGCAGATAAGTCACTTCAAAACCGTTTCCCGCGAGGAATTTGCACGTGTTCAGCACCGCATCATGCTCTATCGAACTGACGATTATGTGGTTCCCTTTGTCCTTGTTTGCGAAGGCTATCCCCTTTATAGCCAGGTTGTCTGCCTCGCTTCCGCCGCTAGTGAAATAGATCTCTTCAGGCATGGCGTTTATGACATCAGCCACTCTGGTCCGGGCCTCTTGCAGAGCTTTATTAGCCTCTCGGCCGAGCGAGTGCAGGCTAGAAGCGTTCCCATATTTTTTCGAAAAGTAGGGAGTCATCTCCTCGAGGACTTCTTTCCTCACTGGAGTTGTGGCCGCATTATCTAGATATATCATCTGCACACTTCCTTCGTAAAGCAAATATCGCAGGTCTTCAGGCCGGGCGTGCTGTCCCTGTGGAATTTGCAGATTATCTCTTTTCTGACGTCCTTGCATACGACGCAGAATTCCATCACAGGATTCGCTTTTTTCTCCTTGATCCGCTCCGCCGTCTCTTTCAAGCTCTTTTTCAGGCGCGGGTTGTCCTCGAACATCCTAACATTTTTCCCTCTCGCCTGCCTCAGGTAGTGAGAGACGGACGCCTGGGTTATGCCGAGAGTCCCTGCTATCTCTTCCTGTGTCATCCCTGAGTCTTTCAGCTCTTTCGCAAGTATGCTCCTAACGGCAGGTAGCACTTCCTTGACAACAACTTCGCAGAAAGGTCGCATGACTAATTTTTATAACACTGTTATATTTAAACGTTACGCGCCATCCCCGCTTCCTGTCAAAAATTTTTGTACAGGAACTCTTTTCAAAAACCTTTCGATAGTGTTATAAACAAGGCTCTTCTAACCATCTCTCCGAATTTTAATTTGAGGTGACGAATATGGCAGAGAGTGGAAAATCAAGCGGAAGCAGTATTATTGTATCCCGTTATGGGCTAGTTAGCAGAAGCAGCGGATCTAACCGCGAGGCTCGAGACTGCGGCTGGGAATCTGGCGATAGTGGGGACTCCTTAAGCTATTCCGACTGATTAGGAACCAATGTACTTTGAGTAGAGCGACTTTGCTACCTTTTCATCTGAAGTACCCCTAATTAGCGCTCGGCCGTCCTCGAAAACGCTGATGGTATATCCCTTAATTTTAAAACTCATCAGATAGAGGTTTCCGCCGAGTATCTCGACCTCGCTACCCTGCAGTCTGTGCATCAGTTCCTCTATCTTGAGCGGTCGCGGCGGAAAAACCTGCACGGCATTCCTTCCGCATAATATGGCAGTCTCCTTTAGCTTTGAATTCAGGAACTCAAAAGTGTGCTTGGAACAGGCTTTGCAGTCGTCTCTTTTCTTGAGAGCGACCTTCTCTAGGCTCTGCTTTAGGCAATCGTAGAAAATCATGTCTCCGCTCGCTTTCCCTCCGGTGAGTATCTTAATCGCTTCAGTGACCTGCATATTGGCTATCGCTGGCGGGAGCGTCGAGAGTATTCCGACAGTATCGCATGTCTCCAGCTTGCTCGGGACTTTTGGAAACACGCACCTGAAGCAAGGCCCGCTCGGATAGAACACGGCGCTTGCTCCTTCTGATTTAACGCAAGAGCCATAAACCCAGGGGACTTTATTCTTCACGCAGGCATCATTGACTAAGAAGCGGGTCCTCATATTGTCCGTTCCATCGAGCGCCAAGTCTTTTCCCTCGACAAACTCTTCTATATTATTCTTGTTCACATCAGCGACAAATGCCTCGACCTTTATCTCCTTGATTATCTCAAGTACCCTCTGCTTGAGTGCGATAGACTTTGGCAGGCCTATCTCCTGGCGAGAGTATTGGTGCGTCCCTAGATTCTCTTCCTCCACTATATCCCTATCGACCAGGGTTATGCTGCCTATTCCAGCTCGCGCCAGACCAATGCCTATATTAGAGCCCAGGGCCCCGCAGCCGATTAGAAGAACTCTGGCGCCGGATAGCTTTTCCTGCGCCTTCTTGCCCAAAAACAGCTCCTGCCTCTGATACATAGTTAGATTAAAGAAAAGGTGATATAAATATAGTGAGCACATGAAAGCCTTATTGCTATTGTCTGGCGGGATAGACTCGCCGGTAGCTGGCTATCTGATGAAAAGGAAGCTGGATATCGTGCCGGTCTATTTCGATAACGCGCCTTATGCGGACAGCACGACGAAGAAAAGAGCGATAGACGCTGCCAGAAAGCTGGGATTCAAGAAGATCTGGATTATTCCCCATGGCGAGAGCCTGGCCAGATTCGCTGAGAAATGCGAGAGGAAGTACTGCTGCCTGTTTTGCAAGAGGATGATGTACCGGGTGGCTGAGAGACTGGCCAAGAAGCTGGGGGCCAAAGCGCTAATCACCGGAGAGAGCCTGGCACAGGTGGCTTCGCAGACTTCGTGGAATCTATTGGCGCTGGATGACGCCGCCTCTATCCCAGTGATTAGGCCTCTGATAGGCTTTGACAAGGTCGAGACCATCAAGATATCGAGAGAATCAGACCTATTCGAGACTTCGACCAGGCCGGTTATGTGCTGTTCGATAGTCCCATCAAAGCCTTCGACCAGAGCCGACCTAGCGCGAGTGAAGCAAGAGGAGAAAAAAGTTAATATTTCCAAGATGGTTAATGACAGCCTGAAGGGAGCGGAAGAGATAGAATGTTAGTCTGCACGCGCTGTGGCAAGAAATATCCTGAAGAACAGGTTAGGTATACCTGCGACTGCGGAGAGGTCCTTGAGGTCCAGCGGAAGGTAGGAAAGCCGAAACTGAAAGGGATAGGCCTTCAGAGATACAAAGAAGTCCTGCCGATAGAAAGAGAGCTGATCACGCTGGATGAGGGCAATACTCCGCTCTACAAGGCGGACAATATAGGCAGACTATTGGGCCTAGACGAACTTTATCTCAAATTCGAGGGAGTCAATCCGACAGGCTCTTTCAAGGACCGGGGCTCTTGTGTTGTCATAACCAAGGCGTTGGAGCACGGTTTCAGGACTACGACAGTCGCTTCTACAGGCAACATGGCCGCCAGTATCTCCGCCTATTCCGCCAAAGCAGGCATGAAATGCGATGTGTTTGTACCGGCAGACACTCCGCAAGGGAAACTGGCGCAGGTCCTGGCCTATAACGGCAACCTGATCAAAGTAAAGGGGACCTTCAAGGATTGCGTGACTAAAGCCAAACTTCATGCTCATTCCGGCAACTATCTTGCGATGACCGGTCTCAATCCCTATTTTATCGAAGGAGAGAAGACTTTGGGTTATGAAATTTCTGAGCTAAAGCCGGAGTATGTTTTCCTGCCATTAGGGACCGGCGGGCTGTTCACCGCCGTGTGGAAGGCGTTCAATGAGCAGAAGAAAAAGACTAAGATGGTCGGGGTGCAGGCTGAGGGATGCTCGCCCATAATAGATGCGTTCGAGCAGGGGCACGATAGGCCGGAGCATATCGAATTTGCCAAGACCATAGCCAGCGCTATTCTAGTAAAGACGCCGTTCAACGGCCACACCGCCATCAGGGCGATGAGAGAGTCTCGGGGCTTCGGGCTCAAGGTCAATGATTTTGAGATTCTTGACGCGATAAAGATGCTCGGCAGGGAGGGAGTGTTTGCTGAGCCTGCCGCCGCTCTCCCGATGTCCGGGCTAGCGAAGGCGCTGGACCAAGAGCTGATCTCCCGTGACGAAAAAGTAGTCTTGGTCATAACTGGGCATGGACTGAAGGATCCGAGCGCATTGAGCCGTTAGAATACTGTTGTTCTAAGATACTCTGCGTATATCGTGGCGATGTCCATGTCATTAACAATTCTGTCAGACCTTACGATACACCCGGACTCATAACAATGTGCCGCAGGTCCAGCGTAATTGAAAGTGGTATTCAAGTATAATGGGTTATAACTTGCTCCAATCGCAAGAGCATTACAGCCAGCGGGATAGCCTGTAAAGTCATTTCCAATGCTCGGTCTAGGGCAGTAGTTTACACTAGTCTCAATGGTCGAAATGGGGCCATCTGGAGAAACCTTTTTGCCGTAAGCGGTTACATTCCTTATTGATGGAGTAGCGCCCCCTCCAGATATGCCTATACAAACTCTTTGACCTCCAGCACTATATGGATCACCATTAACGCTACACGAATAATAAAACGACCATCCCCCATACTCAAACCAGTAGCCGCCTTGCCTCACGTATTCTCTTATGTTATCCAAGACAGTGTATTGGCTTCCGCCATAATCTAGATAGTATTCGCCATAGGGGTTCAAGATGGCTTTATAGGCCTTCATCGCATTCACGTCTTGGAGGACCGAGGTTCCAATGAAGTCGACATTGAAGTCTCTTTCTACCAGCCTATCCCTCCACCATGTGCTGCATCCGCCCATGGTATACGTGCACGGGCACGATGCATCTTGAACGACCGCGACGGTGAAGCCCTTATTTATACTGCTCATCCTGCCCGCTTTGCATGCCGCTATTGCGCCAAACAAAATTTCTTTGCCACTGGATGAAAACTTACAAGCATCATCACAGTAACTGCATGGCGGAGTGGACCACAACGCTATGTCCTTATTGCAGTTAGAAGCACTGGCCCTACATTTCGAGAACTCCGCGCTAGAGACGCTGCCACTAAACACGCCCGTGAGGAAAAGAACCGTTACCGTGGCTATTCCTAAAACAGCGGCGATTATAATCAAGTATTCTAATGCCCCTTGCGCTCTCATACGTACCTAATAAAAGAAGCAATAATTTATAATAGTTCCATTACGGTAAAACTCTCTGGAACTTCTTCTCGAGCTTCCTCTTCACCAGGCTAGATATGCCGAAAAGCGCCAGCCCGCCTATCATCGCCAGAATCAGAGCCAACCGCAGGAAGTCATAATCCGCAGATGCGAACTGCGGCGAGAGGTCCAGCAGCACAAAGAGAAAGAGCGTGGTGACTATCATAACGAGGCACGTCATCCCGTTCGAAATCTCCTTGATGTACTCCACCAGCAGATATTCGTACTTCTCGACGTCTTCAATCCCTTTTTCAATGCTCTGTTTTGCCATATCATTCACTAAACAAAACCAATATAAAAAAGTGTTGGTTTCAGCCGAACAGTGCAGCTAGCCCGCCTGCAGCCTCTTCCTCGGTCTTGGCTTCCTCTTTCTTCTCTTCCTTCTTTGCTGCTGGAGCCGCCTGTGCCTGAGCTGGCGCTGCCGCGACGACGCTCTGCTTTATCGCTTCGTCTATGTTGACTCCATCGAGAGAGGCTATCAATGCTTTGACCTTCGCCTCTTCTACATGGAGCCCTGTGGCTTCAACTATCTTCTTTACGTTGGCTTCGTTTATGTCCTTCTTTGCAGAATGCAGCATCAATGCCGCATACACGTATTCCATTTTCAAACCTCCGAAAAACCTTTTGACTTTAGTACACTGGCCAAAGCGCTCGCTTGATTACTGGCTTTGGCGAGTATGCTGCCGACCGTCTCTTTCGTGACTATCTCGGCGTTAACAGCAAGATTCCTTGCGTTGCGATAGGCCATTTGGATCATTATCTTGATCGAGTCTCTATTGGGATAGCCTGCGTTAACTGATAGGTTGAGCGCGTTGTGATATGCTCCAACCAGGTCGGCCATGAACCTCTCCTCGTCTATGTCCAGCACGTCCGGTTTGTAGATTATGTCTTTCTCTAGTATCGCCGTTATCTTGAGCCCTATCTCGACCGGAGTGATGCCCAATTTGGCTAGAGCTCCCGCCAGCTGCTGGGTTATGACGTCCCCTTTCTTCGCTACGTGGGAGTCGCTCGCTATGACTATTTTCCCCTTGTCCAGCTTGACATCTATCTTGGCCATCTTCAGCTCCGAGAGGACAGGACCAGCAGGCATGTCTGTATCCCCCGCAGGCACCACTATATCCATGGGCGCTATCATGCCCGCTTTGGCCAGGGCCTTGCTCCTGTTCTTCTTCAGGAACTTGTACAAAATAAATGGGTCCTCGTCCGAGACTATGATGCCGGTAGGGCCTTCCATGTACCCTTCCAGTTTCTTCAGGTCTGTTCTCTTCAGATTATCTATAGCCAGTTTTATGAGTATTGATTTGGACACTTTGATATCGGCCTTCCCTCTCAGCTTTTTCCTGATCTCCTGCAGCTGTTTGCTGGGCAGGCTCTCCATGTCGACTATTCCGACTACCTTTCTCTGGTCTATGAATTTCTCCAGCTCCTTGACCTCGGTTATCTTCCACTCAGCCACTTCATTTTGCATTCATATCGACCTTTACGGGTTCTCCCATGGTAGTCTTCAGATAAATAGAACGGAAATTCCCCTCTTTGTTTGGCAGCTTGTCTCTTATCGCATGTATGACCGTCTCGGCGTTCTTAACCAGTTGGTCGTTGGGCATCTCTTCCGTGCCTATGACCGCATGCAGCGTCGGCAGGAACTTGCCCTTGGTCTTCACCCGGACTGTCTTCCTGAGCCTCTCTATTATGGGCTCCAGTTTCGCCGTCGGTGGCACCGGCTTAGGCAGCCTCCCCTTCGGCCCCATCACCTGACCCAGAGTTTTTCCGACGAGCGCCATCAGATCGGTCTGACATAAGAAATAATCGTATTCGGTGACCAGCTTCTTCAGAGCCTTTTTGTCAGCGCCAAGGCCGCTGATCTCGTCCTTGACTATTACTTTGTCCGCGACTTTTTTCGCTTCCACAATCAGCTCATTGCCTACAATGACCGCAATCTTGATCTGCTTCCCCCTTCCATTGGGCAGAGCCAGCTCTAAGTCTATCCTGTTCTCAGGTTTGTTGAAGTCCACGCCAGTGAAGTTTATTATCATGTCTACGGACTGGGCGAAATTCCTCTTCTTAGACTTAGTTTTAGCCTCTTCTATCGCTTTAAGCAAATCCATAAAAAACCCCTTCTAGCCGGCAAAACCGGGTAGTCTCAAGGGAGCGTAATTATTTGGTTATGAGTATTTATAAAGCTTACTTCTTCTCCTCTTTCTTCTGTTCTTTCTTCGGCTCTTCCTTCGCCTCAGCAGCGGGCGCCTCTTCGGCCTTCGCCTCAGGAGCGACGCCAGCTTCCGCAGCCGCAGCGGCCTTCGCAGCCTCGGCAGCCGCCTTAGCAGCCTCTTCAGCCTTGTGCTTAGCATCTAGTCGTGCTTTGGCATCTGACTTTTTCTTCTCTATCTCCTCTTTGGTGACCTCTCTCAATTTCTCTTTCCCTTCTATCTTAGCATCGTACTGGCCTTTGTCTATATCCTTTATCACGTCTTTGGGCTCTTTTCCGTCGATAGTCACACCAAGAGTCACGCAGGTCCCGACGACCTCCTTCAGGGCCGCCTTTGGCGTTCTGGACAACAGTGCGTCTTTCTTGAATCTAGAAACTTTAATCAGCTGGTCTATGGCTATATCCCCGACTTTCTCTT
>Ga0315279_10009675_pt1 | contig 11447 bp, 8 predicted proteins | sample YL17G06_20_MG_FD_203694 | JGI IMG/M metagenome (GOLD analysis project Ga0315279, IMG submission 203694) | Sediment microbial communities from Yellowstone Lake, YNP, Wyoming, USA - YL17G06_20 | ecosystem: Environmental > Aquatic > Freshwater > Lake > Sediment | place: USA: Wyoming | collected...
AGCACGCCGCGCCCGTCGAGCAGGCCACGCCCCTTAGATCCATAGCGATGACGAAGGCCTCGCCCTCGACGTAGTCAAAACAGAGGCTGGTCGTATTCGGCAAGCGTCGCTCGGGGTCTCCGTTGACTGTGACCAGCGGGACGCGACGCAGGATGCCTTGCTCCAGGCGGTCGCGGAGCGCGCCCACGCGCGTCGCATCCTCGGCCATCTGCCGGCGGGCCAATTCCGCAGCTTTGCCCAGGCCGACAATTCCGGGGACATTCTCGGTGCCGGGCCGGCGGTCGCGCTCGTGGTGCCCACCGTGGAACAGCGGCCGCAGGATGGTGCCCTTGCGAACGTAAAGCGCGCCCACGCCTTTCGGGCCGTACAGCTTGTGCGCCGAAAGCGACAGCAAATCCACGCCCAGTTTCTCGACATCCACGGCAATTTTGCCGACGGCTTGTACGGCGTCCGTGTGGAAGTAGACGTCGCGCTCGGCTGCCAGGCGCCCGATCGCCTCGAGCGGCTGAATGGTGCCCAGCTCGTTGTTGGCGTGCATGACCGAGATGAGCACCGTCTCGGGCCGGAGGGCGCGCTCGACGTCGCCCGGGTCCACGACGCCACTCGGACCCACCCGCACGTAGGTGACGCTCACACCGCGCTTCTCGAGCGCCTTCGCCGTATGCAGCACCGCGTGGTGCTCGAGGGTGGTGGTGACGACGTGCTTGGAGTCCTTCCGCGCCGCCTCCACAATGCCGACCACCGCCGCGTTGTCGGATTCCGTGCCGCCGCTGGTGAAGACCACCTCGCTGGGCCGGGCGTTAATCAGCCGCGCCACCTGCTCCCGCGCCGTTTCCACGGCCGCCCTGGCGCGTTGGCCGTACCAGTGGATCGAGGACGCGTTGCCATAGTCCTCGAGATAGAAAGGCCGCATCGCCTCGAACACTTCGGGCGCGAGCGGCGTCGTGGCATTGTTGTCGAGATAAACGCGGCGCATGCTCTGGCCTTCGTGCAGCGCAGAATTGTGCTTTAACTCTGCGGCTCTTTCGCAGCGGGGAAAGCACTCACCCAGCGGACCTTCCCCGCCGAGGAAAACAGTCGCCCTGGGCCCGGCCCCAAAAATCAGACTAGCCGACCGGGGCGGGCATGTCAAACCTGCTGCCCAGAGGATTGCGGCGCTGCCGCTGCCCGCCGGGCAACTGAGTTTTTAGCGCAGGATTTGCTCTTTGATCCTGCGGCTTTTCCACATGCTTTCCAGAGATATTAGGGAGGCGGCGGAAGGCAAGTTGCGATCTTTCAATCGGCCATCGAAAATCGGCGATTCTAGAGGACGGGGGCCAGGAAGCGGAGCTGGAGTTTTCCCAGACGAGGTTGGGGTGATTCCTTTTTGCCCTTTCCCGCTTACCAGGAGCCGGCAGCCCCTCTAGCGTTCGAACCGTGGCCCGCGAGAGAGCTTTGCAGGCCACGATTCGATCAGAGTCCCACGGTCGTTCTACTTTCCGAAGTGGAACACCAGACCAGCGGAGTACTCCACGTTCTGCGCGAGTCCGCTCACCGGGAACGACCCCGGCGTGCCGGCTTCTGTGGAAAGCTTGAAGTCCGGAGATCCAGTGAAGTGATCTCGGACGTCAATGCGGAGACCCAGAGCTCGAGTCAGCTTCCATTCGAAACCGGCGCCGTAATTGAAACCGAACCTCCCATCGGAAGCCAGATCGACTTTCGTTGTACCGCCGAAGCCGGACGTGGAAGCCATTTCTTTGGCACTAGCCGTGGGCGAGAATCGGGCATATTCAAGGCCCCCCGTAAGGTAAGGCCGTACGCCAGATATCAATTTGGGGATATGATAGACGAAGTTTCCGCTCACCCTGTGAACCTGAATGCCGTATCCCGTGGTCGTATTTGGGTCGGCAGTGAGGTTGGTGATGTTAATATTGTTGTTACCGAAGGAGTAGGCGCCTTCAAATCCTAGGTTCTCGCTCAGCGGTAGTTCTCCCCCGATGATCCCCTTTCCTCCGGTCACGTAATAGGATTCCCACCTTCGATAGTCCTGCGTGAAAGAGTTGGTGTTAAACAGGGACGAACCGCCGCCCATTACGAACAACCTATTGTCTCCAGCGTGTGCCGCCGTCGCACACCAGCACAAGGCCAGCACCGTAATCACTCCGCGCACAATTTTTTTCCCACGCATAATTGCCTGACCTCCTAAGAATTCAGAAATTGGCAGATTTCCCGTGCCGGGGTTCATAACTGGACCGGGTGTGCTCCATCAGCAGCGTTTTTGGCGCACAGACCCCCTCCCTGCTTAGCCCCAAGCCGCGCGGGCCTGCCCCGGGAGCGCAGAGTCCAATTTGGCACGCATACGGTGGCCCCTTCGCCGGTTTTGCGGAGGCCGACATCTTCCGCGAATCAGGGCGCTGGTGCGGCTGTGTGGTTACGCCTTATTCACGGGTCCACCGTTATCCAGCCGTCGGCTTCTTACAGCCAATTTCGATGCCGGGAGCCTACCGGGAGGTTGGCTGAGTGGCCGGCGGACATGGGCAGGAGGTGGTCGTACCTTTCTCCAAAACCTTGCGGATAAACGATGACGCGATGGTCCGCCGAAGCTGGACATCTGCTTTTGCCTTGCCACCGTTTCAAGGCTTATAGTGTGGAACTGCCGGCGACCGAGCTCCCCTGGACACACGAACATTTGCAGACATCAAGAAGCGATGTCTGCACCACCCGCGATTTCCAGGGCTCGCCAGGTACCTCTGACCTGGCAGGTGTTCGGGACGAGGGGGAGAAGGGTTCCGGCGCTGCCGCTGCCCGCCGGGTAATCGAGTTGGTAGCGCAGGATTCGCTCTCTGATCCTGCGGCTTTTCAAGTGGTTCTCAAGAGATACTAAAGAGTCGGCGGGAAGCAAGTTTCGATTGCTCAATCGGCCATCGAAAATCGGCAATTCCCGAGGCCGTTGGGGGCCACCGCGATGCGACATTTCGCGCGAACGGTGCCGGGGTAGGCAATCTGGTCTATACTCGGAGCCACTCGGGATCATAAGAAGGAAGTGCTGAATTACGTAAACGGGAGAGGAGCCGCATGGCCACTACGGAGAGCAATCTTAAGGAAGCGTTTGCGGGTGAGAGCCAGGCGAACCGCAAGTACCTGGCGTTTGCCCAGAAAGCCGAACAGGAGGGTTTCCCCAATGTGGCGCGCCTGTTCCGCACCGCGGCGGAAGCGGAGACGATCCACGCGCTCGCGCACTTAGCCGCGATGGACGGCGTGGGCGCGACGGCGGACAATCTGCGCGCCGCGGTCGCCGGGGAGACCTATGAGTACACCCAGATGTATCCGCCGATGCTCGAGCAGGCGATCGCGGATGGCCACCGGGCCAAGCGGATGTTCGGTTACGCGACGAAAGCCGAGGCTGTGCACGCCAAGCTCTATCAAATGGCGCTCGAAGCCGTGGCGCAGGGCCAGGACCTATCTGAAGCCAAGTTCTACTTGTGCCCCGTCTGCGGGCACATTGAGCTGGGCACGCCGCCCGCCTCCTGCCCGATTTGCGGCGCCAGGAGGGAGAGGTTCGTGCAGGTCTAGCGCGCGTAAGGGTGAACCAAGTTTAGAGCCGCGGGCAAGGCAGCGTCGCAGGCTTGCGAGCGCTTGCGTCTCGATGTTATCCTACCCCTGCGCGATCTCGGAAGCGGGGGTAATTCAGCGGTAGAATGCCAGCTTCCCAAGCTGGACGTCGCGGGTTCGATCCCCGTCCCCCGCTCCAATCTCCTCCTCAGTCCAGGGCCGAATCCTGGTTCCCTTCAGGGCGGAGAAAGCGCTCCGCACACCGTCCCAGGAAGCTGATTCCCGGCGCGTCGGGTCGGCCGTAAACACGCTCCCCCGGCTCGAGGTTCACCCTCCCGGGCTTGGTCTTCCCGTGCCGCGGATTGAGCAGGCTTCCGTCTTGGGGTACTATCCTGGCGGGCGAGATGCTTATGCAACGCAAGGACTACGCGCGCATTGCCTTTGTGGTTGTCCTGCTGGTGGTTGTGTACTACGTATTTCGTATTCTGCAACCCTTCCTCACCGCCCTGGTCTGGGCGGCGATTCTGGCTACGGTCTTCTACTCGGTCTTCCAGGATCTGGCGCGCCGCCTCAAGCGCCGGCGTTTGGCGAGCGCCCTGGCCTGTTTGCTGCTGACGGTGGCGATTGTGCTGCCGGTGATCATCCTGCTCGTCCTGCTGGCGGGAGAATCGGTAGAGGCGTATCGGCTATTGCAGGTGAAGATCAAGGAGGGGCAGTTGGGCGCGCTCGACTCGCTGCGCCACTCGGCAGCCTACGAGTGGTTGCGGGTAAAGCTGCTGGCCCTGGGCTTGCCGGAGCCTGACCTGCGCGAGGTCGCAGTGCAGGCCGTGCGCTCCGTCAGCCAGTTTCTGGTCCGGCATAGTTCGGATGTGTTTTCCGGCTTCACGCGCTTCGTGTTCAATTTCGTCGTGATGTTGTTCGGTGTCTATTACTTCTTTCTCAGCGGGCCGGAAATCTTGAAAGAACTGCGCCGCCTCAGTCCGCTGCGCCGCGAGCACGAAGAGGCGATTATCGGCAAGTTCAAAGAAATCACGGTGGCGACCTTCGAGGGAAACCTGTTGACCGCGGCCCTCCAGGGCGCCGCCGGCGGCCTGGTTTTCCTCATTTTCGGCTTGCCCTCGCCCTTGCTTTGGGCGGCGGTGATGGCCTTTCTCTCGCTGGTGCCCCTGGTCGGCACGGCCCTGGTGTGGGGTCCGGTGGTGGTTTACTACCTGCTGACCGGGGCGTTGGTGAAGGGCGTGCTGCTTCTGGTGCTCTGCGCGGCGGTGGTCGGCTCGATCGATAATCTCATCAAACCGCTTCTGATCCGGCGCCGGGCGGAGATTCCCACCCTCTGGGTGTTTGTCGGAGTTCTGGGCGGTGTGGGGGTCTTCGGGTTCCTGGGCTTCATCCTGGGACCGCTGATGGTGGCCGTCCTGTTTGCCCTGATCGAAATCTACAAAGTGGAATTCCGCAGCGAGCTGGGCGAAAAGCTCGGGCCCTGATTGCCGCGTCTCGGCTGGCCCCGCTCCGGGGGTCTGCCTACGCCCTCTTTGCCCCGGCGCTCTCGTCAGGCTTGGGGTCGTAGCGAACGCCGTAAATTCTCTTGTGGGTCCCTTCGATCTCCTGCCTGCGCGCTATCTTGCTGCGCACCTCGATGCTCTGTCCGGCGGCGGGGTCGTAGGGACAAATCACCATCACGGCTTCGCCCAACTGGTAGGTCTTCTCGCTGGTGAAACAGAATCCCCCCATGGAGACGTTCTCGGTCTTCGTAATCTCGGCGCCGCCGTAATAGTCCCGCACCAGGGTGGGGAGTTGGAGCGCAACGCGGCGATGCTGCCGCCGCTTGGCTTTCGACGTGGCGGCCCCCGCCCGGGCGGCGCGGAACATCTCCTCCTCACCGGGCGGGCTTTCCAGCGCCACCTGTTGTTCGGCGTGTCCCCAGGGGGTGGGCTGGCCGCACTTCTCGCACAGGCGCGAGAAGATTCCTGCTGACTCCAGAACCTCCACTTCCACCAGGGTTAGGCGCAGCAGAGCCACGGTGTGGCACCTCCGGCATTCCACCAAGGCTTTCGGCGCGGCGACTTCGCTCTCGGAAGGCGGAGGAAACTGGATCCCCCAGACGTTGATCTCCGGGTTGAGCGTGGCCACCCCATACTCGCCGCGTTCTTCCGAGTAAGGTTCCGTGGGGCCCACCACGCGGAAATCGGCCGAGCGCCGGTTAATCAGATTCACCAGGCGCACGGTCAGTCCGGCCTTGAGTACGTGCTTCAACTGGATGCGAGCCCCGTGGCGGTTCAGAATGACGGTGCGCGCCTCGGCTTTAAATTCCCGACCTCTGGCGTCCACGCCTTCCAAGCGCAACGGGATGGTCAGTAACAAGCGATCCGACCGGCGCCGTTCCATGCCGCTCATAGCATCTTGGCTCCCGCGAGATCATTCACTTCTCGGTCAGCAGTCTAACCCAGCACGCGATGCCAGGCAACATGGTTTGCGGCGGGCGCTACAGGGAATCCAGGAAGATGAGGTAGGAGGACGACCAGAGGCTGGTGGGGATAGAGCCGCGCGGCTGAGAGGTCAGAATGATATTGAAGCCGCGCGCAGCCGAGGAGAGCCAAGCCAGCAGGTTCTCGGCGCCGCCCGGGCTAGGGCCCACCTCGGGCTCCACCAGCGCCAGATATTCGAGGACCGGATAGATGATTTCTCCCGCGCCGGTCATCGAGGTCTCAAAGCCGTCGCTCACGAATTGTAGCTGGGCATCAATCTCGTAGAAGTGCCAGGCGAGACAGGCGCCGAAGCTGACGGCCTTCTCGAACTGCTCCAGGCTCTTCCCCTCGGCCTTGGGCAGTCGGGCATCAAACACCAGCACCACGCGCCGCTCGTCCTCGCGGGTGAATTCCCGCACCTTGAGCTGTTGTGCCTTGGCGCTGGCTTTCCAATCGACGTGCCGCGAGGTGTCGCCTTCCTGGAAGTCGCGGATGGCGTAAAGGTCGTGGCCGCGCCCCTTGTAGAAGCTCTCCACTTCACCGCTGATGAGCGGGAGGATTTCGTAAAACTCCTCGGTGGGCTGCACGTTGGGCAGGACGAGGATTTCCTGGCGTAGAGGCACTTCGCGCGACTTGCGCAGAAAGCCGAAGGGGAATTTGGTGCTGACCCGGAAGCCTTCTTGAGTGTAGCGGCCGCGGCGCGGGAAGCTGAGTTCCACGTGCTGCGTCACCGCCGAGCGGCGCGGGACGTAGGGGACATAAACCGGTTGATCGAGAATCCGCCGCGGCTTTTCCACGACCACCTTGCGGCGCTTCTTCTTCTCCGGATCACGCGCCGAGACCGTGACCGAGAAGGAGGGAAAGAACCATTTCCGGTTGTTGAGCGTGACGCGGGAAATCATGGGCTGCTGGGCGAAGATGTGGTCCGGCAGGACGAATTCGAGTTCGAGCTCCGTGAGCACAATCTTCGAGAGGATGCCCGAGACCAGAATGCCCGCGAGCAGACTGGCCAGAATGATGAACAGGAGGTTGTTGCCCGTATTGAGCGCGGCCACGGAAATCAGCGCAATCAGCATCAGGTAGATGGCGCCCTCGCGCGTGAACTCGAACTCAATTTTCATCATCCAGCGCTCGAGCGCCGTGCGGCGCGCGAGATACGGGACGACTTTCACCGTGACAATCCCCGCCAGCACGAGGGCCAGCGCTGCCGCCCAGAAGGCCTCGCGCAGGCGGCCGGCCTCGCGCAGGGCGGTCGAGTACAGCGCCAGGAAGAAGGAGAAGGAGAGGGCGAAGAGCGCCAGAAGGAAGCGCCGCCAAGCGGGCTTGTCGATGTGCACGATGCGATAGCGCGCCAGCAGCCAGAGGTCACGCATGACCCCGCCGGTAGCAGCCTGGGGAAGCGTACGCATCTGCCCCGATTGTAACGGATGCCAGAGCCCGAGGGAATCAAAAGGCGAGAGTTGAAAGTTGAAAGTCGAAAGTTGAGAGGGCGATTGGCGGCGGCACGCTGATTCTGAATCCGCGATCCAAAATCTAAAATCCAACACCCTCAATCTTCAATCATCAATCGGCAATTCAGAGTGGCACGGGGGTGGAGTCGATGATCTCTCGCAGAACGACTTCGGCCTGGTCGGCTTTCTTGAGGGTGGAGACATAGCGCGAGCTGACCACGCAGCGGTGGGCCAGGACGGGCAGGACCAGCCGCTTGAAGTCGTCGGGGATGCAATAGTTGCGGCCTTCGAGGAGCGCCAGGGCTTGCGCGGCGCGGTAGAGCATCATCGAGCCGCGCGGGCTGACCCCCAGGCTCAAGAATTCGTTCTGGCGGGTTTTCTCCACCACCGCCAGCGTGTAATTCATGAGCTGCTCATCCACGGCGACGCGGCGGACGGCCTGCTGGATTTCCACGACCTCCTCGGCGCCTATCACGGGCTCGATTCTGGCCAGCGGTTCGGAGACGGCGAAGTTCTGCAAGATTTCCTTCTCGCTCGCGGCGGCCGGATAGCCGATCTTCAGCCGCATGAGGAACCGGTCGAGTTGCGATTCGGGCAGAGGATACGTGCCGTGGTGCTCGATGGGATTCTGGGTGGCCATCACCATGAACGGCCGGGGCAGGGGATAGGTGCGGTTATCGGCCGTCACCTGGTACTCGTTCATGGCCTCGAGCAACGCGCTCTGCGTCTTGGGCGTGGTGCGGTTGATCTCGTCGGCCAAAATGATGTTGGCGAAGATAGGCCCGGGCCGGAACTCGAACCGCTGGGTCTGCTGGCTGAAGACGCTGATGCCGATGATGTCGGAGGGCAGCAAGTCGGAAGTGAACTGAATGCGGTGGAAAGCGCAATTGAAGGAGCGCGCCAGCGAGTGCGCCAGCGTGGTCTTGCCGACGCCGGGCACGTCCTCGATGAGCAGGTGGCCGCGGGCGAACAGCGTCACCAGCGCCAGCTGGATGACCTCGTCCTTGCCGCGGATGACGCTCTGGATGGATTTTTGCAGCCGCGAAAGCAGCTCGGTGGAAACAGGCGCTTGGTTGTTGACGTCAGCCTTGTTCATGCTCTCGGGAGCCGCGCGGGGCCCGCGACCCGTCTAGACCTTGGGCCGGGAATCTGCTATCTTGAACTGGCCGTTGGGCGGTTAACTCAGCGGTAGAGTGCTATCCTCACACGGTAGAAGTCACAGGTTCGAATCCTGTACCGCCCACCACTGACGCCGCCTTCAGCCCGGCGGCCTATTTTACCCAAAAGTTCACACCACGGCCACGGTTTTCCCGCCGCTACAGGCTTCTGGTCTCCGAGGCCGCGGGGGAGAAGGGGCTGAACAACTCGGGACGCCAGAGCTAGTTCCGGACGCCTTCTTCGGTTCGTGCCGGAGATCTCGCCGCCAGGCGCAGGGTGTGGCGACCAGAGCCGACCACCAGCGGGTAGCCGCTGGGTGAAGGGGCAAGTTCTTGGCCGTCAACCGTCACCTGCACGTCGCGCGGCGAGAGTGGCGCACCGCCGGACGCCGCGTCTCCCAGTTTTTCCCGCCGAAAGGTCTCCTCGTACGCGTCCGCCTCCTCCTTCGAGCGCTGGGCTTCGCGGTAGTAGAGGTCGAAGAAGTAAAGGTAGGGGAAATAACCGGAGTGCGCGTACGGCGAAGCATACGTGTACGGAAATCCGTAATCGCCGGCGTCAACGTGGGGCCATCCGTATGATGGCGCGGCGTAGGGAGAGTACGCGTAGGGCCAATAGCTGGGGGACCGGAAGGCGAAACCCCTGTTGAAGCGCGGCGACTGGCCAGGAGACCACCCGCCATGGTGACCGTAGCCCGGGGACGATACTCGAGAGGCCGGCCCCCCGGACGAGGCCTTGCCCACCTGCGGCAGGGTTCGCCCGCGCCCCTGCGCTAAGGCAGGCATCCCGAACAGAAAAAACACGAGGCCAAGGAACAAGCCAATCTGCAGGCGCATACTAACCTCCCATCCTTCCCACCTTCAAATATTAGTCCCCTTGCCTGGGATTTTGCAACGCCGCTGCCCTAGCAATTGCGCGGGAGGTGCAGCTCACGGCGTTTCCGTGTGTTAGTATGGTGGCCGCTAGTCGGCCTGCTGTCGTCCCTCGCCGGGAGGTTCGGGTGCTGAAAATCGGAATTGTGGGGCTGGGCCAGGTAGGGAAGACCACCTTGTTTCGCATCCTGACGCATGCGCACGGGAGCGGCCTGGCGTCGGGAAGACCCGAAGCGCACCTGGGCGTCGTGCAAGTTCCTGACGCGCGCCTCGATCGGCTGGTGAGGATGCACCCTGGCCGGAAGACCGTCTATGCCAGTGTGGAATATGTTGATTCGCCGGGAAGCGTCATCGACCTGCTGCGGACGGGAGTGCAGACGGCCAGCCTGCGCGAGATGGACGCCCTGGCCCACGTCGTGCGGGCCTTCGACGGCGAGGCGCTGCCGCCGCCGGGCGGTTCTCTCGACCCGCAACGGGATATCGAGAATGTAGAACTGGAGATAATCCTTTCCGACTTGGCGGTGGTCGAAAAACGTCTCGAACGCCTGGAGCGGGACCTCAAGAAGCAGAAGAATCCTGCTCTGGAAAAGGAACACCACGTGTTGCTGACCTGCAAGGCGGCGCTCGAGAAGCAGACGCCGTTGCGGGAAGTGGCTCTGGGCCCAGAAGAGGCCACGGTCCGTGGGTTCACGTTTCTTTCTCTCAAGCCCATGCTTTACGTCTTGAACCTGGGCGAGAAGGACGCGGCGCGCACCCAGGCCGCCGAAGAGTTTGCCGCGGAGGCGGGTCTGAAGCAGCGACCTAAGACGGGGGTGGCCGCGGTGTCCGGAAAAATCGAGGCCGAACTGGCCGAACTGAGTGACGCGGACGCTGCCGAATTCCTGGAGAGCTACGGGCTGAAGGAATCGGCCATCTCGCGCCTGATCCGCGTGAGCTATCAGCTCCTGGGCGTCATCTCGTTCTTTACGGTCGGCGAGAACGAATGCCGGGCCTGGACAATTCGCTCCGGGGCCACGGCGTGGGAAGCCGCGGGCGAGGTCCATAGCGATTTTCAAAAGGGGTTCATCCGGGCTGAGGTGGTCAAGTTCGAGGATCTGGTCGCGGCGGGGAGCCTGGCCGAGGCGCGGAGCCGCGGCGTGCTGAAACTGGAGGGGAAGGAATACGTCTTGCACGACGGCGAGGTGGTGTACTTCCGCCATGCGCCGTGAAATAACAGCTCTCAGTCACCGGCGGGAGTACGGCGGCACGCGCTGAACTCCTCGGAGCGGCGACTGACCGCTGGCAACTGACTGCTGACTTCTGACTTCTTCTTCCATGTCCTATCTCTGGATCAGTCTCGTGCTGGGAATGATAGCCGGCGTGGCCAACCTGTTCGGCGCCGCGATTGTCTCCGCGCGGGCCTGGAGCCGGGTGTTCCTCACCTACTTCATCGCGCTAGGGTCCGGCTTCATGCTGGCCACGGCGCTCACCGAAATGGTTCCGGAGAGCCTGCACCTGGCCAAGGGCGCCGCGCCGCTGCTGATCCTTCTCGGCTATTTCATTGTTCACATCTTTGAGCATTCCTGGCCGGCGCACTTCCACTTCGGCGAGGAAACCCACGCGGATGAATTCCTGAACCCTTCGGTGGCCTACACGGCGCTGGGAGGATTGACCATCCATACGTTCTTTGGCGGGGTCTCTATCGCCTCCGGGTTCCTGATTTCCAACTGGCTGGGGACGGTGATCTTCGGCGCCGTCATTCTGCACAACATCCCTGAAGGGTTCACCATCGCCTCGATTATGACGGCGGCGCGGAAAAGCCGCAGCGCGGGTCTCGGGGCAGCCGGGGTGCTGGGCGTCTCGAGAATTCTTGGCATCCTGGCCATGGCGTTCGCCCACCGCTTTGCGAGCTATGGTTTGGCGCTGTCGGCGGGAGCCACGCTTTACGTCGCGGCCTCGGACCTCATCCCGGAAGTCAACAAGAGCCCCGGACC